>Ga0207687_10000579_pt1 | contig 24757 bp, 24 predicted proteins | sample KBSM54metaG_FD_184399 | JGI IMG/M metagenome (GOLD analysis project Ga0207687, IMG submission 184399) | Miscanthus rhizosphere microbial communities from Kellogg Biological Station, Michigan, USA - KBS M5-4 metaG (SPAdes) (version 2) | ecosystem: Host-associated > Plants > Roots > Rhizosphere >...
CACCAGATCCTCCGCATTGTCCACCTGCCCAACCACCTCAAACCCCGCATCCACCAACAACCGCGCCACACCCTCCCGCAACAACACCGAATCATCCGCAAGAACTACTCGCACGGGATCACCGCCGACACGCGCGTGCCGGAGCCGTTGCTCTCCACGGCCAGCGTTCCGTCCAGCGCCTCGATCCGGTCGGCCAGCCCGCGCAGGCCGGTGCCGCCCAGCGGGTCGGCGCCGCCGACCCCGTCGTCGGAGACCTCGATCCTTGCCTGCCCGTCGGCGCGCATGATGCGGACCGTAGCGTGTTTGGCGTTGGCGTACTTGGCAACGTTCGTGAGCGCCTCCGCAACGACGTAGTAGGCGGCTGCCTCGATCGGCGCGGGCAGCGGCTGTTCGGGCACGTCGGCCAGCTCCACCGGCAGTGGCGCACGCGTCGCAAGCGCCTCCAGGGCCGGGCGCAGGCCGCGGTCGGTCAGAATCGCGGGGTGGATACCCCGCGCCAGCTCGCGCAGCTCCTCCAACGCCTGTGACAGCTCCTCGCCGGCCGACTCCAGGATCTCGTCGGCCGCGGCCGGATCGCGCTGGGCCAGCGACCGGGCCAGCCGCAGCGACAGCGACAGCGACACCAGCCGCTGCTGGGCGCCGTCGTGCAGGTTGCGCTCCAGCCGGCGGCGGGCCTCGTCGCCGGCGTTGACGATGCGGGCGCGGGAGCGGCGCAGCTCCTCGTCGGTGTGCTTGCGCGCCGTAATGTCCCGGACGAAAGCCGTGAACAGCGGCAGGTCGTCGGTGTCGATGCGCGTCACCGCCAGCTCGATCGGGAACACCTCACCGCTCGCGCGCATCCCGGTCAGCTCAACCTGCGCGTCTATCAGGCGGCCGCCGCCGTGGTGCTCGAGGTGCCGTTGCAGGCCGCGGCGGTGCTCCTCCCGCAGCTCCGGTGGGATCAGCAGGTCGGCCATGTCCTTGCCGAGCACGTCCTGCGCCTGGTAGCCGAACGTGTGCTCGGCCGCCGGGTTGAACTCCAGGATCCGGTCTTCGGAGTCGATCGTGATGATGCAGTCGAGCGCCGAGGACAGCACCGCCGACTTGCGCGCCTCGCTCTCGGCCACCGCCGCCTCGGCCCGCCGCCGCTCGATCAGCTGCCCGATGCGGTCGGCCACCGTCTCGAGCAGCGCCAGCATCTCGTCGTCGGGCCCGCGCACGTCGTCCGAGCACAGCTGCACGACCGCGTCCACCTGCCCGGCGGCGATGATCGGGAAGGCGAATGACCCGCGCCGATGGCCTGCCCGCGGGTTCGCCAGCACCACCGGGTCGTCGTCGAGATCGATGTCCCAGCGGGGCTCGGCGGTTCCACGCACGTAGGTGGCAAGGCCTGAGTCGCCGGCCGGCCGGCTGGCCATGACCCGCTGGTTGAAGTCGTCCGCCACCGCGGCGCCGTCCGACCACACCGCGACCGGGACCAGCTTTTCCGGCTCGGCCTTCCAGTACACGCAGGCCCAGCAGTCGAATGTGGTGCCGAGCGCCTCCACCATCGGCTCGGCCACGTCCTCCAGCCGCTCCGCCCTGGCCACCGCCCGCGCCAGCGACAGCTGGAATCCCATCCGCCGTTCGTTGCGCCGGCGGGTGGTGATGTCCTCGCCGATGCTGGTCGCTCCGATGATGCGCCCGTCACGGTCGCGGATCACGGTGTTGTTCCATGCGATGTCGAGGATCTCGCCGCCGCGGGTGCGGATCCAGTTCTCCTCGTAGGCCAGCACGTCGTCGTTTGCCATCCGTTCCAGGAACTGCACCTCGGTGCCGTTGAACACCTCCAACCAGTCGCGCCCCATCAGCTCCTCCCGCGACCAGCCGGTCAGCTCGCACAGGAAGGGGTTGGCATAGGTGATCAGGCCGGCCGTGTCGAGGCTGACGGCGATCAGCCGGACGCCCTCCAGCAGGTCGCTCAGCCGTTGCTCGGACGCGGCCACCTCACGTAGCTGGGAGCGCAGCTCGCCTGCCAGCGTCTGGTTGCGCAGCGCCAGCGAGGCCGCGGCCGTGGCCGCCCCCAGCAGGGCCGGGTCATCCAGCAGCGATGCGTCGTGTGCCATTTGCAGCACGCGGCGGTCACGCCGCTCGATGGTGGTGACCGCGCGTCCCTCACCGTCGTCGGGTCGCGCGACCAGATCGCCCTCGATGTCGACGTAGGTGTCGTCCTCCGGCAGCCAGTAGACCAGCTCCAGCGTGGGATCGCCGAGCGCCCGCCGCAGTGCCGCGCGCAGCCGCTGCGGCTCGTCGCTGGCCTCGATCTCGGCGATCAGGCCGCGCACCGCGCCCGAGCGGCCGATCTGCGTGCGCAGCAGGCCGTAGAGGAACCCCTGCGGGATCGCCGCGAGGGACAGGCTGAACACGTAGAACGGGATGTCGCCGGTCCGCTCGACGAACCCGGAGTAGATCGCCACCGCCCCGATCACGAACATGCAGACCGCGCCGGTCAGGTACACCGGCGCCAGCACCTCGCGGGCGGCGACGCCCGCGGCCTGCCAGCGCCGGGCCAGGATCACCAGCATCGCGACGATCAGGCAGATGCCGAACAGCAGCGAGACGGCGTCGGCGGCCCCGACCAGGTCGTGGTGGTGGTCGACGAGCAGCAGGTTGTGGGCGCTGTGGCGGTCGGCGCCGTCCAGCCGCGGCTCCGTGAACGGCAGCACCAGCAGGCTCAGCACCCACGTGTCCAGGTAGACGAGCACCGTCACGATCCGCGCATCCAGCGTGCGCAGCCGGCCGCCGGGGTAGGCCAGGATGGTGTGGACGAGCAGCCCCAGCCAGAGGCTCGCGAACAGCTCTCCCACGGTGAACACGGCGTCGGTCGGCCAGTCCGTGAGCCCGTTGCAGAGCCACGACAGAGCGGTCGCGCACATCAGCGGGCCGATCAGGTTGGTGGGCCGCCGCAGCCACGCCACCTGGCCGGCGATCATGAACGACCAGCCCACCAGCAGGCCCAGGATCAGGTAGGCCGCGGTGTTGTGGTGGACGTGCGTCCTGCTCTCGCCGACCGCGATCACGGCGCTCAGCACCAGGCCGGCGACCAGCGCCGCGATCCGCAGGCGGCGCGACGTCATTCCAGGGCTTCGGCGAGCGTGCGTCCGCACAGCTCACCCTTGGGGACGAAGCCGCGGGCGCCGCTCTCCGCGATCAGCGGTCCGAAGTCGCTGGCGTCGCGGCTGGAGGTGAGCACGATCGCGGGCGGGTCGGTGCCGCGGGTCAGCTCGCTGGCGACGGCGAACCCGTCCGTGTCCGGCAGCTGCACGTCCAGCAGCACCACCTCGGGGTGCAGGTCGCGCACGGCGGTCAGCGCCGACGCGCCGTCCACCGCTTCGCCGACGATCGTGTACCCCTCTGACTGGAGCAGCGCCCGCGCCATTGCGCGGAAGCTGGGGTGATCGTCGACGATCAGGATCGATGGCGTCATCGTGATCATCGTGCCACACCGGTGACATGCGGACGATACGGTTTGCCACACCCCTTGCAGGGTGTTTGCCACGCTAAAACCTAGGGTGAGCCGGTGCTGCCGTTGACGGTGGTGATGCCGATCAGCGGCTTCAGCTGCTTGAGCAGGGTCGTCAGCTGCTTCTTGTCGGGTGCCGTCGGCTCCAGCACCAGCACCCGCTGCACCGCCTGGTAGGCGGTCTTGTAGTCCTGGACCGAAAGCGCGTCGCGGGCTATGGCGCGCTCGTAGGTGGAGTTATCGGGCTGCAGCACGATCGCCTTCTTCCACAGTGCGATCGCCTGCAGCACGGACTGCTGGGCCTGCTGCTGGTAGGTCTGAGCGCGCTGGGTCAGGGGCTGTTGGGCGGTCGAGACCAGCGGGTCGCCGATGCTGGTGCCGAGCTTCTCACCGCCCGCCGGCAGCGGGCTGTTGGTGCTCCCGTACTGGCCGGCCAGCGACTGCCAGTAGGCGGCGCGCTGGGCCTGCTTCTGGGCCTGCGTCTCATACAGCGTGGCCACCTGGGTGATGGTGTTCGCGTCCTTGGGGCGCAGGTTCATGTACTGGGCGTAGGCGCCCAGCGCCAGAAGCGTCTGCCCATTGGTCTGGTAGGCGTCGCCCAGCTGGCGCCAGGCCGTGGCGTCCTTGGGGTCGGAGTGCACCTTGCTCAGCAGGTCGCTGACGCTGGTGGTGCTGCTGCCGCTGGACTGGCCGAGCAGGTTGCCGAGGCTGATCCCGCCCGCGCCGGAGCCGACGCCCAGGAAGACGAAGCTGAGTGCGAATACCAGTCCCAGGAAGATGAAGACGGGCTTCTGGGTGCGTCGGATCTTTTCGAACAGCATGGGTGTGAGCGTTCCTGCGGGCGGGGATCAGCGGTCGAGCATCTTTGCGCGCACGCGTCGCGCCGGTTCGGTATCGGCAGCGCCGCCGTCCCGGTTGAAGCGTATCTGGCCGTCCACGATCGTGAGCAGCACGCGATCGGGCGTGCCGCCGTACACGGCGGCCGTGATCGGGTCTTCCCAGGGCAGAAACGGCGTAGCCGACAGGTCGAGCACGGTCAGGTCGGCGCGCTTATCAGGCGTCAATGATCCGACCGAGTCGCCCAGCCCGATCGCGCGGGCGCCGTCGATCGTCGCCATCCGCAGCACCCGCTCGGCGCTGAGCGAGTCCGGCCGCCGCGCTCGCGCCCGTGCCACCAGGATCGCGGCGCGCATCTCGTCCCACATGTCGAAGGTGAGCGCCGAGGCGGGGGAGTCGGTGCCCAGGCCCAGCGCCAGGCCGGCGTCCAGCAGCTCTGGCACTGGTGCCGTTCCGCAGCCAAGCAGCGCATTCGAGCGCGGGCAGTGGACGGCCGGCACGCCCAGCCCGGCCAGCAGCGAGATCGCCTCCGGGTCGGCACGCACGAGGTGAATCGCGACCGTGTCGGGGCCGAGAACGCCGGCCAGGTCGGCCAGCGGCTGGGTGTCGCGCTCCGACTCGAGCAGGTGGGTCGCCACCGGGATGCCGCGTGCGCGTGCCAGCTCCACCAGCTGCCGGTAGTGCTCGGTGGTGACCGTGTAGGGCGCATGCGGCGAGATGCCGGGTGTGATCAGCGGATGGTCCGGCAGCGCGTCCAGCCGGCCGGCCATCAGCCCGGCCGGGTCGCCCTGGTCGCTGAACGCCTCGAGGTAGACGATCGCCCGCAGGCCCTGGGCGATCGCGGCCTCTGCGACGGTGTCCGCGTAGGAGCAGTCGGCGATGGTGGTGACCCCGCCGGCCAGGCAGGCGTGCACGCCGGCGTGCGACTGTGCCAGGTAGTCGTCGCGGACGAGGCCGCTCTTGCGCGCGATCAGCTGCTCGATCCAGGGCGAGAACGGCAGACCGTCGCCCATCGCGCTCATGGAGCCGTACTCGAGGTGGGTGTGGGCGTTGACCAGGCCGGGCAGGATCACGGCGTCGCCGAAGCGGCGGTCGGGCTGCAGGCGGTCGGACACCTCCGCGATGATGCCGCCCTCGATGCGCACCGCGCCGTCGCGCACGGGCGGCCCGTCCATGGGCAACACCCAGTCGGCGCCCAGGATCACGTCAGCGGCTCAGGATCGGGCTCGTCGGCACCCCGGGCGCGTTCCACGGCCACCACGATGAAGTACGACAGCCCGTACAGCACCAGCAGCGGGATGAACTCGACGATGAACGAGATCGGGTCGACGCCGGGCAACAGCATCGCCAGCACGGCCAGCACCACGATCGAGATCCGCCAGTGGCGCCGCATCAGCGCCGAGCTCATGATCCGCAGGCGCGCCAGCACAAGCATCACGGCCGGCATCTCGAACACGATGCCCATCGCCAGCAGCGTCAGCAGCACGAATTGGATGTAGTCCTTCGCCCGCAGCTGGTAGTTGAAGGCGTCGGTGTTGTACCCCACCAGGAAGTCGATGGCCGGAGGCACCACCAGGTACCAGCCGAAGATCACCCCGCACACGAACAGGGCGGGGATCATCATCACAAGCGGCTTCAGGTGCTTGTGATGCTGCTCGGCGAAGGCCGGGATCACGAACGCGTACAGCTGGTAGGTCGCGATCGGCATGGTCAGGAGCAGCGAGCTGTAGATGGCGATCGAGATCGAGGTGAGGATGCCGTCCAGCGGGCTGGTGGCCAGAAACTTGTAGGCCGCTTCGGGGTGGCCGGGCGTGTTGGACGGCAGCGGGGCGGCCAGGAAGTTCAGGATCGACTCGGATTTGTAGAAGCATACGGCGATCCCGACGGTCAGTACCGCTAGCACCACGATGATCCGCGAGCGCAACTCGTCGAGATGCTCGACGAGCGTCAGCTGCTCATCGGGCTTGACGCGCCTGGCGCGGGCCACGTGCTAGTCCTTGGTGTGGTGGACCGGGCCCTGCTCGGTGGTGGGAGCCGTGTAGGACGCCGTTGCGGGCGGCTCCAGCGAGGCGGCCGGCTGCGGCGGGGCCTCGTCCTTGTCGTCGTGGCCGCTGACAGAGTCCTTGAACTCCCGGATTCCCTTGCCCAGCGACCGTCCCACTTCGGGCAGCCGCTTGGGGCCGAGCACGACCAACGCGATGATGAGGACGATGATGAGCTGGATCGGAGATACGTCGGGCATGGGGTCAGAGTACCACGGGTTCGGCGAGGGAATACGGGGTGGGAGCTACACTTGAACCACGGGAGCGCCACGTCCGGGCCCGTATCCGCACAGACTTTCACCTCCCTGAGAGGAATACATGCCAGACCTGATCATCCGTAACCTGCACGCCTCGATCGACGGCGCCGAGATCCTGCGCGGCGTCGACCTCGAGCTCTCCAGGGGAGAGGTGCACGCGATCATGGGGCCGAACGGCTCCGGCAAGTCGACGCTGGCGCACGTGCTGATGGGCCATCCCTCCTACGAGGTGACCGAGGGTGAGGTCGAGTTCATGGGCGAGCAGGTGCTTGAGCTGGAGCCGGATGAGCGCTCCCGCCTGGGCCTGTTCCTCGCCTTCCAGTACCCGTCGGCCGTTCCCGGCGTGACGGTCGCGAACTTCCTGCGGATGGCCGTGAACGCGCACCGGCGCACCCCGGACGGCGAGGACAATCCGATCCGCATCCCCGAGTTTCGCAAGCTGCTTCAGGAGAACATGGAGCAGCTCAAGATCGATCGCACGATGACCAGCCGGTATCTCAACGATGGTTTCTCGGGCGGCGAGAAGAAGCGCATGGAGATGCTCCAGATGGCGGTGCTGCGGCCGCAGATCGCGATCCTGGACGAGACCGACTCGGGCCTGGACATCGACGCCCTGCGGATCGTGTCCGACGGCGTCAACAGCCTGGTCGGCCCGGAGATGGGCGCGCTCGTGATCACGCATTACTCGCGGCTCTTGAAGTACATCAAGCCTGACCACATCCACGTGCTTGTGGGCGGGCGCGTCGTTCGCTCGGGCGGCCCGGAGCTGGCCGACGAGTTGGAACGCGACGGCTATACGCCATATGGCGTTGAGGAGGCGGCGGTCTGATGTCGGACACCGAACTGACACGCGAGGAGAGCGAAGCGGTCGCCATCGGCGACTACAAGTACGGATTCCACGATGAGGTGACATCGGTCTTCGCCACCAGGCGCGGCCTGGACGAGGACGTGGTGCGCGAGATCTCGGCGCACAAGTCGGAGCCGGAGTGGATGCTCGACTTCCGGCTGAAGAGCCACAAGCACTTCCTGTCGCGGCCGATGCCACAGTGGGGCGCCGATCTCAGCACGATCGACTTCGACAACATCTACTACTACCTGAAGCCGGTCGATGAGCAGGCCAAGTCGTGGGACGACCTGCCCGACGGCATGCGCGAGACGTGGGACAAGCTGGGCATCCCCGAGGCTGAGAAGAAGTACCTGGCCGGCGTGGGTGCTCAGTACGAGTCGGAGGTCGTCTACCACAGCCTGCAGGAGGATCTCGCCAAGCAGGGCGTGATCTTCCTGGACATGGACTCCGGGTTGCGCGAGCATGAGGAGCTGGTGCGGCAGTACTTCGGCACCATCATCCCCTACAACGACAACAAGTTCGCAGCGCTGAACTCGGCGGTGTGGTCGGGCGGGTCGTTCATCTACGTGCCGCCGGGCGTGAAGGTGGAGCTGCCGCTGCAGGCCTACTTCCGGATCAACGCCGAGAACATGGGCCAGTTCGAGCGGACGCTGATCATCGTCGACAAGGATGCCTACGTGCACTACGTCGAGGGCTGCACGGCGCCGATCTACTCGACCGACTCGCTGCACTCTGCCGTCGTCGAGATCCACGTCGCCGAGGGCGGCCGCTGCCGCTACACGACCATCCAGAACTGGTCGACGAACGTCTACAACCTGGTCACCAAGCGGGCGGTGGCCGAGCGCAACGCGACCATGGAGTGGGTCGACGGCAACCTCGGATCGCAGATCACGATGAAGTACCCGGCCGTGATCCTGAAGGGCGACGGCGCGCACGGCGAGGTGCTGTCAATCGCCTTCGCCGGCAAGGGTCAGCACCAGGACGCGGGCGGCAAGATCACGCATGCCGCGCCCAACACCAGCTCGGTGATCACCTCCAAGTCGATCTCCAAGGACGGCGGCCGCAGCTCCTACCGCGGGCTGCTACAGGTGAACAAGGGCTCGGTGGGCAGCCGCTCGAAGGTGGTCTGCGACGCGCTCATCATCGACGATGAGAGCCGCACCGACACGTACCCGTACATCAACATCGACGAGAACGACGTCGAGATCGGGCACGAGGCGACGGTCTCGAAGATCGGCGAGGAGCAGCTGTTCTATCTGATGAGCCGCGGGCTGTCGGAGGAGGAGGCCTCGGCGATGATCGTCTCCGGGTTCGTGGAGCCGATCACCAAGGAGCTGCCGCTCGAGTACGCGGTCGAGCTGAACCGGCTGATCCAGCTGCAGATGGAGGGCTCGGTCGGATGACGCAGACGGTGTCGGAGCCGGCCTGGCTCGCGGGCCGGCGCGCGGCGGCGCTCGAGCGCTATCAGTCGCTGCCGGTTCCGACCAACCGCGACGAGGCCTGGCGCTACACGAACCTGCGCGGGTTCGACCCCGACCAGCTCGAGCAGCAGCCGGGTGCGCTGCTTCTCAGCGACGCGGAGCTGCCCGACGGGGTCGTGTTCGGCAGCCTGGCGGCGATGGTTGCGGAGCGCCCGGAGCTGGTGGAGCGCCACCTCGGCTCGGTGGTGTCGGGCGAGGAGAAGTTCGCGGCCGGAAACGCGGCCAACTGGACGGATGGGGTGTTCCTGCTGGTGCCGGCCGGCGTCGAGCTGACGGTGCCGCTGCGAGCGTCGATCGAGGTGCCGGCCGAGGGCGCGGCCATCCACCACCGCACGCTGGTAGTGCTCGAGCGGGGCGCGCGCGCCACCTTCGCCGAGGACTACAGCTCGATCGTGCCCGGCTACGTGAACACGGTGGTCGAGCTGGTGATCGGCGAGGGTGCCCGGCTGGAGTACGTGACCACGCAGAAGCACCATGCGGAGACGCGGCAGTTCGGCACGCACCGGGCCACGATCGACCGCGACGGCGAGGTCGACTGGGTGGTGCTGGGGCTGGGCGGGACGCGCGCCAAGTCGCGGATCGAGAGCTACCTGGCCGGACCGGGCGCGAACGCGAAGGTGACGGGCGCGTACTTCCTGACCGGCCGCGAGCACGCGGACTACGACACGACGCAGGAGCACGCGGCGCCGAACACGACGTCCGATCTGTTCTTCAAGGGCGTGCTGGCCGACCACTCGCGCGCCGTCTGGCGCGGCGTGATCCGGGTCGACAAGGGCGCGCAGAAGACCGACGCCTACCAGGAGAACCGCAACCTGCTGCTCTCGCACGAGGCCCACGCCGACTCGATCCCGGGGCTCGAGATCGAGGCCAATGACGTGCGCTGCACGCACGGCGCCACGATTGGGCAGATCGACAAGCTGCAGCTGTTCTACCTGATGAGCCGTGGGCTCAGCCGGGTGCAGGCCGAGCGGCTGATCGTGCGCGGGTTCTTCCAGCCGATCCTCGACCGGATCGGCTCCGACGAGGTGCGCGAGTCGCTGGCCGCAGAGCTGGAGGCGCGCATGGCCACGGACGAGCTCCCCTGAGCGAAGCGGGCAGGTGAGCGACCCACACCAGCCCGTGTTCGACCTGCTCGAGCAGGAGCTGATGCATCTGCGCCCCGGCGGCGCCGAGGTGATCGACGTTCACACGCACCTCGGCCACGACGAGGACGGCATGTCGCTCGACCCCGCCGGGCTGGTGGAGATGCTCGATGCGGCGGCGGCCGAACGCGCGGTCGTGTTCCCTCTGCACGACCCCGAGCGGGATCCGGCATACAGCCTGCCGAACGACCGGGTGCTCGAGTGGGCGCGTGAGAGCGGCGGTCGGTTCATCCCGTTCTGCCGGCTCGACCCGCTGCAGTCGCCGGCGGCCGAGGCGGAACGCTGCCTGGCTGCGGGTGCGCGCGGGATCAAGCTGCATCCGCGGGCGCAGGCGTTCGCACTGGACGGGCTGTGCGAGCCGATCTTCTCCCTGGCGGAGGAGGCCGGCGTGCCGATCCTGATCCACGCCGGCCGCGGGTTGCCTCTGGCCTTCGGCCCCGAACTGGTGGAACTGGCGCAGCGCCACCCCGGTGCGCCGCTGGTGATGGCGCACGTGGGCGTGGCCGACCAGGGCGTGCTGGCCGACGGGCTGCGCGACCACCCGTCGGCGGTGTTCGACACCTCGTGGATGAACATGATGGACACGATGGCGCTGTTCGCGCGAGTGCCGGCCGAGCGGATCGTGTTCGGCTCGGACCCGCCCTACGGTCGCACGTTCGTGGGCCTGTACCTGGTGCTGCGGATGTTGGCGTGTCTGGGGGTGGACACCGAGACGCGGCGGGCGGTGGTGGGCGGCACCGTCACGCGGATGGTGGCGGGCGAGCCGCTGGCGCCCACGACCGCGCCGCGCGCGCCGCAGCAGATCCTGCTGGACGCGAAGCTGGCGCGGCTGCACGCGAACCTGATGCTGGTGCTGGGGATCATGTTCACCGGCACCGCGGAGCGGGCGCTGGACATGCTGTGGCTGTCGCAGATGGCTTGCCGCGACGCGAACCCCGGCGCCGCCGGCGCGGCCCTCGAGCGGATCGCGCCCCTGCTCGAGCACTCGCAGCGGTTCCTCGAACAGCATCCCGACTCGCCCCGGCAGGCGGGCGCGCCGCTGGTGCTGGCGATGGCAATCGCCGCCACCGAGGTGCCGCAGACCGTCTGAGTCCCTTCTGCAACGACGGCCGTCACCGTCTCGTCACACGCGCGTGGCTGTTCGCCACGCGACCAGGGGTCAGACCCCACCTCGGCCCCCGACAGACCTTCGCGACATCGCCGCAACAGGTCGTGATCCGTGCGTATCACCGCTTTGGCTTGAACGCGGGGTTGCGCCCCGGACCGGGGTTTGACTACGACCCGGGTGCCGTTGACGGTTCGTCGCAGGGCCGTTGCAGTGCCGGGGACCACCGGCACGAAACGTGGGGCTTTGTGCGTGGTATCGATCGTTGCACGGCTGTGACAGGTGATGGGTGAAGAGCGGACGCATCTACACTGCCGCTATGGCAGTCGCCGAGTTCACCACTCCGCTCGACCTCGAGAAGATCCGCGCGGACTTTCCGATCCTGGCTCGGCCCGTGCACGGCAAGCGGCTGGTGTTCCTCGATTCCGCGGCGTCTTCGCAGAAGCCGCGTCAGGTGATCGAGACCCTGGTCGACGTCTACGAGACCTCCTACGCCAACGTCCACCGCGGCGTCTATTACCTCGGCGCCCGCGCCACCGAGCGCTACGAGGGCGCGCGCGACATCATGGCCGGGTTCGTCAACGCCGGCGATCGCCGCGAGGTGATCTTCGTGCGCGAGGCGACCGAGGCCCTGAACCTGGTCGCCTATGCCTACGGCCGCACCTTCGTCGGCCCCGGTGATGCGATCGTCGCCACCGAGATGGAGCACCACTCGAACCTGGTGCCGTGGCAGTTCCTCGCCCAGCAGACCGGCGCCACGCTGCACTACCTGCGCCTGACCGACGACGGCAGCCTCGACCCCGACTCGCAGGAGCGCCTGGCCGCCATCGAGAACGTCAAGCTGGTCGCCGTCGCCCACGTCTCCAACTCGCTCGGCACCATCAACGACATCCCGGCGCTGGCCACCTGGGCCCACGATCGCGGCGCCGTCCTGGTCGTCGACGGTGCGCAGGCCGCCCCCCACCGCCCGGTCGACGTCCAGGCGCTGGGTTGCGACTTCTACGCCCTCTCCGGCCACAAGATGTGCGGCCCCGGCGCCGGCATCCTCTGGGGCCGCGCCGAGCTGCTCGAGAAGATGCCGCCGTTTCTGACCGGCGGCGAGATGATCCGCACGGTCTCGCTCGAGAAGACCACCTGGAACGACCTGCCCTGGAAGTTCGAGGCCGGCACCCCGGCGATCGCCGAGTCGATCGCGCTGGGCGCCGCTGCCCAGTACCTGCAGGGCATCGGCATGGAGGCGATCGAGGCGCACGAGCACGCGCTCACCGCGTACGCCTACGACGTGCTCGACGGCATCAGCGGAGTCACCCAGTACGGGCCCAAGCCGCCCAACCGGGCCGGCATCCTCAGCTTCAACGTCGGGAACGTCCACCCCCACGACGTCGCCCAGGTGCTCGACTCGGAGGCCATCGCCGTCCGTGCCGGACACCACTGCACGCAGCCGCTGATGCGCCGCTTCGACCTGCAGGCGACCACCCGCGCCAGCGTGTACCTCTACAACGGCCGCGATGACATCGACGCGCTGGCGCTCGGCATCGAGAAGGTCAAGCGCACCTTCTCCGTGTAGACAGGCGGCTCGCGGGGCACCGGTACACTTCAAGGGCGATGGACGACTTTTACCGGGAAAACATCCTCGATCACTACAACAACCCGCGCAATCACGGGCATCTCGAGCACCCGTCGGCGGCCGCTGAGGGCGTGAATCCGCTCTGCGGCGACGAGCTGGCGGTCGAGCTCGAGGTGCACGACGGCGTCGTCACCGACATCCGCTACAGCGGCCGTGGCTGCGCCATCAGCCAGGCCGCCGCGTCGATGCTCTCCGACGTGGTCAAGGGCAAGCCGGTCGACCAGCTGGCTCAGATCGGCAAGGAGGACGTGCTCGAGGAGCTGGGCATCCCGCTGTCGCCGATCCGCCTGAAGTGCGCGATGCTCTCGGTGGGCGTGCTGAAGGTGGCGCTCAGCGAGCTGACCGGCGAGCCGCTGCCCCCCGAGTGGAACGACCCCTCAGACGGGATCGAGTGGAAGTCCGCGTAGCCGCCGAGGGGGAGATCCCCGAGGGCGGCGTCAAGATCATCCAGGCCGGTTCCCTGTTCGTCGGCATCTACCTGATCGACGGCCGCTACTACGCCATCGAGGACCGCTGCAGCCACGACGACGGCCCGCTCTGCGAGGGCGACCGCGACGGCCTCACCGTCGAGTGCCCGCGCCACGGCGCCACCTTCGACCTACGCACCGGCGATGCGTTGTCGCTTCCGGCAACGGTCGGTGTCGAGACGTTTCCGGTGATCGTGCGCGACGGCGACATCCTGATCGAAACCTGAGCGGGCTAGGATGCCGTCATGGAGTCGCTGTCCGAGGCCACACAGGAATACCTCGAGAGCATCTACTGGCTGTACGAGTCGGGCATCGAGCGCACCCAGGCCAACCTGGCCCGCGCACTGCAGGTCTCACAGCCGTCGGTCTCGGAGATGCTGCGTCGCATGGTCGACGACGACCTGGTCAGCCGCGATGAAGCCAAGCTGATCAACTTCACCGACCGCGGCCGCGAGGTGGCCGAGCGCATCGTCGCGCGCCACCGCCTGGTCGAGGCCTACCTCGTTAAGGTCATGGGCATCCCCTGGGACGACGTCCACGAGGAGGCCCACGCGATGGAGCACTCGATCTCACCGCGGCTCGAGGCCAAGATGCTGGAGATGATCGGCGACGTGCACACCTGCCCCCACGGCCACCCGATCGGCGACTACCCGCGCGAGCCGGGGGAGCCGCTGCCGTCGGTGCCCGTCGGCAGCACGATCGTCGTCCTTCGGCTCGAGAACGAGGCCGAGGAGATGCTCCACTACATGAAGCGCCACGCCGTCGAGCCCGGCCACACCTACACGGTCGGCGCCCGCCGCGGCGAGGGCGATGAGGCCGAGACGGAGCTGGTCGGCGAGTCAGGCAGCGTCTGGGTGCAGGACGCCCTGGCCCGGACGGTCTCCGTGCGAGTGGAGGACCGCGGCGACGGAGAGATCTCGGCGCTGGGGGCGGCAGCAGCCGAGCTGCAGCTGGTCGGCCCCGACCGCTGGGGCATGTAGCCGCTTAAAAGATTGGGGCGCGCCGGGTATACCCGGCGCGCCCCTAACGGCGTTTCGCGTGGATTGGGTAGCGGCGAGTGCCTGCCGTCCACCTAGCAGGTGGCGGCGGCTGTCCCAACGCCGGCTGCAGCGATTCCCCGTAGGTTCAGGGACTCGCGACTACCCGCGAGCACCTCCACTCGCCCGTCTTGAACCATCTAACAAGTCGGACCACCTCCTTTCCGTGGTAGGGCGAGTGTAGCAACGAAGGGCGACGACGCAAACCCTCGATTTCGGTGATCAGCGCGTGTAGGCCTCGGCGATCGCCGCGGGCTCGATGCCGAGCGCGTTCCGCATCGGCTCGAGATCGCACTCCGTACCCGCGAGCAGCATCACGATCTGCTCCCGTGTGACCTTCAGTGGCGGTGGCAGCCGAGACAACAGCGGCGTCTGCGCCTTCATCAACCCGGCCGGTATGTGCAGCTTTCGCCGCGGCGCCCGGCCGGTCACCCGGGCCAGCTCGTCCAGCAGCTCGTCGAACGTGAACACCTGTGGCCCTCCCAGCGGGATCACCTGGCCGGCCGTCTCCGGCCGCTCCAGCGCCCGCACGAACGCCGTCGCCACATCGCCTGCCCAGACCGGCTGGTGCCGGTAGCGCCCGTCCCCGATCACCGGCGCCAGCGGCATCCGGATCAGGCTCTCGAACGCCTTCAGCGCGCCGCCGCCGCGCCCGAACACGAAGCTCGGTTCGAGCACCGTCCAGTCCAGGCCGCTCGATATGACCGCCTGTTTGCCCGCGTACTTCGATCCCCAGTAGCGCGTCAGCGGCGCGTGCTCGGCCGACACGCCCAGCGCGCTCATGTGCACGATCCGCCGGATCCCGTGTGCGTTGGCCGCGGCCACGACGTTTCGCGGGCCACCCGCGTTGATCGCCTCGAAGGCGGCGTCCGCACCGTCCAGGATCGCGACCAGGTTCACGACCGCGTCGCATCCGGCGGCCGCCGCCTCCAGCGACGCCGCGTCGGTGACGTCGCCCCGCACCGCCTCGGCAGCCTCCGGCAGAGCCGGCTCGGAGGTGTGCACGAGCACCCGCAGCGAGTGCCCGGCCGACGCCAGCGATGCCACCACCTCGGCGCCGACGTAGCCGGTGCCGCCGGCAACCAGCACCCTCAAGGGCGCTCCGCGAAGTTCAGGTAGTAGCGGCTGGGCGTGGGCTCGGCCTGGCCCTGGTACTTGCTGCCCAGCTTGCTCGACCCGTAGGGATGGTCGGCCGGCGTCGAGAGCGTCAGGAAGCTGAGCTGCGCGATCCGCATGCCCGGATAGACCGTGATCGGCAGGTTCGCCATGTTGGCGAGCTCCAGGGTGATGTGGCCGTCGAACCCGGCGTCGATCACGCCGGCGGTCTGGTGTACCACAAGCCCCAGCCGGCCCAGCGAGCTCTTTCCGTCGAGCGTGGCGACGATGTCGTCGGGCAGCGCGACGCGCTCCGCCACGACGCCCAGCACGAACTCGCCCGGGTGCAGGATGAACGGCTCGTCGCGGTCGACCCGCACCAGCTCGGTGAGATCCTCCATCTCGCGCTTGACGTCGATGTAGGGGTAGCGGGAGTTGCGGAACACGCGGAAACTGTCCCCGACCGTGACGTCGATGCTGCACGGCTGCACCATCGCATCGACGAAGGGATCGACCACGATTCGCCCGGCGGCGATCTCCTCACGGATCGAGTGATCGGACAGCACCATCGGGCGGAGTGTATGCGCAGGAAGGCGCCCAGCGGATTGGGTATCCTCTTGCAGTTTGCCCGTCGCAGCCGCGACGGCTGGGGAAAGGACGGGAGATGGCACCGACGATCGACCTGCGCACCGAGCTGCCGGGACCGCGTTCCACGGAGATCCTGGCGCGCAAGCAGCGCGTGATCGCCGATGCGAAGAGCATCTACCTGCCGATCGTGATCGACCACGCCCACGGCGTTGCCGTCACCGACGTGGACGGCAACACCTTCCTGGACTGGACCGGCGGCATCGGCTGCCTGAACGTGGGACACACCAACGAGGCGGTGTCGGCCGCGCTGCACGCCCAGGTCGACCGTTTCCTGCACACCGACTTCACGATGGTGCCGTACGAGTCCTACATCGAGCTGGCCGAGCGGCTGCTCGCAAGGACGCCGATCGCCGGCCCCAAGAAGGCCGCGTTCTTCAACTCCGGCGCCGAGGCCGTCGAGAACGCGATCAAGATCGCGAAGCTGGCGACCGGCCGACCGGCCGTGATCTGCTTCGACCGCGCCTTCCACGGCCGCACCCTGATGGCGATGTCGCTGACCTCCAAGCAGCATCCCTACAAGGCCGGCCTCGGCCCGTTCGCTCCCGAGGTGTACCGGGCTCCCTACCCGTACCCCTACCGAGACGAATCGGCCGATCCGGCCGCCGCCGCGCTGGCCGGCCTGCGGGGGATGTTCAGCACCCACGTCGCGGCCGAGCAGGTGGCCGCAATCATCTTCGAGCCGGTGCAGGGCGAGGGCGGCTTCGTGGTGCCTCCGGTTGAGTGGGTGCGGGGCCTGCGCGAGATCGCAGACGCCCACGGCATCGTGCTGATCGCGGACGAGGTGCAGTCCGGCTATGGGCGCACGGGCAAGATGTTCGGCATCGAGCACTTTGGCGTCGAGCCCGACCTGATCACCGTTGCCAAGTCGATCGCGGCAGGCGTTCCGATATCCGGCGTGATCGGGCGCGCGGCCGTGATGGATGCGGCCGGCGACTCCACCATCGGCGGCACCTACGTGGGCTCGCCGCTGGGCTGCGTTGCCGGCATCGCGGTGCTGGACGAGATCGAGCGCCGTGACCTGCTCGCGCGCGGCACTGCGATCGGCGAGCGGATGCGCTCGCGGTTCCAGGCGCTGCAGCTGCGGCACCCGCGCCTTGGCGACGTGCGCGGCCTGGGCCCGATGCTGGCCGCCGAGTTCGTGGAGGACCCGATCTCGAAGGCGCCCGCGTCTGATCTGGCAACAGCCGTGGCCGAGGCGGCGATGCGTCGCGGGCTGCTGATCCTGAAGGCCGGCATGCACGGGAACTGCCTACGTGTGCTGGTGTCCCTGGTCGCCACCGACGAGCAGGTCGAGGAGTCACTTGACGTGTTCGAGGCAGCCGTGGACGAGGCCCTGGGCGTGCCCCTGGCCGCGGCCGCGACGGGGCGCTAGGCCACGTCGAACGCGGTTGCCGGTGGGCTGCCACCGGCCTTGGTCAGCGGTCGAACATACGTCTGTTTGACTCACGTAAAAAGCTTGTAAGCACCCTCTCGCCTTGCGCGAACTGCTCTAGCATCGGACTCGCTGCAACGCGTACAGGAGGTGACGGGTGAGGGCGAAGCTGATGGTCTGTCTGCTCGCGGTGGTGCTGCTGGGGTCGGTCGCGGTGCCTGCGCAGGCGACGTTTTCCGCCAAGGCATGGCGGCTTGAACTGCTGCACCGGATCAACCACTACCGATCGGCTCACGGCGTCCACCGGCTGAAGCTGGGCCCGCATCTGGGAGACGCTGCCAGCGCGCACAGCCTGTACATGTCCCGTCACCACCTGATCACGCACAACTCGTCCTCGGGCGCCACGTGGCTCACGCGCCTCCGCTCCTTCGGCTTCCACGGGAACTGGGCGGGCGAGAACCTTGGGGTGGGACTGTGGAGCCCGCGCAGGATGCTGCGGTCATGGATCGCGAGCGCGCCGCACCGTGCGAACCTGCTCGGCCGGCATTACCGATGGATCGGAATCGGCATCTCGCGCGGCATCTGGAGCGGCAACGCCGCCTACTACGTGACCAACGATTTCGGCGGTCCCTGATTCCGTTTGCACGCCGATCAATATGATCTGATCCGCTCGCATATTTTGCCCCTCAAGAAGTGCCCCGCCGCGCCCGATACATCGGGACGATGGGTGAGTTTCACATCAAGCGAATCGTGCTGCCGAGCGGCAAGACCGTCGAAATCGTCTACTACCAGGCGAGCGACGGCGAGCGCCCGGTCAGCGACCTGCGCGACATCGAGGCCGGCGCCGAGCTGCACGTCCGCCGCCTCGAGCTGTGCGGCGGGTGCGGCGGCGAGCGCGTGCATCCAACCGAGTGGAACGAGGTCGAGGAGATGCGCTGGCAGCTGGCCCTGCGCTGCCCTGACTGCGAGTGGCGCCACACGGATACGTACGACGCGCACGAAGTCGAGCGGTTCGACGACGTGCTGAACGACGCCACCGACCGCCTGATCGAGGAGCTCGACCGCGTCACCCGCGAGAACATGAACGAGGCGGTCGACCGCTTCCGCTCCGCGCTCGAGAGCGACGGCATCATGCCGTTCGATTTCTAGCCTCTAGTCTTCCGCGGCAATGATCGGCATCGACGACGTCCGCTCCGCCGCGGCTGCCCTCGACGGCGTCGCGCACCGCACGCCGGTGCTCTCGTCCCGGACGCTGGACGCGGCCACGGGCGCCACGGTCTTCTGCAAGGCGGAGTGCTACCAGCGCGGGGGTGCATTCAAGTTCCGCGGCGCGTACTCGATGATCTCGCGGGTGCCCGCACGGGAGCGCGCCCGGGGTGTCGCCGCGTACTCGTCCGGTAACCACGCCCAGGCGGTCGCAATCGCAGCGGCGATGCTCGACGCGCCGGCTGTGATCCTGATGCCGGAGGACGCGTTGGCAGCCAAGCTGGACGCGACCCGCGGCTACGGCGCCGAGGTGGTCACCTATGACCGCTATTCCCAGGATCGCGACCAGCTCGGCCGCGAGCTGGCCGAGTCTCGCGGGCTCACCCTGGTGCCTCCCTACGAGCATCCGCTGGTGATGAGCGGCCAGGGCACCGCCGCGCTGGAGCTGCTGGATCAGGCGCCCGGGCTCGACGCGCTGCTTGTGCCGGTCGGCGGCGGCGGGCTGATGGCCGGCTGCGCCACCGCCGCCAAGGCGCTCGCGCCGGACATCCAGATGATCGGGATCGAGCCGGAGCAGGGCGACGACACCCGCCGCTCGCTGGCGGCCGGCGAACGGGTGCGGATCCCGGTGCCGCGCACGATCGCCGACGGCCAGCAGGTGGAGACGCCCGGTGAGCTCACGTTCGAGGTCAACCGGCGACTGGCCGACTCGGTCGAACTGGTCTCGGACGGCGAGATCGTCGACGCGATGCTGTTTGCCTTCGACCGCATGAAGGTGGTGCTCGAGCCCAGCGGCGCCTGTGCGCTGGCCGCGCTCCTGGCCGGCCGCGTGCAGCTGACGGGACGGCGCGTGGGCGTGGTGCTGTCCGGCGGCAACGTGGGCGCCGCCCGTTTCGCCGAGCTGACCGCGGGCGCGGCCGCCTCACCGTAGGTCGGCCGGCTGCTCGGCCGGCTGGGGCAGCTCCCGCAGCCGCATGATCGGCGAGGGCAGCAGCCACAGCACGCCGGCGACGGCACCCACGGTCGCCACCCACACGGCCGGCCGCAGCCCCAGCGATGCGCCCATCAGGCCACCGATCAGCGAGCCAATCGGGCGCACGCCGTAGTTCACGACCATGTACGACCCCGCGACCCGTGAGCGCAACCCGGCCGGCACCAGCGCCGCCGAGATCGCCCCGCCCGTGATGTCGAGCATCATCACGCCCAGGCCGCTGAAGAACTCGGCCAGGAACAGCATGCCCAGCACCAGCGGCCTGGTGCCGCCGGCCAACGGCACCAGCATCAGCGGCGCCGGGAACAGCACGCAGCCGATCGCGAAGGCGGGTCCGACGCCGAGCCGGCGCTGCACCGCCCCTGTCACGAACGACCCGATCACGCTGCCGATCGCGCCGGCTCCGATCACCAGGCCCAGCGCGCCGGCGTTCACGTGCAGCTCCTTGGTCGCAAACAGGATCCAGAGCGCGAAGAACATGAAGTTGAACAGGTTGATGGTGGCCGTCGCCCCCAGCGACGCGCGCATGATCGGGTTGCGGGCGATGAACCGCAGCCCCGCCATCACCCCGCCGCTGCCGGCGCCCGGGTCGGGCTCGGGCTCGGGCGAGTCGATCCCGCGCATGAACAGCGCCGAGGCGACGAACGAGAGCGCGTCCACGCCCACCGCCAGCGGCGCCGTCAGCGCCTGCACCAGCAGTCCGCCGATCGCGGGGCCGGCCATGAACGACACCGCCCGGCTGCCGTTCAGCAGCGAGCTTCCGCTGATGAAGCGCTCGCGCGGCACCAGCACCACGAACAGGGCGTTGTAGGACACCCAGAACAGCACCGTCAGGCTGCCCACCAGGAACGCGACGACGTACATCTGCGTCATCGACAGCACGCCCAACACGGCCGCAACCGGGATCGTGGCGAGCAGCGCCGCCCGGCCCACGTCGGTTGCGATCATCAGCCCGCGCCGGTCGCCGCGGCGATCGGCCCAGACGCCCGCGTGCAGCGAGAACAGCAGGCTCGGCACCAACTCGGCGGCGACCAGGTAGCCCATCTCGGCCGGTCCCGCGTGCAGCGTCAGCACCGCCACCAGCGGCAGCGCCAGCAACGACACCTGGTCGCCCACCAGCGAGATCGACTGGGCCATCCAGAGACCCCGGAACGCGGCGTTTTCGGCCAGCAGCTCCGGGATCAGGCGGCGTGCGGGAAGCTCAACGCGCATCCGGTTCGTCTGTGGGCAGCGCCATCCGGATGAAGCTCACGAGCCGCGCGCCGTCGGGCCGCTTGCTGCGGTCGCCGACCCGGTCGAGGTAGGGCCGCAGCAGGTCGTCCAGCCCCTCGCTGATCTGCTTCAGCTCGTCGGCGGTGACGTACAGCAGCACGTCTCCCAGCCCCGCCGCCTCCTGCCACTCGACCGGCTCACCCGGCTTCGCGGCCAGCCACGCCTGCAGCTGCTCCGCGTAGCGCTCGGCCACCACCGCGGTCAGCATCTGGTCGGCGATGGCCAGGTCGGGCGATCCGCCCGCGGCCGACCAGCTGGTGAACATCGCCGTCGCCTGCCAGGGCCGCTCGCGGCCGCGCCCTCCCGCCGCCTCCTCGACCAGCCCGTACTTGGCTAGCTGCCGCAGGTGGAACGACGCGCTGGCCGGTACCTCGCCGATCAGCGCGCCTGCCTGGGTCGCCGTCAGCGGCCCCTCGCGCCGCAGCAGCCCGACCAGACGCAGGCGCGTCGGGTGAGCCAGCGCCCGCAGTGCCCGCGGGTCGGTGAGCCGGACTGTGCGCCTGTCATCCACCTTTCGAAAGATATCTTTCGAAAGGGTTCTTGTCAAAAGACGGCTGCGTTCGCCTCTCAGCTAGTAGGCGTAGGTCTGGTCGTCCGCGTGGCGCTCGAGCGCCAGCTCGATCAGCCGTTCCAGCAACTGCGGGTAGCTGATGCCGATCGCCTCGAACAGCTCCGCGTAGACGCTGGTGGCGGTGAAGCCGGGGATGGTGTTGATCTCGTTCAGCACCACGCGGTGCTCGGGCGTCACGAAGAAGTCGATGCGGGCCATGCCGCTGCACCCGCAGACCTCGAAGGCGCGGCGGGCGACGTCCTGCAGCTCGGCGGTGACCGACTCGGGCAGCTCGGCCGGCACCCGCAGGCGCATGGCGCCCTCGTCGTACTTGGCCGCATAGTCGTACCAGTCGGAGTCGTTCGCGATCACGATCTCGCCCGGCGGGCTGACCAGGGGATCGCTGTTCCCGAGCACGCCCAGCTCCACCTCGCGTCCCTCGATCATCTCCTCGACCAGCACCGTGCGGTCGTGCCTGAACGCCAGTTCGACCGCGGCCGCCAGCCCGTCCGGCGCGATCACCTTGCTGATGCCGACGCTGGAGCCGAGGTTGGCCGGCTTCACGAAGCAGGGGTAGCCGAGCCGCTCGACCGCCTCGGCATCGGCGGCGCCGAACCGTCGGTTGCGAAGCACAACGTGGTCGGCCACGGCGATGCCCACGCCGCGCAGCACGTACTTGACCTTGTCCTTGTCCATCGTCAGCGCCGACGCGGCGACGCCGGATCCGACGTAGGGGATGTTGATCATGTCCAGCAGCCCCTGCAGCCGCCCGTCCTCGCCGAAGGGACCGTGCAGGATCGGCAGCACCACGTCGATCGGGCCGATCTCCGCCGGAGCGGGCAGGCCGGCCGGCGCGGTGGGCACCAGCGACCGGCTCTCGGCGCCGGGCTCCAGCGACAGCCGGGCCGATGACTCGATCTGCTTGTCCCCGGGCTCCAGGGCCAGCTGCGGCGAGGACTCGATCTGCCAGGCACCGCCGCGGTCGATCTGCACCGGCACCACGTCGAAGCGCTCGGGGTCGAGCGCCGCCACCACCGATGCCGCCGATCGCAGCGACACCTCGTGCTCGGAGCTGCGGCCGCCGCCCAGCACCGCCACCCTGATGCGCGGCCGCTCGCTCACGGACAGGGTGTGGTCGACGTCGAGTCGGCCACGAACACGGTCACGTCGGACTTGGGGTCGACCATGGAGCCGGCCGGCGGGTCGGTCCCGATCACGGTGCCGTCGGGGATGGTGGGATCGGACGCCAGGCAGTCCGAGCGCTGGGCATGCAGCCCGAGGTTCTGCAGCGTCTTCTGGGCGGTGTGGTAATCGGTGTTGCTGACGTCGGGCACCTGAACCTGCGCGGGGCCGGATGAGACCTGAAGCGAGACGGTGCTGCCCTGCGGAGTCTGGCTGCCCGCACCGGGCGTCTGGCTGATCACCTGGCCGGCCGGCACGGTATCGCTGGGCGCGTTTGTGCAGCTGCCCTGCAGGTTCGAGGCGGACAGCGTCTGCTTGGCGGCGTCGCAGGTCATGCCGACCACATTCGGCACCTTCACGTTGCCGTTGGAGACGAACAGCGTGACGACCGTGTCCGGCGGCACCGGCCCCGGCGCGGGGTCGGTCCGCACTACCTGGCCGGCCGGTAGCTTGGACGTGATCAACTGCTGCTGTGGGCTCGGCAGGTTCAGGCTGACGATCGTCTGGGTGGCGTCGCTCACCGATTTCCCGCGCAGGTTCGGCAGCGTCACGCTCTTCGGCCCCTTCGACACGATGATGGTCACCTTCGAGCCCTTGTCGACCTTGCTGCCGTGCGGGGGATCGGTGTCGATCACCTGGCCCTTGGTCACGTTCTTGCTCGCCTTGTGTTCGACGGCGGTCGTGAACCCGGCCTGGACCAGCTGCGTCTGCGCCTGCTTCGTGGTGAATCCGCGCACGTCCGGCACCGTGACCTGGTCGTTGCCCTGCAGCTGCTGGTAGACGACGTAGCCGACCACCGCGCTGGCCAGCAGCAGCAGCGCCACCAGCAGCCAGGGAACGGCGCTGCGCTTGGCCTGCGGCGGCGGCGGCGTTGCCGGCGGCTGGGCGCCCATCACGGTGGTCGCCTGCGCTGCTTCGTAGGCGCCGATCACCGCCGTTGCCTGCGCGGTGTCCTGCGAGACGGCCAGGCCCCGGCGGGTGCGCTCCAGCTCGTCGGCCATCTCCCTGGCCGAGTGGAAGCGCAGGGCAGGGTCCTTGGCCAGCGCCCGCATCACCACCTGCTCGAGGCCGTGGGTGATCAGCCGGTTCTTGGTGCTGGGCGGCTGCGGTGTTTCGTTCACCTGCTTCATCGCGATCTCGACCGCCGAGGAGCCGGTGAACGGCACCTCGCCGGTCAGCATCTCGTACAGCACCACGCCCATCGAGTAGATGTCGGACTGCGGCCCGACGCTGTGGCCACGGGCCTGCTCGGGCGACAGGTACTGGGCCGTGCCCACGATCGAGCCGACCTCCGTCATCTCCACCTCGTTGGTGGCGCGGGCGATGCCGAAGTCGGTCACCTTCAGCAGGCCGTCGGGCGTCAGCATCATGTTGTGAGGCTTGATGTCGCGGTGGATCACGCCGCGGCGGTGTGCGAACTCGAGCGCCTGCAGGGCCTGCACGGCGTAGCCGACGGCCTCCGCCTCGGGCAACGGCGCGCGCTCGGTGATCTCCTCCTTGAGCGTCGGCCCCTCGATGTACTCCATCGCGATGTAGTAGGTGCCCTCGGCCTCGCCGCGGTCATAGATGGAGACGATGTTGGGATGGCTGAGGCCGGCCGCGGCCGTCGCCTCGCGGCGGAACCGCTCCACGAAGCCGGGGTCGCGGGTGTAGCGGTCGGCCAGGATCTTGATCGCCACCCGGCGATGCAAGGACTCGTCCTGCGCCAGGTAGACGTCCGCCATGCCGCCGGCTCCGATCCGGCGTTCCAGCCGGTAGCGGCCGTCGAATAGCTCGCCGATGATGTTGTCTACGCCCAACTAGTTTGGCCCTGCCTTGTAGGTCGGCCCTACTTTGCCACGCCTTGGCCCAGGTACGCGGTGATCACCTTGGCGGCGATCGGCGCGGCGATGGTTCCGCCGAACTCCGGGGTGTGCTCGATCGTGACCGCGATGGCGATCTTGGGGTTGTCCGCGGGGGCGAATGCGATGAACCATGCGGTGTTGAGTCCTGACACTCCGGTCTCGGCGGTGCCGGTCTTGCCTGCAACCGACAGGTTTCCAACATTCGCGGCCTGACCGGTGCCCTCCTCCACGACCCGCCGCATCATGTCTCGCAGCTCGTTGGCCGCCTGCGGCG
>Ga0207687_10000581_pt1 | contig 24670 bp, 23 predicted proteins | sample KBSM54metaG_FD_184399 | JGI IMG/M metagenome (GOLD analysis project Ga0207687, IMG submission 184399) | Miscanthus rhizosphere microbial communities from Kellogg Biological Station, Michigan, USA - KBS M5-4 metaG (SPAdes) (version 2) | ecosystem: Host-associated > Plants > Roots > Rhizosphere >...
CGAAGAAGGCATTCAGCTCGTGACGACGACGCTCGCCGAGAACTTCACCGCGCTCGACATCATCGAGCAGGAAGCCCGCACCCGCCTCGGCAAGTCCCTCGGCCGCGATCCGAAAAACGACGAAGTCGAGCAGGAGATGCAGCGCGTCGCCGCGGAACGGAACTTCATCCTATGAACGGTCGCTTGTCATTCCGAGCCGGGAAGACGGCGAGGAATCCCCATCGCATGTGCGAAGGTGCATCGTTCTCGCGAAGGGGATCCTTCGCCGTCTTCGCGGCTCAGGATGACAGACGCGCATGACCCTCGAAGCGAAACTCGAAGAGCTAGAGCGCCGCAAACGCGAGAGTGAGCTCGGCGGCGGCCAGCAGCGCATCGATCGCCAGCACAACGAAGGAAAGCTCACCGCGCGCGAGCGCATTACCCTGCTCTTCGATCCCGGCTCTTTTCAGGAGCTCGACCAGCTCGTCGTCCATCGCAACTTCGACTTCGGCATGGAGAAGCAGCGCGTTCCCGGCGACGGCGTCGTCGTCGGCTACGGCACCGTGCAAGGCCGCCTCGCCTACGCATTCGCGCAGGACTTCACCGTCTTCGGCGGATCGCTCTCCGAGACGCACGCCGCGAAGATCGTGAAGGTGATGGACCTGGCGATGAAGAACGGCGCGCCGATCATCGGACTCAACGACTCCGGCGGTGCCCGCATTCAGGAAGGTGTCGTCTCCCTCGGCGGATACGCGGACATCTTCCTGCGCAACACGCTCGCGTCGGGCGTCGTCCCGCAGATCTCCGCGATCATGGGACCGTGCGCCGGCGGCGCCGTCTACTCGCCCGCGATCACCGACTTCATCCTGATGGTGAAGAACACGGCCTACATGTTCGTCACGGGTCCCGACGTCATCAAGACCGTGACGCACGAAGAGGTGACGAAGGAAAAACTCGGCGGCGCGGACACGCACAACCAGATCTCCGGCGTCGCGCACTTCGCCGCCGAGTCGGACGAAGACTGCATCGCCACGATCCGTGAACTTCTCGCGTATCTGCCGTCGAACAACCTCGAAGATCCGCCGCGCCTCGCGCCGACCGACGACATCAACCGCGTCGACGCGCAGCTCGACTCGTTCATCCCGGAGTCGCCGAACCAACCGTACGAGATGCGCGATCTGATCCGCACGATCGCCGACGACGCGCACTTTCTCGAAGTGCATCAGGACTACGCGCGCAACCTCGTTGTCGGCTTCATGCGACTCAACGGCGGCCCGATTGGCGTCGTGGCCAATCAGCCGGCGTTCCTCGCCGGCGTGCTCGACATCAACGCATCGCGCAAAGGCGCGCGCTTCGTCCGCTTCTGCGACGCCTTCAACGTTCCGCTCCTCGTCCTCGAAGACGTTCCGGGATTTCTTCCGGGTACCGATCAGGAGTACGGCGGCATCATCATTCACGGTGCGAAGCTTCTCTACGCGCTCGCGGAAGCCACCGTTCCGAAGGTCACCGTGATCACGCGCAAGGCCTACGGCGGCGCGTACTGCGTGATGAACTCGAAGCACATCCGCGCCGATATGAACTACGCGTACCCGATGGCGGAGATCGCCGTGATGGGCGCGGAAGGCGCCGTGAACATTCTTTATCGAGGCGCCGACGATCGCGCCGCGCGCGTCGCCGAATACAAAGAGAAGTTCGCGAACCCGTACATCGCCGCCGAGCGCGGCTACGTCGACGAGATCATCGAGCCGCGGTTCACACGGCGGAAGTTGATCACCGCGTTCGCGATGCTGCGCAACAAGCGCGACAAGAACCCCCCGAAAAAACATGGCAACATCCCTCTGTAAGGGCAGAAGGCGGAGGGCAGAAGGCAGAAGTGCGCTCCTCTACTTCTGCCTTCTGCTTTCTGCCTTCTGCCTTCCGAGCTGCCGCCGTGAGCGGCCGCGCTACAACGTCCTCCTCATCACGCTCGACACCTTTCGCGCCGACCGCATCAACGCATCGACGCCGAACCTGCAGAAGCTCGCGAACGAATCCGTCCGCTTCGCCAACGCCGACTCTCCCGTTCCGCTCACGCTTCCCGCGCACTGCTCGCTCCTCTCCGGCGCTTTGCCGCTCCATCACGGCGTGCGCAACAACGGCGCGAATCCGTTTCCCGATGACCGCGACGATCTCGCCACGATGTTCGGTCGCACCGGCTATCGCACCGGCGCGTTCGTCAGCTCGTTCGTGCTCGATCGCCGTTTTGGTCTCGCGCGCGGATTCGACACCTACGACGACGAGATCCCGCGCGAGACGGCGAGCGAGGCGAACGTGCTCGAGGCGGAGCGGCGCGGCGGCATCACTGTCGATCGCGCCATCGCCTGGCTGAAGCGCAGCGACACGCGTCCGTACTTCGCGTGGGTTCATCTCTACGACGCGCACGCGCCGTACGCGCCGCCGTCGCCATATCAGCAGACGTACGACGGCGAGATTCAATATGTCGACGCGCAAGTGGGACGATTACTGGATGCGATCGATCGCAGCAACACCATCATCGCGATCGTCGGCGATCACGGCGAAGCGCTCGGCGAGCACGGCGAGCTGACGCACGGACTCCTCATCTACGAGCCGACGCTGCACGTGCCGATGATGATCGCGGCGCCCGACACGAAAGCGCGCGACGTGAAGACCTCCGTCAGCACGGTCGATCTCGCGCCAACGCTCGCCGCGCTCGCGAGCGCGAAGCTCGATCGTGCCGACGGCCGCGCGCTCGCGCTCGATGCCGAGCCGCAGTCGAACGACGTCTACGCCGAGTCGCAGTACGCGCTCCAATTCGGATGGAGCGAGCTCGCGTCGGTGCGTCACGGCGACACGAAGCTCATCTCCAATCGCGAGCTTTACGACCTCGCGCACGATCCGAACGAGAAGGTCAACGTCTTGACGACCAGCCGCCGCGAGTTCCGCCAGCTCGACGACGCGCTGACCGCGATCCGCAAGACCGCCGTCGTCGCGACGCAGACCACGATCGACGAAGAAACGAAGCGCAAGCTCGCCAGCCTCGGCTACATCGCGCCGGTGACGTCCGCGAAAGGTGGGACCGCCGATCCCGTGAAGATGGCGCCGCTCTTCCGCCGCTTCGAAGAGGCGACGTGGGCATTGAACGGCGGACGCGAGAAAGAAGCGATGACGATGCTCGCCGAGCTCGTGAAAGACGATCCGTCGAATCCCGTCTTTCGCGCATCGCTCGCGCGCGCACTGCGTCACGAAGGTCAGCTCGAGCAAGCCATCAAGCTCTATCGCGAAGCGGTGGCGATCTCGCCGGGCGATGCCGAGTCCTGGTACAACCTCGCCATCGCGCTGCAGGAAGCAGGTCACGCCGAAGAAGGAGTCATCGCCATTCGCGAAGCGCTGCACCGCGATGCGCGCCGTCCCGAAGCGCACAACGCGCTCGGCATCGCCTACACGAACGAAGGCAACCTTCCCGCTGCCGAAGCGGAGTTCCGGCAAGCGCTGGTTCTCGATGCGCGAAACGCGCGCGCCTACAACAACCTCGGCAACACGCTGCGCGCGACGAATCGCTTCGACGAAGCGCGCGACGCGTACCAGCACGCCATCGCCCTCGCTCCGTCGTACGCCGATCCGCTCAACGGCGTTGGTGTCATCGACGTGCAGCAGGATCGGCCACGCGAAGCGATCGCCGAATTCGATGCCGCGCTTCGCATCGCGCCGAACTATTACGAGGCGCAGCTCAATCGCGGAATCGCATTGAAAGTCAGCGGCGACAATGCCGCGGCGGCGGATCAATTTCGCAGGCTTTTGGCTGTGTTACCGCCCGGCCGCGAATACGAGGCACAGAGAAAAGCCGCACACGACCTTCTGGGCCGGTAAACATCTGCCCGGTTCCATTGCGATCCGGATTTCCCTCAACTATAGTCGTCGAAAATTTACATCCAACGGTTTAAGGAGGCTCATCGTGCCCAGACATTGGTCCAGATTTGCTGTCGTTCTGGCATTGACAGCGCTCTTCGCAGTTGGTGCATTCGCGCAGGCATCAGGCGGCGCGCTGCACGGACGCATCACGGATGAAACGGGCGGTGCATTGCCCGGTGTCACCGTCACTGCGACGAACGATGCCACAGGATTCTCCCGTTCCACAGTCACCGGAAGCGACGGCGCTTACTCGCTGCCTGCGCTCCCGGCCGGAACATACACGGTCGTCGTCGACCTCGCCGGCTTCTCGTCGGTGTCGACGAAGAACGTCACGGTCAACGTCGCGACGGATCGTCCGCTCAACGTGTCGCTGAAGCAGGCGGCCGTCAAAGAGCAGATCACCGTCACCGCCGAAGCGCCGCTCGTGTCGACTTCGCCGAGCATCGGTACGGTCGTCAGTCAGCAGGAGCTCGAGAATCTCCCGCTCAACGGACGTCAGTTCGCGAACCTCGGCTCGCTCGCACCGGGAACGACGCTGTCGGTCAACGCCGACCCGACGAAGCCCGATCAGCTGACCATCGCCCTCAACGGCGGCAGCGGCCGCAACGTCAACTTCGTGGTTGACGGCGGCGACAACACCGACGACACGATCGGCGGCGCGCTGCAGAACTTCAACATCGACGCAGTGCAGGAGTTCAAGATCCAGACGATGGCCTACAAGGCCGAGTACGGACGCTCCAGCGGTGGCGTGTTGAGCGTCGTCACGAAGAGCGGCACGAACGAGCTCCAGGGCACCGCCTACGAGTTCTATCGTGACAAGAGCTTCAATGAAGAGACCCCGTCCGAGAAGGATCAGGGGATCGGCAAGCAGCCGTATCACCGCCATCAGTATGGATTCTCCATCGGTGGTCCGATCGTGAAGGACAAGATCCATTACTTCGGCACCTACGAGAAGATGGATCGCCACACCAGCTACAGCGTCTTCACCGGAAAGAACCTCCTCGGCGCGTTCGAAGGCCAGACCATCGGCCTGCCGTTCCACGACAAGCTTGGAACCGCGAAGATCTCCGCCGACATCGACGCGAAGCAGTACCTGCAGGTTCGCTACGGCTTCCAGAAGAACACCAGCAAGTACGGACAGAGCTCGCTCGCCGCGCCGAACTCCCTCGGCACGACGACCAACGACTACAAGTCGCTTCTCGCCGGACACACCGCGCAGCTCAGCTCCAATCGCGTGAACGAATTCGTCTTCCAGTTCACGAAGTTCGCGAACGTGATCGCCGCCGACTCGACCGATCCGTACATCTACTATCCGTCCGGCGCGCACCAGGGACAGAACGTCAACACGCCGCAGACGACGAACCAGAAGAAATATCAGTACAAAGACGACTTCTCCTGGTCCTCGCAGCTCGGCAGCATGCACCACGACTTCAAGACCGGCTTCCAGTACATCGATGAGCCGACGCTCGGCGGCGACTTCACCGTCGGCACGACCGGACAGTACTCGCTCAAGAGCGATACGGTCGGATCGCCGGTCGTCAGCATTCTGATCAACGGCGGATTCTCGGGTGACTCCACGCCGATCAAGCAGTACAACGGCTACATCCAGGACGACATCGGCGTGAACCGGAATCTGACGATCAACGCCGGAATCCGTTACGACCTCTGGACCGGCTACGACCTCAATCAGTCGATCAATCCGAATCTCGCGCTGGTTCAGCATCTCGCCGACACCGGCCGCTACACCGAGAGCTACATCCAAGACTTCAAGAACGGCGGCGGCACGAAGCTGTCGAACGACAAGAACAACTGGGGACCGCGCCTCGGCTTCGCGTACGACATTCACGGCGACTCGCGCAACATCGTCCGCGGCGGCGTCGGCCGTTACTACGACTTCCCGTACACCAACGCGACGATTCTCTTCCCGGCCAGCGCCGTGCAGTCGCTGTTCGGACCGATCTACAACTACGAAGACAAGAACGGCATCAAGAACGCGAACGGAACGTTCTTCCGTCCGGGCATCGATCCGCTTCCGCCGAACCAGATCTCCGGCAACCTGAACGACCGCACGACGCGTGAGCTCGCGTCGCCGACGCTCAAGGCGCCGTACTCCGATCAGGTTTCGCTCGGCTACTCGACCGAGCTCAATCCCACGCTCGGCCTCAACTTCGAGCTCGTGTCCGCGCGCTACAAGGACATTCCGTTCCGCTTCCGCGCGAACCCGGTCGACCCGACCACCGGCGCGCGCCGCTTTGCCGGCGTCGCTCCGTCAAACTTCCGCCTGTGGTACGGCAAAGGCCACGCGGAGTATGACGGCGCGAACATCGGCTTCCACTCGCGCGTCGGATCGAACTTCGAAGCGCAGGGCTTCTACACGTGGTCGCGCTCGCGCGGCAACATCCTCGCCGGCGCCGACGAGTTCCGCGTGACCGACGCCGGCTTCCAGCCGGATACCCTCCGCGACACGAGCGTCAATCCGCTCGATCCGGACTGCAACGCCTGCAACGGCCCGCTCGACACCGACGCGCGCCATCGCGTCACGCTCGCCGGAACATGGCGCGCACCGTACGCGATCAATGTCTCCGGCGTTCTGCGTTACCGCTCGGCGCTCCCTTACACCGTCTTCGCACTCAATGCCGGTGGATCGAAGGTCGACCTCAACGGCGACGGCTACGCGCAGGATCTCGCGGTGGGACACGCGCACGTCAACGACGCGCGCGGCGAGTCGTTCGAGCAGTTCGACATCCGCGTTTCTCATGAGTTCAAGTTCATGAACAACTACGGCCTCGAAGCGATCGCCGAGGTGTTCAACCTGTTCAACGCGAAGAACGCGGCCGTGTTCGATTCAACGGGCACCGCGCACGCCTTCGCCGGCGATCCGGGACAGGGCGAGCAGCGCCTCATGCAGTTCGGTCTGAAGTTCCGCTTCTAAGGTTCGTTTTCAGATTTTCCAGTGGAGGACAGGCGCCCGCGCCTGTCCTCTTTTTTCTCAGCGAGATGCATCGGAATAGCCTTTCAGGCTCTGGCGTTCTCGATGTGCCACAAAATTTCGGAGGTCGTTGTGTACGCCATCATCCGTTCCGGGGGAAAGCAGTACCGAGTCAGCGAAGGAGACGTGCTCTCCGTCGAGCGCGACGTGCTCGCAAGCGCCGACAAGGACAAGGTCACGTTCGGTGAAGTTCTGATGATCGGCGGCGACCAGCCGAAGCTCGGATCTCCCGCGGTCAAGGGCGCGTCGGTCGTCGGCACCGTTCTGGCCGAGAGCCGTGGCGATAAGATCCGCGTGTTCAAGAAGAAGCGCCGGAAGAACCACACGAAGCGCACCCACGGCCATCGCCAGGATGTCGTGCAGGTCCGCATCGACAGCATCAACGTCTAGGAGATCGCCATGGCTCACAAAAAAGGTCAGGGTTCCTCGCGCAACGGTCGCGACTCACAGCCGAAAATGCTCGGCGTGAAGCGCTTCGCCGGACAGTTCGTCACCGGCGGATCGATCATCGTTCGCCAGCGCGGAACGAAGTTCTATCCCGGTGTGAACGTCGGCATCGGCCGCGATCACACGCTCTTCGCGAAGATCGACGGCATCGTCAACTTCCACGACAAAGGCGAGCGCGGCCGCTTCGTGACCGTCACGCCCGCCGCGTAGGTCGTCTTTCGTCGCATGCTTCCGCGCCGCTCGGACGTTTCGAGCGGCGTTCGTGTTTCATGCTGGCGGCTAGCGGGTAGTGGGACTTCATGCGCAGATGTCCCGCTAGCCGCTGCCCGCCAGCCTTCCCTTGGCTCATGGTTAGCAGTTCGGAGTAACGGATGTTCATCGACTACGCAACGATCAAAGTGAAAGCCGGCGACGGCGGACACGGATGCATTGCCTTCCGGCGCGAGAAGTTCGTCCCGAAAGGCGGCCCTTCCGGCGGCGACGGCGGCAACGGCGGATCGGTGTACGTCGAAGCATCGAGGCGTCTCAACACGCTCTATCACCTCCAGTTTCAGCGCGAAGTGAAAGCGCAGCGCGGGGAGCACGGCATGGGCTCGAACTGCTCCGGCGTGCACGGCAACGACGTCACCATCGAGCTGCCGGTCGGCTCCGTGATCCGCGACAAGAACACCGACGAGTTGATCACGGAGCTGTTGCACGACGGCGAGCGCGTGCTCATCGCCAAGGGTGGTCGCGGAGGCTGGGGCAATCAACACTTCGCGACCGCGACACGACAGGCGCCGCGTTTCGCGCAGGATGGGAATCCCGGCGAAGAGCGCGAGCTGAAGATCGAGTTGAAGCTCATCGCCGACGTCGGACTGGTCGGTCTTCCGAACGCAGGCAAGTCGACGCTCATCTCCGTCATCAGCGCTGCGAAGCCGAAGATTGCCGACTATCCCTTCACGACACTCGTTCCCAATCTTGGCGTCGTCACCGCTGATGACAATCAGACCTTCGTCGTCGCCGACATCCCCGGCCTCATCGAAGGCGCGCACGAAGGCCACGGCCTCGGCGACCTCTTTCTTCGCCACGTCGAGCGATGCTCGGTGCTCGTGCATCTCGTCGATCTCTCCGCGAACGAGACGCCGCAGAAGGATGCCGAAGTGATCGCGCGCGAGCTCGAGGCGTATTCGCAGACGCTCGCGTCGAAGCCGCGCATCATCGTCGGATCGAAGTTGGATTCCGCGGTCGAAGGCAACTCGAAAAAACTTCGCGCCTACGCGAAGAAGCACGGCTACGCGTATCACGAGATCAGCGCCGTCGTCGGCGACGGTGTCCGCGAGCTCGTGCGCATGCTCGCGCGTCTCGTGCGCGAACATCAGGAACACGCTGTCGCATCCGCATGAAGATCGGCATCGTCGGCGGAACCTTCGATCCATTTCACTACGGACACATCGAGCCCGTCCTCGCGTCGCGCGACACGATGGAGTGGGATCGCATCCTCTACGTTCTCGCGCATCGTCAGCCGTTCAAGCTCGACGCGGACGCCGCACCCGACTGGCACCGCTGGGCGATGCTGACCCTCGGCACGTCCGATCATGAAGACGTCTACGCGTCGGACGTCGAACTGCGCCGCGGCGAAGTCTCGTACACGGTCGACACGCTCGAGCAGTTGCGCGTGCAGTATCCCGACGCCACGCTCGACTGGATCATCGGCGACGACAACGTCGCCAAGCTCGACGAGTGGAAAAGTATCGACCGCATTTACGAGCTCGCGAACTTCGCGGTCTTGTCTCGTGTGGGCCAGACTTTCCTGTCTGGCCAGACAAGAATGTCTGGCCCACACGATCGCCCCACCCACGGCGCCATCGTCTTCACCCACAATCCAACCATCCCGATTTCCTCCACCGAAATCCGCAGACGCGTTCGCGCGGGAGAGGCCATCGACGCTTTTGTCGATCCGCGCGTGTCGCGCTACATTGACCACTACGGACTCTATAAAGGGACCCCATGAGCGAAACCTCGATTGAAAGCCGCGTCAAAATCGGCGTTGCGGCGGCACTCGACAAGAAGGCTACGGAACTCAATGTGATGTCGGTCGGCGAGCTCACGTCGATCGCCGACTACTTCATCCTCGCTTCGGCGTCGAACGAGCGGCAGGCCGCCGCCATCGCCGACAACATCGAAGAAGAACTGCGGACGAAGGCAAAGACGAAACCGCTGCTCGTCGAAGGGAAAAATCCGGGACGCTGGATCCTTCTCGACTACGGCGATTTCATCTTCCACATCTTCACCGAAGATACGCGCCGCTTTTACGGTTTGGAGCGGCTGTGGGGCGATGCGCCGAACATGACCGCGGAGTTCACCGGCGAGGAGCAGGAGGCCTCACGGCCGCGCCGTGCACTCAAGAAGACGTCGTGAGCCGCGCCTCCGCGACTTCTTCCGCACGCGCAACGGCGCGATGCGCGAGCTGCTCGACACCGTCGCGAAGCTGATCGATCGCGACGTCCCCATCCTCATCCTCGGCGAGTCCGGCGCCGGCAAGAACCACCTCGCCGAAGCGATCCACGCGTGCGGCGCGCGCCGCAATCAACCGTTCGTGCACATCGACTGCGCAAGCATTCCGCACGAGCTGTTCGAGAGCGAGCTTTTCGGATACGAGAAGGGAACGTTCACCGACGCGCAGTCGCGAAAGATCGGAAAGCTCGAAGCGGCGCAAGGCGGCTCCGTCTACTTCGACGAGATCGCCGCGCTCACGCAGCCGTTGCAGGCGAAGTTGCTTCGCGCGATCGAATCGAAACGGTTCACGCGTCTCGGCGGACATCAGCAGGTCGAGTTCGCGGCGCGCGTGATGTCGTCGACGAACGTCGACATCGCCTCGATCCGCCGCGATCTCTTCTATCGCATCAACGTCGTGACGCTCAAATTGCCGCCGCTGCGCGAGCGGCGCGAAGACATCCCGCTGCTCATCGGCGATCGCAACGTCGATGACGAGGCGATGCAGATCCTGTTGTCGTACTCGTGGCCCGGGAACGTTCGCGAATTGCGCAACGTGATGGAGCGCGCGGCGCTGTTCGCCGATCCGATCGATGCGTCGTCGTTGCCCGAGGAGATGCGGAGTGCGCCGTCGCTGATCGACGCGGCGAAACGCGAAGAGTGGACGCTCGACGAGCTCGAGGAGCGCTACATCCGCGAAGTGCTGCGCGCGACGAAGTCGAACTACACACGCGCCGCCGAAATCCTCGGCATCAATCGCAAGACGCTGTTGGAGAAAAGGAAGAAGTACGGCATCCACTAATGTCCGACCGCACGGCGTCGCGCCACACTCGGTGTCCCCACCACGAACAGCCGCCCATCATTCTGCGTGTACACGCGACCCTTCGCGTCGATCGACAGCGGCGTGTACGCCGCTCCGATCGCCAACTGCAGGAACAATCGCCCGAGCTGATTCCCGCTCGCGTCGATCGCGTAGAGGAATCCGTCTTCGCTGTTCACGTACGTCGTCCCGTTCGCGTCGACTGCGCCCGCGTTCACGCACCACTCGAATCCGTCGGGATGATCGGTCGCGCATGTGATCGTTCCGTTCGACAGGCGCCGGCAGCTCTGCGTGTTCGTGCTCTTGAACGTCCACTCGATGTCGAGTGACGGCGACAGTCGCGTAATCAGATACTGCTCGGGATCGGATGCCGTGCGCCCGTGCGGACAGACGTTCGGATCGTCGCAATACGACCCGAGCTCGCCGTAGTGATTCTCTTTGATGATCACGGAGTAGCCGCCGCCGTGTTGCCAGATCGACGGCGTGATGTCCCATCCGAATCGGTAGGCGCCGAGGAAGTCGCCGGCGGCGCTGAAGTGCATGGTGTGGCCTTGCGAATAGTTGTAGCGCGTGTATGCGCCGAAGTAGATGGAGCCGTCGGGCGCGATGACGGGACTCGACGTGCTGTCGTCGCTGACGCGTCCTGAGCCCATTCGGTTGTCCGCGGGATCGACGCCGGTGAGCGCGCCGGACCTGCATCCGCCGGGCGTTCCGTTCGGCGGGAGCAGAACGTTGCAGCCGTCGGTCAGACGATCGCGAAAGGTCGACGTCCACTTCGGCGTGAGATCGGAATTCACCGCGACGAGATACGCGGTGCGGCTCACGAAGTGCGCGCGCGAGACGGTGTAGATCGTCCCGTCGCTCGCGATCGCGGGCGCGGCGTTCAATCCGGGACGCTGTGAGCCGCACGCCAGCGATGGCGGCACTGCGGTCGGCGACGGCGGCCACGGCGCCGACGTCGTGAAGACGCCGAGGCATGCGTCGCCGGCGTGAGGGGCATTGGGAGTGATGCTCGCGTACGTCACGCGCGTCGCAGTTCCTGCCGGCGTCACTTTCACCAGCCACGCTCCGCGAATGTCGACGGCCCACGGCTGCTGCGTGTCGAACTGAATCGTGTTGTAGACGACGTTGCCCGACGCATCGCTCGCGAGCGGACCGGCGACGTAGATGCTCGTGTCGATCGATGGAAACGGATTGATGCGGCGAATCACCGCGCCGCTGTTGCGATCGAGTTGCAGAAGCGTTCCGCCGGCGGCCGGCATGTAGACCGAGTTGTTGGCGAGGATTGGGTGAAAGACCGGCTCGAAGAACGCTCCGCCTCGCGGCGCAGGCTTCCAATCGGTTGGCGTAACCCAGCGCTGCGTGAGTTGTCCGTTCGTCCAGCGAAGCGCGGCGATGTTGAACGTCTGCACCTGCCAGTCGCCGGGATCGTACGTTCCGCTTTTCGTTTCCATGAAGACGTCGTCGCCGTCGACGAGTGGGACTTGATAGTGGACGAGCAGGCTGCCCGTCGTCTGCGTCTCCTGCGACACGAATGGATCGTAAAGGTAGCTTGCGAGGATCGTCGTCGGCGTTTGCGCGGCTCCCGCGATGGCTCCGGTATGCTGCGAATCGTTTCCCCATTGCATCCACTGAGCGTGGATAGGGGTGGAAACGAGGAAAAACGTCGCAATGAAGATTCGTCTCATTTGGCCTCAATCATCGTCGGAAAAGGATTTTGCGACGGCGCTCGATCGCTACGTGCAACGGATTCGCCATTTCTTTCCGATCGAGGTGGTGGAAGTGGCGGCCGAGCGCGGTAGACAAAGCCAAACCGATGTGGCTATTATGCGCGGTCAATCTGCGCGGCTACTGGGCGCAATCCCCGATCGCGGGACCGTGATCGTGCTCGACGAGCGGGGCCAAACTCTTGATTCTTTGAAGTTTGCGCGATGGCTCGAACGGCTCACCATCGATAGTCCGCACGGCATGCACTTCGTCGTCGGCGGCGATGTCGGGCTCGACGATTCCGTCAAAAAGCGCGCCGATATGCTGCTCAGCCTGTCAGCCATGACTCTCCCGCATCAGATCGCCCGGGTCGTCCTGTTGGAACAGATCTACCGAGCTTGCACGTTGATGCGCAACATTCGCTACCACAAGTAAGGAGAGCTCGCTCTCAGATGGCCAGAACGAAGACGAAACCGAATCCTTATCAGGCATACGAAGACGCGCTTCGCAAGAAGCAGCAAGAGCTCATCGACTCCTATGAGCGCGACAAAGCCGCCGGCAACGCGCAGCCCGACGACGGCATCCAGGATCTCGCCGACAAAGCGGCCAGCGCCTATTCGAAAGAGTTGAACTTCTCGCTCTCCGACGGAGAGCGCGGCGTGTTGATGTTGATCGATGAAGCGTTCAATCGCATTCGCGAGACGACCTTCGGCGTCTGCACCAACTGCTCGAACGTGATCGGCGAGAAGCGATTGATCGCGATTCCGTGGACGCCGTACTGCATCGATTGCCAGGAGTTGGTCGAGAAAGGCTTACTCTCGTAAGCCTTCTCGAAATGCAGAATGCAAAATGCAGAATGCAGAAACGGTGACTTGATCGTTTTGCATTCTGCATTCTGCATTCTGCATTCGCGGCGTCAGCCGTGAGCAAAGCGCTGGACGCGACGCTCGCGCAAATCGCGGCAGGCAAGACGCCGCGTGTAATCCTCGTCGGCGGCGACAGCGACTATCTCGCCGAGCAGGCCTTTCACGACATTCGCGACGCCGTCGTCGCGAAGCACCCGGGCATCGCTCTCGAAGCCTACGAGGCCGGCGCCGATCTCGGCGTCATCCTCGACTCCTATCGCACGATGTCGCTCTTCGCTACGGCGCGCCTCATCGTCGTCCCGGAAGTGAACGCGTTTGTTTCTGCGAAAGAGATCGCGTCGCTTTACGACAAAGCGGTTGCCGACTGGAAGAGCGCCAAGACGGACAAGAAGCGCAACTCCTCCGCGGCGAAGTTGCTGCACGTCCTCGGACTCGCCGGCGCCGATCTCGAGATGAAAGACGCCGCGATCGCCGACGCGCTCGGCGTCGCCGACGCGACGCTCACCGACATGCTCGCCTTCTGCCGCGCCACCGGGAAGAAAGCCGGACGCGGCGAAGACGACGCGGCGATGTTGATCGAAGCGATCGCGCGCGGAGGCGCAACCGGCACGACGCTTCTTTTGCGCGCGGGCGAGATTCCGAGCGACTCCGCGACGGTCGATCTGATCAACAAACACGGCGTCGTCGTCGAATGCAATCTCACGCGCGAAGGATTCAACGCCGCGCTCGATCACGCCATCGCCGACGTCGCCCTAGAAGCGAACGTGAAGTTCGACGCCGGCGCCGTTCCGCGCCTTCGCCAGCGCCTCGGCATCGAGCGAATGCTCGCCGACAAGTTCTCGCGCGACGTGCCGCCGCTTCGCCTCACCGTTTCGGAGGCGCAGCGGCTCGCGATGCTCGCCGGCGACGGTGGCCGCGTCACGGCCGAGATGATCGAGCGCGAAGTGGCGAGCGTCGAAGGCGGCGCGCGCTATGAGTTCGGATCGCTGTTCACCGAGGGGAAGATCATCGAGGCGATTGCGAAGTTGAGGGATCTGATTGCGCAGGCGCGCCGCGACGATCCGAAATCACCGGCCGACATTCACTACGGACGATTCCTCTTTCCGCTCGCCGACGAGATCCGCCAGCTCATCGCCATCCACTCGTACGCGCGCGTCAACAACGTCGCGCTCGGGCAGTCGATGAATTACAACCGATTCAAAGACACGCTCTCCGAACGCCTCGGCGAATACATGAAGAACGCCGGCGTCGTCCGCCAGCGTCCGCATCCGTTTCCCTTGCACAAGAAATGGGAAGCCGCGCGCACGATGACGGAGCCGCAATTGTGGCGCGCGCTCGCCGCGATCGCGGATCTCGATGTGAAGCGCAAGTCGGGCGGCGTGCCGATCGACGTCGGGTTCGAGTCGTTCCTTCTCAGTTCGCGCCACGCGTAGATCAAGCGGTGAGCAGCGTGCCGTTGTGCTTGAGCGACGTCGCGCTGTTCGCAATTGCGAGCTGCTCGATGCCGACGCCGGCCGCGCGCGCGATTTGATCGAGCGTGTCGCTCGACGGCTCGAGCTTCGCGGCGATCCTCACGAAGAGCGCGACGCCCACCTCGAACAAGTCGGGCGTGTCGCGTGCGTGATCGGCGATCACGGGAATCGTCCACGCCACGTTCTGCTGCCACAGCGTAAAGAACGAGTCGCCGCTTTGAAGAACGTAATCGCGAACGACGACTCGTTGATCGCGTTGGAAGATGTCTTCGACCTTCGCGTTTTGCGCCGCGATCTTCGCCGGAGTCGCGCGAAGCGCTTCGGCGACATCGAGGATGCTCATGTCCGCGGTCACCTTCACCGTGACGCCGTCCACGACGAGCGGCGCTCCAGGCGCGAGCAGCCCGCGCGTCTCCGCGTTCGCTTCTGCGATCGCCGCGATCGACGCCTTCATGCTCGACGCGATGTCGTCGAGCGTGTTGAACGTTTCCATCGGCGGTGAGAGCCGTTCCGGCGCCGGAATGTCGATGCCCGCGCGGAACGCGACGTACGCATTCGCCATCGCGAGATCAGGAACGCTGATTCTGTTCGCGTTCGCAATCGACGCGAGCGTGTCGCCGCGTGACGTCACGTGAATCTTCGGCACGCGAATCTCGTCCGCGAAGATCTCATTCGTTGGCCGCTGCGCGTTGGCCGTGACTAGCGCCTCGACTGACGTCTCGTGGAGGTGCGCGATCTTCCACAGCGTGTCGGGAAAAACCGTTCGCACGGTCGCGGTCACGAGCGTCAGGTTACACTCGCCGGATGTTTCCCGACGTCGATCGCCGTGCCTGGCGTGCGCTCTTTGCGGCACAGCTGGGATGGATGCTCGACGCGATGGACTTTCTGCTCTTCACGTTCGCCATCATTCCGATCCAGCAGGAGTTTCTCGCGAAGTCGTCGACGATGGGACTCCTCACGTCCGTCGCGCTCTTCGCCGCGGCGATCGGCGGGATCGCATTCGGCACGATCGCCGATCGCATCGGACGCGTGCGCGCGATGACGTTCTCGATCCTGCTCTACTCGATCGGCACCGCGGGTCTCGCGACGTCGTCCGCACTCTGGCAGCTCGCCGCGTGGCGCATCGTCGTCGGCCTCGGCATGGGCGGCGAGTGGTCGTGCGGCTCCGTGCTCGTCGCCGAAACCTGGCCGGCGCAGCATCGCGGAAAAGCGATGGGCATCATGCAGTCGGGTTGGGCGATCGGCGCGCTGTTCGCCGCCGCGATCTCCGCGCTCGTGCTCGATCGATTCGGATGGCGCGCACTGTTTCTCATCGGCGCACTTCCCGCCGTCGCGGCGTTCGTGATCCGGCGCCGCGTCGAAGAGCCGCAAGTGTGGACCGAACGCACGGAGCGCACGACGCGATTCGGCGAGATGTTCGCGCCGCAGTTCATTCGCGCGACGTCGCTCATCACGCTCGTCGCTGCGTCGGTCCTGCTCGCGTATTGGGGACTGACGTCGTGGTTGCCGACGTTTCTCGCGTCGCCGGTCGCCAGCGGCGGCGCCGGACTGACGTTGACGAAATCGGCGCAGTGGCTCATCGCCCTGCAAGCGGGCGCGTTCCTTGGCTACATCACGTTCGGCTGGATCGCCGACCGCATCGGACGGCGTCCCGCATTCACGGTGTTCATGATCGGCGCGGCGGTGTCGGTTCCGCTGTTCGCGTTCGGCGCGCGATCGCCGTTGACGCTGCTTCTCATCGGACCGCTCGTCGGCTACTTCGGCCACGGCTACTTCTCGATGTTCGGCGCGATGCTGTCGGAGCTTTTTCCGACGCGCATCCGCGCGACCGCCCAAGGCTTCTGCTACAACGCCGGCCGCGGCGTCTCCGCGTTCGCGCCGTTCATCATCGGCGCACTCGTACCGCGCCTCGGCTTCGCGATCGTGCTGGCGATCGATGCGCTCTTCTTCGCGCTGGCCGGCGTCTTGATCTGGCTTCTTCCCGAAACGAAAGGAGCGGAAGTGTGATCGACATCAGCGCCGATCTCGGCGAAGGCGCGCCGGGCGAGGAGGAGATCTGGCCGCTCATCACGTCGGCGAACGTCGCATGCGGCGGCCATGTCGGCGATGACGCGTCGATGTCATTCGCCGCGCAACGCGCGCGTGAGCTCGGCGTGCGCCTCGGCGCACATCCGTCGTATCCCGATCGCGCGAACTTCGGCCGCGTGTCGATGTCGATCGCGCCCGACGCATTGCGCACATCGCTGGTCGAGCAACTCGCATCGCTGCAACGTCACGCGCCGCTGCATCACGTCAAGCCGCACGGCGCGCTCTACAACGACGCGCATCACGATCGCGCGCTGGCCGACGTGATCATCGATTCGATCGGCGCGATGGCGATCGTGTGCTCCGACACGTCGCAGATGGCCGCGGCCGCGCGAGCGCGCGGCAATCGCGTGATCCGCGAAGCATTCGCCGATCGCCGCTACGAACCGGACGGCTCGCTGATGTCGCGCAAGCTCGTCGGATCGCTGCTCACCGTCGACGAAGCCGCCGCCCAGGCCGAGCTGCTCGCGCGCGAGCACGCGGTGATCGCGCGCGACGGCTCGCGAATCACGATCGAGTTCGATACGATCTGCATCCACGCCGATATGGATCAAGCCGCCGAACGCCTCCGTGCCATCCGCTCGCGGATTTGACTTCGCTCCGGAAATCCGCGACTATTCGCGACCCTCCAGTACTGTGGTGTAGCTCAGTTGGTAGAGCGGCGGATTGTTAATCCGTTGGTCCGTGGTTCGAGTCCACGCACCACAGCCAGCTTTTTCAACAATTTACGCTGATAATGCCGAATGCTGACCCCTCGGCTGTACCGCATTTGGTACCACATTCTTCGAAAATCAGCGGGCGGGTAGGGTGAAAAATGCGTCGATATGCTGGTGTGCAGCTGGGCTATTTCGAACCCGGCCACGTTGAGACGCTCTGTTACGCGGAGGGCAGGGATCACCCTCTCGCGCGGACGGCGCTTTACCACGAAATTGCCCACGAAAATTTGACGAGTTGGAGTTCGATCGGTCAATTCGCTCAAGCACTAAATCACATTGCTCCACATGTCACGCTCGGCGCTTCGCCCGATCCTTTCGTCTGCTTGGGACTTCTCGCCGATGCTTCCCGGCAAACCCACGAGGGTTTCGCAACGTATTCTCAGCTCATGTACATCTATCAGCGTTTCGGCCAGCCTGGCTTTGACGACGCGCTCAGCCATCTCCCAGAAGACTATCGCATGGCCGCCACGAGGTTCTTCCTTATTAGCAAACACCTGACAAGCGGCAATGAGAAGTTCGACTTCGGTGCAGTCGCACTGGCCGTACGATCCTTCGCAATCGCGGCGCTTAACGTGGATATCTTTCAGTCGCATCAAGCAATCTGTAATGAGACCAAGGTCGAAGTCGTCCGATATCTATCAGATGTAAGCCGCAGTCCAGACGAACGGCTCGCGCATTTTGCGAGCGTTTTCACAGGCGGTGATGCGGAGGAGCTGCGCCAAATCCTGATTTCGATGCTCACCGAGGTCACTACCGAACTTGAAGCACTTGAGGGCGATCCCGCCGCGATGGAACTGAAGCACGCAGAGTTCTCAAGGAGCATCAATCCTTTAGTGATGAAGGCGTTGCAGCGGCACGGTCACGTTGACTTAACTATTCTCAATCAGGCTGAGTTTCGACCGAAGGTAGAAAACTTTCTGGCCTCTGCTGCTCAGCATTATCAAATCGATCCAGTGCTCTTGATGCCGCGATGGTCTGACGTGACTGATCCGCTGAGAAAGCAGGACCAGAAGGCCCACCACGTCGAGTTTTCTGATGCTCAGATGAAGTATAAGGACATAGAGCAAATCACGCATCGCGATTTGTGCGCTTTTCTCGATCGCGCGATAGCACAACATCGACCTGCTGTCGTTGCCCTAATGCCGACTGATCTGAATGAGACGGCGTGGGTGCTCGATGCTGCGGTGCGCGACGACAATGACAATTTTCGCGCGGGCGTTAGCGTCGCTCGTGCGGCGCAGCGATCGCTGCGCCACGTTATCGACGACTTTAATGAGCATCGGATCGCCGTCGTGGTGTTCGATGGATTACTCGATGCTCTCAGCACGGAAGCCCGCACGGTCATTCTTCAACACTGCAATCGAGCGTATGTGTTCTGTACAGTCGTATCTCTCGCACAAATTCAGGCGCTTTCAGCTCAGTTGTTAGGCGATCGTTGCGCCGCGTTGATGCTACATGACGCTATAGGCCACAACGCACTTCTCGTGGTCAAAGATGATTCGGCACGTCGGCATTTAGTAGCGATTCTCGCCGAGGACGTCGTTCCACGATATGAGTTCTTCCTGCGCCGCGAATTTGACTTCGAAGCGCGCACCTGCAAGCGAGACCTCGACGGCGAGGTGCTTCTGGCGGCATGGCACTACACGTATGGTCCGTGTTCCGATTTCATTAGAGCCTCGCGTTCATGAGTGGCAGGAGCGTGCATTGGCAACCTCAGTGTCGCGCGCTGAAGGGCGGCCAAAGCAGAAAGGCCTGGATGATGATCGGGATTTTCGTGAGCGGCATGAAATCCCACACGTGAAGGGTCGACCTCCGAACGTCCGCTACTCCTTCGACGCTACATCGGCCGTCGCGCTTCGCTGAGCCACTTGACCATCGCTTCGTCGCGCGCGACGGCTTGCGACTCACCGTCGAGTTCGACACTATCTGCGTGGGACTCGCACGATCCGTGACCCTTTCACCTATCGATCGATCATCTTCTGCGCCCCCGCGGAGTAGCGCGCTCCGACGGCCAGCGCGGACGCGGCATCGATCCGGCGGAGATCGTCTTCGCTCAGTTCGACGTTGACGGCGCCGAGATTTTCTTCCAGACGATGCAGCTTGGTCGTGCCGGGAATCGGGACGATCCACGGCTTCTGTGCGAGGCACCACGCGAGCGCGATCTGCGCCGGCGTGACGTTCTTCTCGGCGGCGATGCGCTTCACTAAATCCACGATCGCCTGATTTGCCTTGCGGTTCTCCGGCGCGAATCGCGGGACGGTGTTGCGGAAGTCGGAGGGATCGAATGTCGTCGTCTCGTCGATCTTGCCGGTGAGGAATCCTTTGCCGAGGGGGCTGAAGGGCACGAAGCCGATGCCGAGCTCCTCGAGCGTCGGAAGGATTTGTTCTTCAGGCTCTCTCCACCAGATCGAGTACTCGCTTTGGAGCGCCGTCACCGGCTGCACGGCATGCGCGCGCCGGATGTTCTTCACGCCCGCTTCGGAGAGACCGAAGTGCTTCACTTTTCCCGCGTCGATCAGCTCTTTCACCGTTCCGGCGACGTCCTCGATCGGCACATCCGGATCGACGCGATGTTGATAAAGGAGATCGATCGTTTCGACGCGCAGCCGCTGCAGCGAGCCGTCGACCGTGCTGCGGATCGAGTCGGGACGACTGTTGAGTCCCGGAACCTGCTTGCCGTTCTCGTCGAACATGAACCCAAATTTCGTGGCGATGACGACGCGATGGCGGAACGGTTCGAGTGCTTTACCGACGAGTGCTTCGTTCGTGTACGGGCCGTAGACCTGCGCGGTGTCGAAGAACGTGACGCCGCGGTCGACCGCTGCGCGGATCAGCGTGATCATCTCGCCCTCATCCGCGGCAGGACCGAGTCCGAAGCTCATGCCCATGCATCCGAGACCGAGGGCTGAGACTTCGAGTTGTCCGAGCGTTCGCTTCTGCATGAATTCTCCTTGGTCTTAGGTCGCGCGCTGCGCCTGGCTGAGCCACTTCACCATCGCTGGATCGCGGTGGTCGAAGAAACTGCTCGCGCCTGTGTCGAGCGTGGCGATGGAGCGCATTTCATCATCGGTGAGCTGGAAATCGAAGATGCTGAAGTTCTCGGCCATCCGCTCTTTGCGCACCGACTTCGGAATGGCGACGACTCCGCGCTGCGTCAGCCACCGAACGACGACCTGCGCGATGCTCTTGCGGTGGTCATCGGCGATCGATTGCAGCAACGCGTTGTGAAAGATGTCGTTCTTTCCTTCGGCGAATGGTCCCCACGACTCCATCTGGATGCCGTTCTCGCGCAGGAACGCCTGCGTCTCGACCTGCTGATGGAACGGATGCGTCTCGATCTGATTCACGGCCGGCTTCACCTGTTGGTGCATGAGAAAGTCCATCACGCGATCAGGATGAAAGTTGCTCACTCCGATGGCGCGGATGCGGCCCTCGCGGTAGAGCTCCTCCATCGCGCGCCACGCTCCGTACACGTCGCCAATCGGCTGGTGAATGAGGTACAGATCGAGCGTCTCGAGTTGCAGCCGCTGCATCGAACGCTCGAACGCGCGTCGCGTCTTGTCGTAGCCGGCGTCGCTGATCCAGAGCTTCGTGGTCATGAAAAGGTCTTCGCGCGGCACACCGCTTCGCTTGATGGCATTTCCGACCGCTTCCTCGTTGCCATACGACGCGGCCGTGTCGAGAAGGCGGTATCCGACGCTCAGCGCGTCGGCGACGGCGCGCTCGCACTCGGCGAGATCCGCGATCTGAAAGACGCCGAAGCCGAGGAGCGGCATCGGAACTCCGTTGTTGAGTGTGACTGTGGGAACTGACATGTTTCTCTCCTGGCGTCGGCGTACGCTGTCCTCATGCTGACTCCCGCTCATACGTACGTCGCGCTGCTCATCGTGCAAGCCGCTCATCTTTTGCATCACCGCCTGGCGAAGCGTCACATCAGCTATGCAGAATTCGTGAGCGCCGCGGTGCTCTGCTTTCCACCGTTCATCGTCGCCGGGCCCAGCATCCTCTTCATGAGCGCGCACCTTTTTCTGATCGCTGTTCAGATTGTCGGCAGCCTTTGGATACGGAAGCTCTCGCCTGCGTGGAACTAATCGATCGCGACACTGGAAGGTTCACGATGTTCTTGGCGGCTCTGCCTCGAATCGCGGCTGCTTCTCAACAGGAGAGGCGTGCGCCGTCCGAATGTGAAACTCGCATTGCGCGTCGCCATCCTGAAAGCGTCGCTCGCGCACGACCTCGCAGCCCGTCAAACGGCGAAGTGCGCTCACGGTCGTGCTGCAGATTTCCGGCCGCTCCAACGCCACGTTGAGATAAGGACAGTTCCGCTCGACGAGAACGTAGTCTGCGCCGCGGCGCTGCACCTCCGTGAAAGGGTCTTTGTCGCTGTAGATCGCTCGAAGCCGATCCATCCTTCGTTTGAGTGACAGCGACGCGACGCGTGGCTCCAGTTGCGCGACACGTTCATCGGTGATGTGCGCGAGTACGACGTTGAGTCCTTCATCGCCGCCTTCTGCCGCGATCGAGTCCAGCAACCCGATCATGAATTCAGGGTACTGCTTCGGAAAGAAGTGATCGCCCGCAACGGTGAGGCAATAGCGTACCGGTCGTCTTCCCGGCGTCCGCGCACGTTGCTCTGCGTCGTCCGGTGCGCAGTCCGTCTCGATCCATCCGCGCCGATGCAATTCTGCGATTTGTTTCCGCGCCGCTTCGTGGCTCACGCCGAGCACGGCGGCGATGCGCGGGATGGATGAGAATCCTTCCGTTTTCAGCAGCCGAAAGATCGCGGCGCGCGTGGCAGGAAGTTCATCGAGTACGTTCCGAGTCGTGGCCACGTCCGGTGGTCGCTTCAGGAACCATGCCCTGCGCAGTTTGTAATTTCCAACGTAGAAGTTGGACATTGCGCTCGATTCTTGCAGACGGCGCGGCAGGAGGCCCGCCATGAATGTTGCGGCCCGTGTTCTTTTTGCATTTCCTCTCGTCCTCATGCTCGGCGCCGGTCCGGCCGACCCGCAGTCGAATCCCGCCGCCGCGAACAAAGTACGCAAAGCGGCAGAAGTCAAAGCAACCAGGGAAAACTGGAGCACGGCTGTCGACGCGAGCGCCACGACTCTTTTCGCCGAAGGAAAGAAGACCTTCCGGTTCGACACGTTTGGCGACGAAGTGTTCTGGACCGATACGCTGAAACTGCATCAGGCGATCGAAGGCGCCAAGCTCGGAGGCGTTGGACCGGGAGTCAGTCCCAAAACCGCGCTCAGCGTGGGACTGAAAGTCGATGCGGAGGCGCTGCCGAAAGCAGTCGTCGAAGGCATCAAAGCAGGTAAGGTCGATCTCGACGATCCCGCGACCACTCTCACGCTCCTCAAGCTCAACGCCGTGGTCGGAGTACAAGGAACGCTCAACGCCGATGGAAGTCTGCGCAGCGTCGGGCTGACATGCGCGGTGTGTCACTCCACGGTCGATGATTCGTTTGCGCCGGGGATCGGCCGCCGGCTCGACGGCTGGGCGAATCGCGACCTGAATTCCGGCGCAATCATCGCGCTCTCTCCGGGTCTCAACGCCATCAGCAAACTCCTCGGCGTCGACGACGCGACAACGCGGAAAGTGCTGGCAAGTTGGGGACCGGGAAAGTTCGACGCCGAGTTGAACCTCGACGGCAAGGCATTTCGACCGGATGGCAAACCGGCAGCGACGCTCATCCCACCCGCTTTCGGCATGGCCGGCGTGAACCTTCATACATGGACTGGCGGATGGGGCACGGTCACATACTGGAATGCGTACGTCGCTAACCTCGAGCTGCAGGGGCAGGGAACATTCTTCGATCGACGTCTCATGGATGCCGAGAAGTATCCGGTCGCCGCGCGGAACGGGTTCGGCAACAAGCGCAGTGCCGTCGATATGGTGACTTCGAAACTCGGCGCGCTCCATTTCTATCAATTGGCCCTGCCAACTCCGCGAGCGCCGGAAGGATCATTCAACGGAGTCGCCGCGAAGCGCGGCGAGGCCGTGTTCCGCGGCAAGGCTCAGTGCGCGACGTGTCATGTGCCGCCCCTGTATACGGAGCCAGGCTGGAACTCGCATCTTCCGTCGGAGATCGGCATCGACGACTTCCAGGCGAAGCGCTCGCCGGAGGGGACGTACCGCACCGCTCCGTTGCGCGGTCTATGGTCGCATCAGAAAGGCGGCTTCTATCACGACGGCCGCTTTGCTGATTACCGTGCCGTCGTCGATCACTATGACCAGCATCTTCGGCTCTCGCTCACCGACGCCGAGAAGAACGATTTGATCGAGTTCCTCAAATCACTCTAGCGATCGCGAAGGCTCAACGCGGCACTGATCGCCAGTGCCGCGTTTCAATGCAACGCCTGCCACTGCGCGAACCAGATCCTGCGGCGCAAATGGCTTCTTCACGTAGTCATCAAAGCCCGGGCACGAACGCGCCGCGCGAGAGAATGTCCGTCCTCCGCCGGCATGGCGATGTCACTGCGGCTTCGTACCCTCCTGATTCGGAGGATACTGGTCCTGCCGTGTCTCCCAAGTCCGTGCTGATCGTCGATGACGATGCATCCATCAGGACGATGGTCCGAGCGCTGCTGCAACACGACGGATTCGAGGTCGACGAGGTCGACAGCGGGAACGACGCCATTGCCCGCATCCGCAAGCAACATTACGGCGTTGTCATCCTCGACATCATGATGGGCCGCGGCAGCGGAGAGGATGTGTTACGCACGCTCGCGGTCGAACGGCCCGACGTGAAGTGCGTCGTCGTGATCTCTGCAACCTCGCAACCGAACCTCGACAAGATCGAAGTCTCCAACGTGATGATCAAGTTGCGAAAGCCCTTCGACATCGCCGATCTTCTCAACGCGGTTCACAACGTCATCGATCACTGAACGCCGCCTCTTTGTAGGCTCGGTAAGACCCGGCGGCGTGTTTCTTGCTGCGTTCGCCGCTGTGTCAAGGGTGGGATTGCGCCGGCAGGACGGGCGCACGTGATGGGGCCGCTTCAGGCGCTGGTCGTCGACGACGACGTGGCCATTCGACTTCTCGTCACGCATGTTCTTCAACGGCGGCAATTCACGGTCGAAGTCGCGCGCGATGGCGCGGAAGCAATTCAGAAGCTTGCTTCGAACGCGTATGCCGTGATTCTCCTCGACTTGATGATGCCGCGCGTCGACGGCGCAGGCGTCATGAAGTTCCTCGCCGAA
>Ga0207687_10000582_pt1 | contig 24628 bp, 23 predicted proteins | sample KBSM54metaG_FD_184399 | JGI IMG/M metagenome (GOLD analysis project Ga0207687, IMG submission 184399) | Miscanthus rhizosphere microbial communities from Kellogg Biological Station, Michigan, USA - KBS M5-4 metaG (SPAdes) (version 2) | ecosystem: Host-associated > Plants > Roots > Rhizosphere >...
CGTGCTCGACGTGGCGCATAATCCCGCCGGTGCGTGGGCGTTGCGCTCAGCGCTCTCTACATTTTATGAAGGCCGTCCGCTGACTTTTATTTTCGGCGCCATGCGGGACAAGGCCATCGGAGAGATCGCCGATATTATTTTCCCGCTGGCTGATCGCGTGATCGCCACGCATGCGGAAAATCCTCGCGCAGCTTCTCCACAGCAAATTGCTGAACTGGGAGCGCATGCGCAAACTGAAATATTGCAGGCCAAATCTGTGCCGGAAGCGCTTGACCGCGCCTGCACTCTGGCCGGGAGCCACGGTGTAATCGTAATTACCGGTTCGATTTACATTGTGGGTGAAGCGCTGGGCATTCTTGCTCGTAAACCAGTTCGGCAGGGTGCTTGATCTGTGCCGGAAACCACGCAAGCAGAGATCAAAACGCCGGAAGTGACGAGTGGTATACGTCACCTGGGCTCCCGCTTGCGTTCCTATTTTGTGTGGACTCCGCTTGTGTGGCTTTACACCCTCGTCCTGGGCTGTGTTTCTCTCGTCGTTTCATTTTTTGACCCCACCGGAGAACGTCAGCAAAATATTGCGCGGCTGTGGTCTCGAATGATTCTTTGGACCGTGGGCGCTAAGGTGCAAGTAGAAGGCCTCGACCGAATCGATATCTCCAAGCCGCAGGTTTATGTGGTGAATCATCTTTCGGCATTCGATATTCCCGTGTTGTACACGTACCTGCCATTTCAGTTCAGGATTCTGGCCAAGAAAGAGCTGTTCCGTTATCCGTTTATGGGCTGGCATCTGCATCGTTCCGGACAAATCCCTGTAGTGCTGGAAAATCCCAAGGCTTCAGTGCGGAGCTTGAACCTGGCTGTGGCGGCGATCAAGAAGGGTAACTCGCTGGTAATTTTTCCTGAAGGCGGACGCTCGCCCAACGGCCAGCTTCAATCCTTCATGGGCGGCGCATTTTATGCGGCAGTAAAAGCGCAGGTCAATGTGGTTCCCATTGTTCTGGTCGGCACCTATGAGATGCTGAAGATGAATTCCTATCACATTAAACCAGGGCCAGTCCAAATGGTGGTTGGGTCGCCGATCTCTACTGCGGGAATGTCCACGCGCGATATCGCTAAGATTACCGAGCAGGCACGCGTCATTATTGGCGAAGTCTACTATTCACGCTGTCTGGTCCCGGATTTGCGGGCAGAGCAACCTGTAACGAACGAACCCACAAAGTTATAGTGGGATACAAGCGCTAAGAAAGAGCTGGATTTGTGGCGAACGATGCAAAAAACGAAAGCACAGTGGGAGCTAAACCCCGAATTGCCATACCCGAGCCCTGCTCGTATGACGCTGAATATAGCACTCGTGCTCTGCCGCCTTACCTGCGCGCGATAGAAGCCGCAGGCGGTGAGCCCGTTGTGATCCCGTTACAGAGTGAGCCAGAAGAAATTGCGCGGATCATCACGTCGTGTGCCGCGATCCTGCTGCCCGGAAGCAAGGCAGATGTTGATCCGCAAAAGTTCAACGCCGCGGCGCATCCCAGGACCGCGCCTGCCGATCCGCCACGCGATGCCGCAGACGAACTGCTGCTTCAGGACGCTTACAACCTGCACAAGCCGGTGTTCGGTATTTGTTATGGCCTGCAATCGCTCAATGTCTGGAGGACTGGTTCGCTGGTGCAGCATATCGAATCCACCGTAAACCACAGCACAGGCGCAAAGGCAGAAGTTGCACACAAAGTGACTGTGGCGCAGGATTCGCTGCTGGCAAAAGAAATCTTCAACGGGAAAGATTCAAACGCGGTGCCGGTAAATTCCAGCCATCATCAGTCAGCCGATGTTGTGGGCGACGGCCTGCGTGCGGTGGCGCGTTGCGCGGAAGACGGTGTGATTGAGGCGATTGAAGGAACTGTCCCCGACCATTACGTCTTGGCAGTGCAATGGCATCCGGAGCGGACGTTTGAAACCGACCAGGTCTCCAGCAATCTATTTCGCGGCTTCATCCATTCAGCGCGCGAATGGATTAAGCATAAATCCTAGAGATGGCTTGATCTTGCGCCGATGCCGCATTATTCCGTATCGTACTTGCGATGTCAGGAAAAGGGATAGTACTGTCGCTGGAAGGCCGCGTTGCCGTTGTTACGGGCGGATCGCGCGGCATCGGCGCGGCGATTGTAAGAATGTTCACGCAGGCCGGAGCGCGCGTCGTCTTTAACTATCAAAAAGCCAGGAAAGTAGCGGACGACCTTTGCTGGGAATGCGGCGGGACAAAACAATGCGTAGCGGTCCAGGCCGATCTTTCGTCAGCCGAAGCGGCCAAGCCATTGATTGACGCAGCCATTCAAAATTTCGGCAAGGTGGACATCGTTGTCGGAAACCATGGTGTATGGCCGCCGCAGGATGCTCCCATCGACCAGATGACAGACGAGCAATGGCGCTCAACTCTGGCCATCAACGTTGACAGTCTTTTTGGCTTGGTGAAATATGGCGTGGCGCAGATGAAACGCCAGCGTTCCGGCGGTCATATAGTATTGATCAGTTCCACGGCGGGGCAGCGCGGAGAAGCGTTCCACTGTGATTACGCGGCCAGCAAGGGTGCGATCATCAGCATGGTAAAAGGGCTTTCCACCGAGCTGGCGCGGGACGGCATTTACGTAAATTGCGTTGCGCCGGGCTGGGTGGAAACGGATATGGCTGCGCCCGCTCTGCATGATGCTGCGATCAGCAAGCGTGTTTACGCAACCATTCCGCTGGGCCGCGCCGGCAAGCCGGAAGAGATTGCGGCTTCAGTGCTGTTTCTGTGTACCTCGCACGCCGGATTTATTACCGGAGAGATTCTTAACGTGAACGGCGGTGCGGTGCTGGTTGGATGATGGCAAAAGCAGCAGCTCGGATTATTCCTGCATCTAAGAAAGCATTGATCCCCATGAGAATTGTTGCTCTTATCTGCCTGTGCGTGGCCAGCCTGTATGGCCAGCAAGACACATCCGCCAAGCCCGCTGACGCCCCAACTAACCAGCAGAAAGCCCGAACGCTGGTTGACCAGATGATCCAGGCACTGGGCGGGCAGGCCTATCTAACCGCGCAAGATTATTACGCTGAAGGCCGCTCCGGCAGCTTCCACAATGAAACGCTTCAGGGCACCAGCTTGTTTTACCGGTTCTGGAAATGGCCGGACAAGGACCGCATTGAGCTGACAAAGCAACGCGACATCGTGCAACTCTATGTCGGAGACGATGCCTATGAAATTACCTATAAGGGAATTCGTCCGCTGAATTTACAAAAAGAAGAGAGAGTCAATCAGGCGATTATCCGCCGCCGTTACTCACTGGAAAACGTTCTGCGCATCTGGCTGAAAGAGCCGGGAATCCTGCTACTGGATGAAGGCCCCAGCATCTCTGAAGGTCACATGGCGGAAAAGCTGACGATCATCAATTCCAAGAATGAATCGGTAACAATCCTTGTGGATCCTTCAACGCATTTGCCGCTGGAAAAGCGCTTTTCTATCCGCGATCCTCGCTATCGCGAGCGCGATGAAGAAGTGCTGATTTACGGCGACTGGAAAGAATTCCAGGGGATCAACACACCCCGAATGACCGTCATCAAGAGGAACGGCGAAACCTCTTCGCAGCAGATTATTTTGAATATCACCTACAACATCCATCCGTCCGACGCGCTGTTCGACCCCAGCGTGGCCAAAATCAATCCGGTAAAAGAGAAGTAGTCCCGTCTTGGCCAATATCTTGTGGGCAAAACCACGATCTTGTTGTAAAAATACAACATAGGCCAAAGCTGCTGCCGGTGTAATCTGTTTAGTTGGAACAACTTGCCATTTGAACAGACAGTTCGGGCTCCGGTTGAGTGCAAAGGCATAGGGCTGCACAGCGGGGCCAACGTGACTCTCCGGATACTCCCTGCCGCCGCCGGAACGGGCATTGTCTTCCGCCGCAGTGACCTCGACGACTTTGAGATTGAAGCTATTGGCCGTAACGTGGCTCGCGTAAGTTACGCAACGAGCTTGCAAAAAAAAGGCGTCCTGATCTCCACCACGGAACACCTGCTCTCAGCCTTTATCGGCATCGGCCTGGACAATGCAGTTGTGGAACTGGATAACCTTGAGCTCCCGATTCTTGATGGCAGCGCCAAACCATTCGTCGATATGGTTTTGCAAGCAGGCCTAAGACAGCAGAGAAAGAAGCGGACGTATCTGCGCATCATGCGTGAAATTGAAGTCCGTGAAGGCAACAAATTTATTGGCGCATATCCTGCGTCAGGCTACACCGTGGCATACAAGATTAACTTTGCTCCACCCATTGGGGAGCAGGCTTTTGAGATTGATCTTTCACAAGATCTTTATCGGAAAGAGCTGGCCGCAGCCCGTACTTTCGGTTTTCTGAGTGAAGAAAAAGCCATGAAGAACATGGGCCTGATCCGCGGCGCGTCTGAAGCTAACGTGATTGTGCTGACGGCCAATGGAGTCAAGAACGGCCCGCTCCGCTATGAAGATGAATTTGTGCGGCACAAGGTGCTGGATTTAATTGGCGATCTGGCGTTGCTGGGAAAGCAAATTATCGGACGCATTGTGGCTGACCGCGCCGGGCACGCGATGCATACCGCGCTGGTATCGCGGCTTTTGAAGGACCGCTCGCTTTGGGAAGAAACCACTGAAGTCAGCCAGTCTGAAGAGGCTGCAGAGAGCGCTGCCATTCCGGCGCAAACGTCACGTGGAGTTTAGAACCTAAACTGTTGTGGCGTTGATAAACATAGCGCCGCCGCCCAGCGTGAGCGCACGTTTTTCCAGCCAGGCATCAAGCTCTTTCTTCGTTTCTGCTGACAACACCTGAAAACGAATTCCTGCACGGCCTTCCGGCGTTGACCATGCGATTTCTCCCTTAATGTCCAATGAGCGCTTGGTACCGGGTAGCTGTAACCGGACTCGCGCAGCGCCGCCTTCATCCAGCCGGCGCGAACACTCCACAGAAATGCCACCCTGGCTGATATTTGTAATGTTCAAGGGAAGCTCTGCGCCCTGGTCCACCAGGATTGCCCCTGTGGCTTTGACCAGATGCCGATGGTAACGGCGGCGCTCACGCATGATCAATCCTTGCGCGGCCCGCACGCTGCGGGTGGCCCGATCCAGGGAGATTGGTTTGTCCAGAACGAAATTCGCGCCCATCTCAAAAGCCTGCTGGATGTTTGTTTTGCCATTTACTACCGCGAACGCAATGCAGCTCTTGTTAGACTTTCCCAGCCTTAGCTCGCGAAGGACCAATGGGCCGTGGGGCATGTCGTCACAATCCACCAGCAGCGCGTCATACTTGCGCCGCAGCAGAATGTGGCGCGCCTGGTCGGCGTTATTGGAAAGGTCGAGATCGATATTTGCGGCATCCAGGACTCGACGTATCGTACGATGGACTTCAGGGTCGTTGCTGAGGAGGAGCGCTTGGAGAGCCATACCTGCAAAGGGTATCTAACTCGTCATATTACGGCCAAGTAACCAACGTAACGGGCCTGCGCTTTGCCGGGTTACAGCACTTTCGATCTAGGGTTTCCAAAATTCTATGAAAAAACTGGTTTACCTCTCGCTGGGATCGAACTTGGGTGACCGGGAAAAGTATCTGCGCGAGGCGATCTCCAGGTTGGGTGAATTGGGCGTGATCAGGCAGGTTTCCGCGTTTTATGAAACCCAGCCCGTTGAAGTGCAGGGCGAGCAGCCCTGGTTCCTCAATTGCGCCCTGGCCATGGAAACGGACTTGATGCCTTTGGATTTCTTGAGCCGAATGCTTGGGGTTGAGCGATCCATGGGCAGGATTCGTGCTGCGCCCAAGGGGCCGCGCACGATCGACATTGATATTTTATTTTTCGGCAATGAGGTATTGGAGACGCCCGAGTTGACCGTTCCCCATCCCGCCATGCAGCAGCGACGCTTTGTTCTGGCACCGCTCGGAGAGATCGCGCCGGACGTAATGCATCCTGTGCTCAAGCGGACAGTCCGGCAGTTGCTGGACGCGCTGTCGGCCGATTCTGGTTTAGTAAACAAGCCACAGCCCAATTAATTTACGATAGGACGCGTGGAAACCGCTGCTATTGCGCACCTGCTAGAGCCCTTCATTGAGCTCGATGAAACGCGGCTCCGCGCTATATCGACGTATATCGATCTATTGCTGAAGTGGAATGCTCGCATAAACCTGACTGCCATTCGCGAGCCTGGTGAAATTGTTCAACGCCATTTCGGTGAGTCTCTGTTTGCCGCCAGACATCTGCTCGAACAGAAGCTGCCGGAAACAGCAATCGATCTGGGATCAGGCGCCGGCTTTCCCGGAGTTCCCTTTGCGCTGCTCGCTCCTGAGGTCCACGTGACACTGATCGAGTCACAGCAGAAGAAAGCAACGTTCTTGAAAGAATTGGTCCACGTGCTCGGACTGAAGAACGTGAAAGTTTTCAGTGATCGGGCAGAAAACTATCCAGCAGCAGCCGATCTGGTAATGCTCCGTGCGGTCGAGAAGTTCGAGCAAGCACTGTTAATGGCGATCCGGCTGACGAGCGCAGGCGGGGGTGTTGCGCTAATGATTGGCTCGGCGCAGGTAGAGACAGCCAGGAGACTGTCTACGGAAGTTATTTGGGACGATCCTGTGGAAACCCCTTGCAGCCTTTCGCGTGAGCTGCTGGTAGGTATCAGACAGCTAAAAGTGGGATAATCTTCTCGCCTATGCTGTTCGGTTGGTTCACAGTTATTCGAAATATCGAGTTGCAAACATGGAAGTGGGAGAATTACTGCGGGGAACCATGATGGTTAACATAATTTTTGCACAGAATGCCAAATTTCGTCTAAGAGGTAGTTACCTAGAACCAAATCTATAAAAGTGGGAATTTAGAAGCAATAATACCGGCTTCTACTTCTCATGTTGGGGCTATATCTGCCTAAACAGGTTAAAAAGTGGGAACTTCTTGAGCAAGCGCCAAAGCAGTAAACCCTGTGTTCCACGTGGAACAAATTGTCGACTAGCAGAACCCTGTTCCACGTAGAACAATGCACCATTTTGCGGCGTTGCGCTTCGCTACACAGTCGTCTAAATTCATCCAGACGAGTCTTCACAAAACCATGGGAATTGTGATCGCTGTAGCGAACCAGAAGGGCGGAGTGGGAAAAACCACAACCGCTATCAACTTGGCAGCCTCCTTTGCTGCCGCAGAGGTTCGGTCCCTGCTCATTGACTGCGATCCCCAAGCCAATTCCACCGGTGGCTTGGGCTTTGCTCGCGATCCTGAGCGGATCAGCACCTACCACCTGCTTACCGCAGAAGCTTCTGCTGGCGAAGCAGTGATCGCGACGGAACTGGAAGGCCTGAGCCTGATTCCCTCCCACAAGAACCTTATCGGAGCCAATATTGAGCTAGTTGGAGCAGAAAACCGGGAATTTCGGCTACGGAATGCCTTGGAACCTATCCGTGCCCAATTCGACTTTATTGTTCTGGATTGCCCTCCCGCTTTGGATCTGCTCACCCTCAATGCGTTAGTAGCAGCCGATTCGGTGCTTGTTCCCATGCAGGCTGAATACTTCGCCCTGGAAGGCGTGAGCGAGCTGCTGGACACCATTGAGCGGCTCCGCCAGAGCTTTAATCCGGCTTTGGAGATTGAAGGCGTGGTTCTCACAATGTATGACGACCGCACGAACCTGGCCCAGCAGGTAACGCAGGAATTGAAGCGGCATTTTGGCGACAAGTTGCTGGAAACGATAATTCCTCGCAATATCCGGCTGGCCGAAGCGCCCAGCTACGGTAAACCGGCGCTGCTCTATGATGTGCGCTCGCGCGGCGCCGAAAGCTACATACGCCTGGCCAAGGAAATCATGCATCGCAGAATGCATCCTGTGGTCGCGGGAACTGCTACAGAAATCACGCAAGCGCCAGGCGCCACTGCTCCTGAGCAACCGGAAGAATTCCCTAACAGCACTGAACTCAAGCGAGTAAACGAATCATGATCAACGACAAGCGCAAAGCCCTAGGACGTGGGCTGGATTCCTTATTGCCCACCCGGCCCGCAATTTCACCGATTGCCATGCCGACAGCGCAAGCGGCTGCATCGGCCCAGGAAATTTCTATCGATAGCATTGATCCCAACCCTTACCAGACTCGTCGGCGAATCAATGAAGCCGCGCTGGAAGAACTTGCTGAGTCGATTCGGGCTAGCGGCGTTGTCCAGCCCGTGGTGTTGCGGCCCGTAGCCAATGGACGGTATCAGTTAGTCGCCGGCGAACGACGCTGGCACGCATCAAGACGCGCCGGTAAAGCCACGATTCCCGCAGTGGTCCGGCAGATCTCCAATGAGCAGGCCATGGAGATCACGATTATTGAAAACCTGCAGCGTGAGGACTTGAATCCGGTGGAACAGGCGCGAGCCTTCGAGCGGCTGAGCCGCGAATTCGGACTCACCCAGGAGCAGATCGCTGCGCGGACCGGCAAAGATCGCGCAAGCATCGCGAACTTTATCCGTCTGCTGAAGTTGCCGGAAGATGTGCAGAACGCTCTGGAAGCAGGCGCGCTGAGCTTTGGTCATGGAAAAGTTTTATTAGCGCTGGCCGGATTTCCGGAACACTTGGAGCGGGCCGCGCGCGAGATTATCGAGAAGCAGCTTTCGGTTCGGCAGACAGAAGAACTTGTTGCCAAACTGCTGAACCCGCAAGCGACTGAACAAAAACAGGAAAAGCCCGCAGCTCCAGTAGATCCCAACGTCCGTGAAGCCCAGCGCAGCCTGGAGAACTCATTGGGCGTTAAGGTTGAGATTCATGATCGCAAAGGCAAAGGCAAGATCATCCTGAAGTACGGATCGCTGGAAGATTTTGACCGCATCGTGGAAGCTCTGGCATCGAAGTAAAACTATATTGATGATTGTCGATATAGTTCGCCAGCGAATAGACCTTTCGATTCAAGGTATTTTGTTGAAGGTTTGCTGCCGCGATTTAGTGCCGCAGGCCAGTCCAGTTTTCTGCGATCACAATAGAATTGCCGGGATTGCCTGGATCGTATTTGATTGAGGTCATCAATCCGGCGCGGCAGGAATGCAAGTCCACCATGTGGCGAAGGCTGCTTACATCTTGCGAAGCCTCATAGCTTACGCCCGCCACGTCATAGTGATAAATCAAGAGCTGTAGCTCCCCGGAACCGTTCATCTGCATTTCATTTACGTCGATCACAGTCCCGTCGGTGATGCGGCCCATCTCGCTGATGCGCATTCGGCGCTCACGTTCGCGCTGGTCAGGCGTTTTGCGCCGGCTGCGGGCCCAGGCGTTTGCGCCAAACAGCAAGCCGGCGCCGGCTATCGCGATAATGGAATATAGACGAAGTTCGTTCATACGTATAACGTCCTCAAACACCAGAACGTTGGCAAAGTCTGTAGATGAGTTTAATCCAACTTGGGCTCACAGAAAATCCGCAGGAACACTTATGCCAAACCCTCAGGTCTTGAAGAATTCGGGATGTATCTGCCGCCCTCCAGAATCGCCCGCCGGGCTGAAAATCACAAGGTAACCATAGTGTTGTGGCGCGGACGCAGTGCTCAAAACATCTCAGAAATATGACTCTGTGGCTTACGGGCGGCTAAAGCACCGGGAAATCAATCGCCGTCGATCACGGGATTGCTAATCGAGCCAATCCCCTCAACAGAGACGCTTACCTCGTCCCCAGCCACCAGCGGACCCACGCCGGCCGGCGTGCCAGTCAGAATGAGATCGCCCGGCAGCAAGGTCATTACCTGTGAAATGAAGCGCAAAACCACATCCACGGAGAAAATAAATGCCAGCGTGCTCTCAGATTGCTTTATTTCGCCATTCACGCGGCTTTCCACCCGGACGCCCTTCCAGGGATCAATTTCATCGGTCACAATTGGTCCCACGGGACAAAACGTGTCAAAGCCCTTGGCGCGGGTCCACTGCGGATCTTTTTTTTGCAGATCGCGGGCAGTTACGTCATTGGCGGCGGTATAGCCGAAAATATAAGGTCGGACGTCGTCATTTGGGCCGAGGTTACGACACTTTTTGCCGATCACTACCGTCAATTCACCCTCAAACTCCACCCGCTGAGAAAAACGCTGGGGCCGGACGATCTTTTCTCCCGGTGAAATGAGCGAGCTTGGCGGCTTGAAAAAAATCAGCGGCTCCTTCGGAACTTCATTCCCCAGTTCTTTTGCGTGTTCGCTGTAATTCCGGCCTACGCAAACGATCTTTGATGGCTCGACAGGATAAAGCAGCTTGGCCGAAGACAATGGCTGTGGAGAGACTTTCTTCGCTTTAGAAAAATCAGGCAACATGCCGCCGGTCGTCGTCTGGGTAATTTGCTGAACGCCAGCAACAGTTTCAATCAGCCCAAACTGTGGCCCATCGGTAGAGGCGAAGCGGCAATATTTCATCGGATGAACGCTCCAAAAAAAGCAGGGATTTCAGGCGCCATTCTTGCGAGGCCATCTGCCTGCCATGAATGAGCCGAAATCCCCATTTTACGTTACGCGCGTTTTAGCGAAGGCGAAGCGGCTTACACACCCGCTTGCTTGGCAGCTAAATCGCCGATGAATGGCAGCTTGAACTGCTGATTGCCATAAGCCTTGATCATGCAGATCACCACAGCAACCACAACGCCCAGCCAAACTATCATCATCAATGGGCCCATGATGAAAAATCCAAGTCCATGTGTGATGAAGCCCAGGATCGTTGACAAAATCATTGCGCCAATCCAAACGGCGATCACCCCAACGCTCAAAAATATTGATTGAAACGCGTGGAAGCGCACGAACTTATCATTCTTGTATGGCTCAATCACAAGAAAAATCAGGCCAGTGATCCAGCCGAAGAGGTAGCTTAAACACGCTGCTACATTGTTCGTCATTCCCGCGCTTGGAGCGCCCGCCGATGATTGCGCCGGGGCCGCAGCTGCCCCCGATGGTGTTGTTACGTTTTGCCCTGCAACCGCAGTTCCGCATGCCGCACAAAAGCCCGAACCCGCATTGAGTTGAGCCCCACACTTTGCACAAAATGCCATACCCCTCATCTCCTTCTGAAAGTAGCTCTTTAAAGAGTTCCTGTTGCGCTACAGCTTATTACTTCCTGTGCCGGAATGGAAGAAAACTAATTGCTTAACTCGGCCAAAATGGCCTTTTCAGGGACGGATTACAGGCTGGTTAGGGTATTTTAGGTGACCACCCGTGCTTCGCCCAGAACCACTTTGATATCCATACGCTTTTTGCCGCGATAAATCGTAACCGTCACCGTATCGCCTGACCGATGGTTCTGCATCACGTGAGAAAGGTCTTGCTGGTCCTCAAGGGGCTGGCCTTCAATGGCTACCACCAGATCGCCGCCTAGCATAATGGGGTAATTCCCCAGATAGGCCCGCTCGGTTCCCGCTCGAAGACCGGCGCGATCGGCGGCGCTGCCCGGCACCACATCCACCACCAACAAACCAGAATCCGCTGCAAGCCCTAGCTGGTTGGCCAATTCAGGGCCTATGGGGATCGTCCGAACGCCGAGTTCCGGCCTGCGGACACGTCCCAGATGGACCAGATCATCCAGTACGGCTTTGGCGGTATTAATGGGAATGGCAAAGCCGATCCCGGCGCTCTGTTCCACGCCGCCAGTCAAAATCATGGTATTGATTCCGATAACCTGGCCACGCGCATTCAAAAGCGGCCCGCCGGAATTCCCCGGATTGATGGCTGCGTCGGTCTGAATGGCCTCATCAATAAATCCGCGTTGGCCTTTCAAAGAGCGGATGGAGCTGATGATGCCGCGCGTCATTGTGCCGCTCAGGCCAAACGGATTGCCAATGGCATAAACCTTCTGCCCCACCACCAGGCTCTTGGAGTCGCCAATTTCAGCCTGCGGTACCGCTTTGTTGGGAATCTGGATCACCGCCAAGTCATGCACGGGATCAGTGCCTACGATCTGGGCTTTGTATTTCTTCTTATCACTGGTAGTGACCTCAACTTGCCGCGCGCCTTCCACCACATGGTAATTCGTAAGAATATGGCCTTCCGCATCAATCACAAACCCTGATCCCATTCCTTGCTGTGGCACAGCGCCGTAAAAGAAATCGTACGTCACCGCCGTAGACGTGATATTCACGACGGCGGGAAGCGCTTTCTTGTAAACGGCAATATTGTTTTGCTCTTCTGCGTCGTAACTAGAGGGGCCTGCAGCTTCTGTAAGCTCAACGTGCGAAGGCCGCGTTACCCAGGATGGGCCATTAGGGCCGCTCATGCGCGTGGTTACAAAGTAAAAAGTAAGAACCAACAAAAATGCGAGCAGAACTGGACGTAAGGACTTCATATCTCACCTGTCAAAACTGAGCCGCTTGGCCAGGACTTTTAACTCGGAATAAATCCGCTGCACTTGATGCCGCGTTTCTTCAACTGAACCGGAATTGTCGATCACAAAATCCGCGCGCCGAGCCTTTTCCTCGTCGGGCATCTGCGCCTTTGTGCGCCGTTCAACGTCAGCGCGGGCCGCGTCTTCACTCATGCCAGTCCGCTGGGAAAACCGCGCAATCTTCTGCGCTGGCTTGCAGGTTACTACCATAATGCGGTCAAAGTGATCTTTGACCCCGGCTTCCAAAATCAATGCCGCTTCAACAATTGCCACGGCATAAGGGTCCTTTTCGCCCAGCGCCCGCATCCATTGCTCCTGCTGGCGTATCACCGCGGGATGCACAATTTTATTTAGCTCTTCAACGCGTCCGCCGTCAAACACCAGCGTGGCCAGCTTGGCGCGGTCCAATTCGCCATCAGGCTTTAAGATTTCCGCGCCAAAATGCTTGACCAGCTCTTGCAGTACTTCCTGGCCGGGACGATAAAGCTCATGTGCGATAGTGTCGGCATCGGTGATGTTAGCGCCCAGATCGGCAAACATTTTGGCCACAGTGGATTTGCCGCATGCCACTCCGCCAGTAAGGCCGACACGCAGCATTGGGTTAACTCCGTGCCTGCCGCTCTGGCCCGCGCCGCATCTTGCACGCCTTAACTGTGTTCGCCATGAGCATGGCAATCGTCAGCGGACCCACACCGCCCGGCACTGGTGTAATCGCGCCCGCCACAGTGGCCACGTGAGGATCAACGTCACCCACTAGAGTTGATCCTTTTTCGGCAAAAGACTTTTCTCGCGCCGGATCGCCGGCAAAAAATTTCTCAAACTCCGCGCGATCAGTGATTTTGTTAATACCCACATCGATCACCGCAGCTCCCGGCTTGATGAACTCTTCTGTCACAAAACCGGCCTTGCCGATCGCGGCCACCAGAATGTCTGCCTGTCGCGCAATCTGCGCGATATTCTTCGTTTTGGAGTGGCAGACGGTGACGGTGGCATTATTGTTCAGCAGCAGCATGGCCACGGGTTTTCCCACAATGTCACTTCGTCCAATCACCACAGCATTGCTGCCTTCTATAGCAATGTTGCTGCGGCGCAGAATCTCAATCACGCCCGCAGGCGTACACGGCACCAGCCCCGGACGCTGCGTGGAAAGATTGCCAACGTTCGCGGGATGAAATCCGTCCACATCTTTTTCCGGAGAGACGGCCAGCAACACTTTTTTGGAATCCACCTGCGGCGGCAACGGTAATTGCACCAGAATGCCATCGATCTCATCGCGGTTATTCAGCTCATTGACCATTTGCAGCAGTTCAGCCGTTGTAACTGAATCTGGCGGAGTCAGGTTTTCGCTCAACATGCCAAGCTGCTGGCAGGATTTGACCTTGTTGCGCACGTAAATCTCTGAGGCCGGATTGTGCCCCGCCAGGATCACGGCGAGGCCCGGACGAATGCCCGCGGCGCTCAGCTTTTGCACTTCTTCAGCGACTTCCGCCTTGATCTGCGCGGCTATTTTGTTACCGTCAAGTAGGGTGGCAACCATAGTATTCATGGGAATAATTATCTTAACCACAAAAATTGCAAAGGTACACCCAGCCAGACTTCAAGGCGTTGTGCTCTAAAATAGCAAGATGATGATTAAGCAAATTCTGGATGCACTGGCCTGGCCCGTCCCATCATGCCGCAAACCGCTAAAGCTGGCTGAAGACGAATCCGTGCTGCAGTGCACTGCCTGCGGGCGGACATATCCCATCAAGGATGGGATTCCCATGCTGTTGATTGACTGATGCTCAGTAATCGGGCGGAAATTGGCGCTGGTGAATTTACGCCACTTCCACCGGCGAATCGATCTTTAGACTCCGCAAGTATTCGGCGAACTCCGGCCCCAGATCAGGGCGCTTTAACGCAAACTCGACTGTCGCTTTCAAAAAGCCCAGCTTGTCACCGGCGTCATGGCGCTTGCCCTCAAACGTATATCCGTAAATTTTCTCGCCTGCGCCTAGCAGCCCACGCAGTCCGTCTGTGAGTTGCAATTCACCGCCTGCTCCAAGCGGAGTCCGTTCCAGGGTCTCAAAAATCGTTGGCGTAAGAATGTAGCGGCCAATGATCGCCAGGTTAGAGGGCGCTTCTTCCTGCTTGGGTTTTTCCACCATGCTGCGGACATCGAATGCGCGGCCATTGAACCTGCCTTCGATTTTCTGCGCGTCCAATACGCCGTAAGACGAAATTGCTGGGCCGTTCACTTCCTGTGTGGCAATGATCGAGCACTGCGACTCCTCAAATACATCCATCATCTGCCGCAGGCACGGCTTTTTTCCGTCGATCACATCATCCGCCAGCAGCACGGCAAACGGCTCATTTCCAACCAACTCACGCGCCATCAGAACAGCATGGCCCAGTCCCATAGCTTCTTTCTGCCGCACATAAGCCACGTGGATCATGTCTGAAATCTGGCGAACGATGGAGAGCAGCTCCGTCTTGCCGCGCTCTTCCAGCATTTTTTCCAGTTCGTAGCTGACGTCAAAGTGGTCTTCTATCGCGCTCTTGCCGCGGCCAGTGATGATGATGATCTGGTCACAACCGGAGGCCAGCGCCTCTTCCACGCCGTATTGAATAATGGGCTTGTCCACCAGCGGCAGCATCTCTTTGGGCTGCGCTTTGGTGGCGGGAAGAAAACGCGTGCCCAGACCGGCAGCGGGAAAAACGGCTTTGCGAACTTTCATCTTCATCATTGATTCCTGAGCACCGCATGGTGAGATGCAGAAATTCTAGCATCTGCTTTCTGCGGCAACGCCCGGACAATCATAAAACCGGGCTATGGTCGCCCATCATCAGCTGCCGCAGCAGTTTGATTGGAGGAAACCCCTGCTTCAGCACCTCATTATGGAATTTCTCAAGAGAAAAGGCGGCGCCCATTTTCTTTTTATAGTCCTCACGCAGCTTCAGAATTTCCAGCTTGCCCAGCGTGTAATAAAGATACGTTGGATCAGACGTGCCGCGCTTGGTTTCACGCAGCCCGTTCATGTGCGATTGATACCCTTCTTTTTCGAAGAACTCCACGCCCTGGTCAAAGGACATTGCGCCAGTATGCATTTGTATTCCTACGATAAACCGCGCATTGCGCAGTAGCGCGTCCTGCAACTGGCCCAGACGCAGTTTTAGAAAAGCCGTGTCATGGTCCTGGTCAACTCCGGGCGTGCGGCCATAACCTTCATCCAGCATCATCTGTTCGCTGTAATGTGCCCAGCCCTCTGCGTTGGAGCTGCATCCCAGCAGCTTGCGCACCTTTGACGGCGCGTACGGCACCCACAAGAACTGCGTGTAGTGTCCCGGATAAACCTCATGTACCGCGGTGGAGATAACGGTGCCGCGGTTGAAGCCGGCCATGTGTTCCTGAATCTGCTCCGGAGTCCAGCTTGATTCCGGCAAGGTGACGTTGAAGAAAGCTTCTTTCGCAACTTTCTCAAATGGTCCGGGCGTGTCCATGGATGCGAACGTGAGTGCGCGGGCAAACGGCGGCGTTTCCTGAACAATGGGCAACACTTCTGAAGGCAGCTTGACGATATGGTGCTGAGACAAGAAATCTTTCAGGCCGCCCAGCGTATCGCGGAAGGTTTGGAGGAGCTTGTCCGGCGCCGGATGATCTTTTTCCAGCTCTGCCAGGATTTCTCGCGGAGTCCTGTTGGGATCAAGCTTGGCTGCCGTTTCTTTAAATGCCTGTTGGTTCAGCCGCAGATTGTCCATGCCGATTTCCAGCAAGCGAGCCAGCGGGATATCAACGTCTTCGTCATAGAGCAGCTTCTTGCTGTAATTGTCCGCGCCAATGCGGAAATCGCCATGCGCCTGGAGCTTGAGCTCTTTCTCCATCCACTGGCCATAGCTCTTCAGCTCGTCCATTACTTTCTGGTTCGCGGCCTGGAATTGCGCGAGCAGCGCCTGATCTTTCACCTCTTTGAATGCTTCAGGAACGTCCTTTTGGAAAAAGCTGATCAGACCGGGAATCTGTTCCAGCGCCACGTCCACATAAATAGGCGGGGGATTCTTCAGGTTTTGCCGCGCTGCCTGAAACACAGCGGGAACCTGCGTTTCCCGCGCGATGACAGACTTCAATCGCTCCGCCGGCGGCGCAAAGGTGCGCGCCATGATCAAGAAAATGGAATTGGTGACGCCGGAAGAATAGAGATCAGGGTTTTTCTCCCACGAGCGGATATTTTCCAGCGAGAGCAGGCGCGCGTTAATGTCATTCAAGACCAGCGTGTGGTCAACCCGCGTCGCGGCTGAAAGCTGCAGAGGATCGATCTTGGCGATTACCTTTTGGAAGTTCTTCAGCGTCGTGATCTGCTGGTCCAGCGTTGCCCGGGAATAATCTTCCAACTGTGTGTCGTACTGATGGAATCCGGCCGCCGTACCGGCTGATGGATTGAACTTGAAGTAGTACTTATCAAAATACTGGTCTGTGAGAGAGTTAAACACTTTGTCATTGTTGGCGGTATCAGAAGCGGGCATGGCAGAGTGCTGGGCCTGCATGCCCAAAGCTGCCAACAGCACGGCAAAAAACAGAATGAATTTCACAAGGGTCTCCTGCAACTAAAAAATAATTAGAATTGCTGCACGCCAAGCTGTGAGCGCAGAGCTTTGGATGTGCAAGCATCGGATCGTCAGGTCTACTTCTGTTTGTAAACCGTGCCGCCCTTCATCACCATCACAGGGTCCTGCAGCAGGGTTACGTCTTTAAGTGGATCACCATTCACGGCGATGATGTCAGCAAAGTTTCCATTCTCAATGGACCCGATCTTCGACCATCCCAGCAGATCAGCAGCGTTCACCGTGGCCGTCTGGATGGCCTGAAGTGGCGTCATTCCAATCTGTACATACACAGCGAACTCATGCGCGTTTAAGCCGTGCGGATAGACCGCGGCATCGGTACCAAACGCAATCTTTACTCCGGCATTAAATGCCTTCTTGATGTTCTGGCGGCTTACGGCGGTCACGTCCTTCATCTTCGTCGCGTACATCGCCGGCAAGCCGATCTTGGCTGCGTTTTCGCGCATCCAGTCCGCAAGATACAACGTTGGTACTAAATACGTGCCGTTCTTTTTCATCATCGCGATTCCGGCATCGTCAATATAGGAACCGTGCTCAATGGAATCCACTCCAGCTTCTGAAGCCCAGGCGATTCCCTGCGCGCCGTGCGCATGCGCGGCAACTTTGCGGCCCAACCGATGCGCGTCGGCCACAATGGCTTTCATTTCTTCCAGAGTGTATTGCGAGGCACGCGGATCATCGCCTTTGGAAAGGACGCCGCCGGTAGCGCAAACTTTAATCACATCAGCGCCATATTTAATGATCTCGCGGACTTTGTGCTGTACGCCTTCCACGCCGTCCGCTGCGCCATCAGACTTGGCGTGCCACTCGTAAGGCAGCAGGTTCTGGTCACAATGCCCTCCGGTAATCGATAGCGCTGGACCGCTCGCCATGATCCGCGGGCCGGGAACCATGCCTTCATTAATGGCATCGCGAAGTGCGATATCGGTATAGCCGCTTGCGGCTACGTTGCGGACGGTGGTGAAGCCCGCTTCCAGCGTGATCCGCGCATTCTTGGCGCCGATGAGCGCCTCTTTGGGAATCGATACACCCAGTTCCTGGTAGCCGAAGTTAGGATCGAAAGTCAGATGCGTGTGCGCATCAATCAATCCGGGCAGTAGCGTAGCGTTGGGCAGGTTAATTACACGCCCGCCTGCCTGATTGTCGGACTGAGATCCGCCGCCCGAGACGTTGGTGATCTTGTCACCATCAATCACCACAGTCACGTTATCGAGCATCTTGCCGGTCTTCACGTCCAGCATGTGACCAGCATGAATCACCACATGCTGCGGTTGTGCGGGCTGAGTGGGTTGTTGAGCAAAAGAGATGCAGGAGAGGACGAGAGCAAAGAGAAAGAGTTTCAGGGTTTTCATAAAGACGGGCGGATTATAACAGGATGGAGAAAGCCGTTGCGGCAAACGGCACAAGCGCTGAGCTGGCATTATTGCAGCCAAGCCGGCAAGCTCACATGGAATCGCTACTCCGTTGACGTTTGATTTATCCTCGTTTCTGAATATCATAGCGTTGCACAAGAGACCATCTAGTATGGCCACTGGTCCTGAACAATCCGAAACTTTAAACACCAATGAATGGATGTCCAAGGGCGATGCCGCTCGCGCTCGTGGCGTCTCTCGGCAGGCGATATGGGAGTTGGTAAACCGCGGACGCCTGACCACGCGGCGGTTTAGAGGAAGGGTGTATGTTTCCCGGGCTGAAGTCCTGGGCTTCGCGCGTCAACCCAGAGGGCTGAAAGAATCGGGCTACGTCAGGATAAAAACTGTTCGGCCCAAGAAGAAAAATCTTGATCCCGCCAAGTGGATTTACATTGTGGAAGCATCACGCGAGAGCGGTCTGCCCAGGCTGGCAATTGTCGATCTGATCAGGAGAGGACGAATAAGAAAGATCGTCAGCGCGGGCAAGACATTCGTCTCGCGTACGGGATTGGCAGACTTTATGCGACAGAAGAACACGGCGGGAACCAAAAATAGGCGCGGTAAGTAGATTCATTCGACACAGCGCTCTTCGCGCTAGTGTACCGGCTTTAAACTACTGCGGTCGGGCCCAGTAAGGTACCGCGTCCCTCAATCGCAAGGATCTTCGTTGAGAGCTTCTTCTTTAAATCCGTTGCGTCTTTGTAGAAAATAAAGAGGAAATGCTCTATATCGAAGTGCAGTTCCTTTCGGTCTGCTTCGTCACATATCCAAATGACTGTCCTACCCAAGCCTTGCATAAAGCCTGACTCAAAATAGACGCCCCCTCGCTGGCCTGTGAAATCAGCGATCATAAACTTGCTGCCCCGAAGGCCAGCCATGATTTCGTCATCTATCCGATTGGCGTGATGCTTACGATCAATTCGTAGCGGAAGATAGCCCGCTTCCGTTACCGCAGGTTCGATTGCTGCGTCATAAATGTAATCTCGTCCTGGATCGAACCACATGGCGACAAAAACCCTAGATGACGTCCGTGATGAACGAGACAATTGATCCAGGCGCTCCCACCCGCTTACTGTCAAAGACGGGCCGCTATGATGTCGAAGAAAACCTCGGGCGACTAGTGCTTTCACCATCAGATCCGCCTCTTGTGCGTCGTGAGCCATGATCAATGGGTAATCATGAGCAAAATCAAACAGTGCCGGACCGCCTAGAAGCGGCGTCTTTTGCGCCAAGTGATACAAGAGCTCGTCAAACCTCTCCGTGGGAGCGAGAACAGGGAGCAGCCGAATACAGTCCAGCACGTTCTCAGATGTGACTAAAGGCGGCTGCTCAGCAGGTCCGAATCTGCGGAAGAATGCAGAGAGTTTGTATTCTTGGGCCGCAGGAATATGATCGAGACATTCCTCTGAGATATTTAGATTCCCGCAGGTTTTGCATTGTCCTTCAATTGTCGCAAAGTCGTCACCATGAGCTCTGTTTCGACGCAACTTTGGTTCATCGGTCTTACACAAAGGACACATCATAAAAATTGCGAGATTATCTCCTACTGCAACAACGTCCCGTTCGCGTCTTCTTCAGCTTTCTCCTGCAGCACCACCGCTGACGCAACGCGATCGCCTTCTTCCAGATGCAGCAGTCGCACGCCCTGGGTTGAGCGGCCTGCTTCGCGGATGGTCTTGGTGTCAATGCGGATGATCTTGCCGAACTGGCTGATCAACATGGCTTCAGAAGTTTCATCCACCAGCATGATTCCCACGACGTTCCCGTTCTTTGACGTGGTCTTCACGTTGATCACGCCTTTGCCTCCGCGCGATTGCAGCCGGTATTCTTCCACCGGAGTGCGTTTGCCGTAGCCCTGCTCCGTCACGCTCAGGATCAGGCTCGGCACAGTTTCTTCCGTGGCTTTGCCGTCTTTATCTTTGCCATTCGTCTTCTTGAGCTCTTTTGGAGTGACGGCCATGCCCACAATGTAGTCGTTCTTGTCCAGGTCCATGCCGCGAACGCCATAGGCCGGCCGTCCCATGGAGCGCACATCTTCTTCGTCAAAGCGGATTGCCTGGCCCTCATGCGATGCCAGAAAGACAATCTGATTGCCGTCGGTCAGCCGCACCGCCACCAGCTCGTCTTCTTTGTCGATTCCTATGGCGATAATTCCGCGCGACATCACGTTGGAGAAGTCTTTTACCGGCGTCTTCTTTACGGTGCCTTTTTTCGTGGTAAAGAAGATGTAGCGGTTTTCCTCTTCCAGGTTGCGGACCTCCAGCAGCGTGCGTACGGTCTCGCCCGGTTGCAATGCCACCAGATTGCCAATGTGCTTGCCTTTACCCGCCGCGCCCACGTCCGGCACTTCATACACTTTCAGCCAATAGACGCGCCCAGTATTGGTAAAGACCAGCAGATAGGAATGCGTGGATGCGCTGAAGAGATACTCGACAAAATCTTCTTCGCGCGTCTTCATGCCGGTGCGGCCAGTACCGCCGCGCCGCTGCTGACGATAGGTGGATTGCGGCGTGCGCTTGAGATATCCGCTGTGGGAGACCGTTACGATCACCTGCTCGTCGGCAATCAGGTCTTCCAGCGTGATTTCTGTGGACTCGTCGGTGATCTCGGTGCGGCGTTTGTCGCCAAACTGCTCTTTCACTTCTTCCAGCTCTTTTACAATCACGCCGCGCAGCTTTTTATCAGAAGCCAGAATGGATTCCAATTCGGTAATCTTTCCACGAATCTCTTCCAGCTCTTTCAGGATTTCTTCGGTCGAAAGCCGCGTCAGGCGATAGAGCTGCAGTTCCAGAATCGCGTCTGCCTGGCGTGGTGACAGCTTCCCTTCCGCGCCACCGACCTTGGCTTGAATCGCCTTGTCAACGATCTTGAACTTCGCCGCCAGCAAGTTTTCTTTGGCTTCTGCGCGTGAGCCCGATCCGCGGATGATCTTGATAACCGCGTCCATGTTGTCGAGCGCGATCTTGTAGCCCTCTAAAATATGTTCGCGCTCGCGAGCTTTTTCCAGCAGGTAAACCGTGCGGCGGCGCACCACGTCCACGCGGTGATCAATGAAGTGCTGGATCGCCTGCACCAGCCCCATCTCTTTCGGCTGGCCATTCACCACAGCCAGGAAAATCATGCTGAAGCTTTCCTGCATCTGCGTGTGCTTGAAAAGCTGGTTCAGGATGATCTGCGCTTCCGCGCCGCGCTTCAGCTCCACAACAATGCGCATTCCGTCGCGGCCGGATTCGTCGCGCACGTCGGAAATATCGTCGATGACTTTGTCATTCACCAGTTGCGCGATGCGTTCCACGATCTTGGCTTTGTTTACCTGGTAGGGAATTTCTCGCACGATGATCGCTTTGCGACCCTGGTTCAGGTCTTCAATCGCCGCTTTGGCGCGCATCACAAACTTGCCGCGACCATGCGTATAGGCGGCTTCAATCCCGCTGCGCCCGTAAATGTAAGCGCCAGTCGGAAAGTCCGGGCCTTTTACGATCTTTAAAATCTCTTTGAGAGGAGTGGCGGGATTGTTCACCAGTGTAATCGTCGCCTCCACGATCTCTGTGAGGTTGTGCGGAGGAATGTTTGTCGCCATGCCCACGGCGATTCCGTTCGATCCATTCACCAGCAAGTTCGGTATCCGCGTCGGCAGAACCGTCGGCTCAACTGTTGATTCGTCATAGTTCGGCACGAAGTCAACAGTTTCTTTGTCGATGTCTTCCATCAGCGAGCCGGCAATGCGCTGCAAGCGGCACTCGGTATAACGCATTGCCGCCGGAGGATCGTTATCTACGGACCCAAAATTTCCCTGGCCATCAATCAGCGGATAGCGCAATGAAAAATCCTGCGCCATGCGCACCAGCGTGTCATAAATCGCGGAATCGCCGTGCGGATGATAGAGACCCATGGCTTGTCCCACCACCTTGGCGCACTTGGTGTATTTCTTGTTGTATTGCAGGCCCATCTCCTGCATGGTGTACAGAACGCGCCGGTGTACCGGCTTGAGTCCATCACGCACGTCAGGTAGCGCGCGGCCAATGATGACTGACATTGAGTAGTCGAGATACGAGCGCCGCATCTCATCTTCAATGTTGATGGGCTGTATGTTTCCCGCGTTCGTACCGCCGCCGTCTCCGCCCGGAGGAGGCGTTAACGGTAACTGCGGATTCTGTTCATCTGCCATGTTTTTCTCTCATTCAGGATGGGCGAATTCTACACACACTGCAAACAATTGCGGCCTGCCCTTGCGACCATGCCGAAATCTGCGCTAAATAGCTGCATTTACATGAAGTTATACGTTAGAGGAATACAGGAAATTATAGCATAGAAACAGGCTAGGTGGAACTTGCGGAAAGCCTCTGCGAAACAAGCGTAATCGCCCAATTAAGCAAATTGGCAATTGAGTAATTTTGTAATTTGGTAAATGAAAACCTGCTGTAATTTCGGCGTTGCCTATTTTTTTAGGATAAGGTGTATTCGCGCGAGATGTGCCTCAGCGGCTAAAGCCGAAGGGTTTATCAGTTTTACGCAGGTCTAAAGACCTGCTCCCACCCCGCGGCGGGACACAAGGCCAACAGCAATTTTGATTTAGCTGGAGAAATCATGAGCCGATGGAGAAAGCTTTTTCGATCGAGCAACGCTGAAAACCTGCCGACGGCGGATGTGATGAAGTTCGAGCCGCTGGCGCGCCCGCGTCTCTCGCAGATGGCCTATGACTATGTGCGCTCCGGCGGCGCTGATGAAATCAGCATGCGGGAAAACCGCGCGGGCTTTGGACGACTGAAACTCTCGCCCAGCGTTCTGGTGGATGTTTCGCAGATCGATACGCGCGTAAATCTTTTTGGCGGCGAGTTTGAGTCGCCTATTCTGCTGGCGCCGGTGGCCTACCATCGGCTATACCATGCTGAAGGCGAGATTGGCACGGCGCGGGGAGCAAGCGCAGCAGGCGCGGGATTTGTAATCAGTACGTTCACCACCACGTCAATAGATGAGATAGCCCGCAACACTCGAGCGCCAATCTGGTTTCAACTCTACGTCCAACGGGACCGGGAATTCACAAAAGACATGGTGCAGCGCGCGGTGGCGTCAGGCTGCAAGGCCGTTTGCCTCACGGTGGATACACCAGTGCTGGGCAACCGCTATGGCCAGTTGTCGTTTGGGCTACCCAGCCATTTGGAATGCGTGCATCTGCGCGGGATGGGCCAAGGCTCTTTGGTTCCGGGACACAAGACGCAGCGCAAAACAATTTACGACACGTTGTTTGATCCGTCATTCAACTGGAAGGATCTGGAATGGCTACGCTCGGTTGCGGGTGTGCCGGTGATCCTGAAAGGCGTGCTCTCAGCGGAAGACGGGCGGCTGGCGGTTTCATGTGGCGCGGATGGCGTGATCGTTTCCAATCATGGCGGCCGCAACCTGGATACTGTTCCGGCAACGATCGACGCTTTGCCGCGCGTGGTGGAAGCCGTGGCCGGACGCATCCCGGTGATGCTGGATAGCGGCATTCGTCGCGGAACAGATGTGCTGATGGCGCTGGCGCTGGGCGCGAAGGCTGTGTTCATCGGACGTCCATATATTTATGGCCTGGCCGCGGGCGGAGCCAAAGGCGTGGAGCGCGTGATCACGATTCTGCGCGATGAACTGGAACGCGCCATGGCGCTGACGGGAAGAAGATCGATTGCGGAAATCGATGCGACGGTCTTATGGCACGAGCAGGGCGCGGCGGAAAAGAAAGCTATGCGCTCTCCAGCGGCGGGAGCATAATCCGGATGGCGCAACATAAGATCGCGATCCTGCTGCATGACGAGTTTGAGATGTGGCGGCCTCCGGCGTGGTTTGTAGAGAAGCTGCGGGCGGAATTTCCCCAGGTTGAAGTTAAGTATTCAGCGACCAAGCGCGATGACGAACAGGCGCTCAATGGCGCTGATGTGATGATTGGCTGGGCCTTGCCGCCGGAGCAGCTTCACGCGGCAAAAAGCCTGCGCTGGATTTATTCCATCACAGCGGCAGTCGATCAGTTTTTTTATCCAGAACTGGTTTCAAGCGAGATTGTCCTGACGAACGCCGGAAGTGTCCATGGGCCGGTGGTGGCGGAGCACGCGATTGCCATGCTGCTGGCTCTGGCCAAACGGCTGCCTTCGGCTGTGCGGTATCAGGATCGCCGCAAGTGGGCGATGGAGGCCATCTGGAATGAACAGCCGCGTCTGCGCGAGGTGCGTGGGGCAAATCTGGTTGTGGTGGGGCTAGGCAGCATTGGCGCGGAGGTCGCTTCAATGGCGGCGGCGCTGAAGAT
>Ga0207687_10000583_pt1 | contig 24624 bp, 16 predicted proteins | sample KBSM54metaG_FD_184399 | JGI IMG/M metagenome (GOLD analysis project Ga0207687, IMG submission 184399) | Miscanthus rhizosphere microbial communities from Kellogg Biological Station, Michigan, USA - KBS M5-4 metaG (SPAdes) (version 2) | ecosystem: Host-associated > Plants > Roots > Rhizosphere >...
CGCAATTCCGATGAGTTCGGCGCGTTCGCGTAAGTCGGTATCGAACATCAGCACCGTTTGGTTATTCCACTTCACTGTGACAAGCCCGGCCGCGTCGAGTATTCCATTCACCAGGACGACGGTAGTCCCGGTATCGATGCGCGCCATGGTCTTTTTACCGCCGGTTTCGATGATCACCAACGTGGGCTTTTTGACGCGGAAATACTCAGAGATCATAAGTGGTCTCCTTTCTGCATCCAATTGGAAGAGGAACCTACTGCGTGGCTCTTGAAGTTGAATGAGGCTCAGACTAGCACGCCTCAGCTTTGGACGGCTGTTCAAAACAGCACACGAGCGCAAGTACTCACTGTTTCGAGGACCGGCGGTTGACCAAAAGATAGCCGCTCACATACAATCGGTCAACCGGTTGAGGGTTTCTTCCTCCGAGGACCTTTGGCCAACGGGATAGGGTGGCCTGGTTTACAGAGTCGCCCGATTCCCCACCGTAACGGGTGAGTCTGCGAAGTAAGCATCGAACTGCTTAATCGCTGGTCCGACGCCTCAAAAGCACTTTCCGAAGCCGCCACGCGGAAACGATCCGACCTGCCAGGGTTAGAAAAGGCGCGGCGAGAAGTCCAAAACGCTCAGCAAGTCGCGCTCCAGTAGATCTATGGTAAAGACCATGGCGGTTACCCGATCACAGGTGATATCCCGCTACTTCCCAGGCTCTGCCATTAGGTCCAGTATTCCATTGACGATCGCAGACTCTGCACATCCCGGCTGCAACCGGGACGACAGGACCTCAAATGTATACATCCCGAAGCCGGCATCGTGTGGGATGTAGCCGGAGCGCGCCGATCCATTGGTCAGAGTCGCCATCATAGTCCGCGCATAAGGCGATTCCTTTTTCAGACGCTGGGCAATCGGATTGAACACCTCGGCGTTCACTGCCCCGATCATGATGTCACCTACCTGAAGCAGTCCCAGCCGGATGTCCACGGGACCAGCCTCCTTGTACTCGCCGGGAAAACCAGCCCTGCCGGTGTTGGTGCGCTCGCGTCCAGGGCAACTGACGATTTTGTACCGGCCGTCGATCCGAACGCCCGACTCCATCCGGTCCATGCCCCGCATCACGTGCATAACCTCTTCGCCCAGAAACTGCCCCATGGACAGGATCATCTGTTTTTGCTGGTTCATCAGCTTGATCACCGTGGGGTCCTTCCGGTCCAGCCCCTGGCCGCCGGGCGGCATGGAGTTACTGATGTCCTGACCGCGCTTCGCGTAGTCTTTGATGCGGATCTCGCGCAGATCGTAGGTCTGCTGGAAATAGATCGGGTTCTGATCGCCGGCAGCGCCGCTCGACCACAGTGCGACGATCTTGTCGTCGAACGAATCCTCGATGTATTTCGACGTTGTCCCCGGAGCGTCTCCGCTCACCAGGTCGAGCTGACCCGCGGCAACACCATGCATGGCGTAGTTGTAATAGACTGCGAGCGGCTCACCGCTCAGACTTTCAAACTTGATCACGGCAACGGTCTTGTCCGACGGACCTTCATAATTCGGCCCCTCCCACCAGCGCTTTGTCTTGGGGTCGATGATGTTGCGATTAACGTTGATGTAGGAGACACCGGTCCCATAACCTATACGAGCGGGCGCGAGCCGCTGCTTGGCCACCCGGACTGATTCCACGATTTTTTGCGTGTATGGACCCGCCGGCTGGCCCGGCACACTGTGGCTGTGCGTAGCCGTAAGCAACACGTTCTTAGCGGGAATTCCAAGCTCGCTTTCGAGTTGCTTGGTGACAGCCTGCCAGATCGCGTCGGAGACACCTCCGGCGTCCACGGTAATGAGAGCAGCCGTAGCGCTTCCATTGTCGATTACGATCGCGCGCGAATAGATGCGATCGAGGATGCCCTGGTAGTTCTGTGGCAGCGCGTTCGCGGCGGGAGTAACGTCCACTTTGGCTGCTCCCACGCGAAGCGTCGTGTTCTGGGCATAGGCCCCGACGGACATTCCGGCGGCGACGATCCAGGCAATTACAAGTGATTTCTTCATGGTTTTAATCCTATAGTCCCTGGCGTTTCTGATTCTCCATAAACACATCGCAGGCCTGGCGCCGCAAGCCTTCTTTCGCCACCGGGCCCGCATCCGTGAAATCCATATATGCCCGCGCGGTGGCATCGAACTTCGGCCACTTTACGAGCTTTCCGCCGTTGGGATCGCCGGTCTTGGCGAAGTTGGTCCAGTATTCCTGCATCTGCGGCGCGTACTGCTGATCCGAGTCGTTGTATTTCCGCATATTTTGCCAAACGGGCAGCGTGCCGAAGATAAAGGGAATCTCAGACGCATGCGGTGCGCCGAGCGCTTCCTGACCGTGCACGGTGCGCGAGAACTGATATTCGTAGCCGGGGTTCCCCGCGGCCGTGTGCCAGATCAGTTCCTGAACCGTGCCGCAGCGGAACGAATTGTCCGTGGTGAACTGCAGCATCACGGTTCCATTCTCAGGGTCGGGCTGGGGATCGCCCGCTCCGTATGCCCCGTTCACTCCGTACGCCGCCAGCGCACGATCGGCGAGGGGCCCGTAGCGTTGCGAAATCATCTGGCGGATATCGCCAGGCGTGCCGCGCGGCTGCATCTCCTGGGAATTGTTGCCGATCAGCAACGCTACCTTTTGCTGGCGGCCTTCGGCATAGACTTTCGACGCGGGCTCGGTAAGCACCCAGCCGTCCACGTTGATTCCCATCCCGATTCCCGGTCCTGCTTGTACGTACTTCGCCAGCAACTCCGTGTCCGGCAGCCCGCGCAGTTTCGCCAGCGCATCCGGACCTGTGAAGCCCAGCTTCGCGGCCAGATCTACGCCTCTCTTCTCCGAATCGGCCTGCGAAACCTGAGCGCCAACCGGACCGCTCTGCGCCATAACCCTCACGAATAAACCTTTGCTCAAGGGCGAGGCGATCAGCGCGTTCACGTCGCTGGCGCCTGCTGATTCGCCAAAGATCGTGACATTCGCGGGGTTGCCTCCGAACTTGGCGATATTGTCCCGCACCCAGTGCAAAGCCATAATTTGATCGGCCAGCCCGTAGTTTCCGGCGGCATGATGCGGAGACTCCTTGGTGAGCCCGGGATGCGCGAAGAAGCCGAAGACGCCGAGCCGGTAATTGACGTTCACCACCACCACGCCGTGGCGGGCCAGGACTTCACCGTTGAACAGAGCTTCCATGCCCGATCCGGCGGTGTTTCCCCCGCCGTGGACCCAGACCATGACGGGGACGAGCGAGGTAAGGGGCCACTTCGGCGTCCACACGTTCAGCTGCAGGCAGTCTTCGCTGTGGGGCAATTGCTTGTTGTCGTTCTGATTGCACATCGGCCCGAAGGCAGTCGCATCACGCACGCCGGTCCAGGCTTTCGCCGGAAGCGGCTCCCGCCAGCGCAGCTCGCCGACGGGTGGTTGCGCGAACGGGATGTTCTTGAAAACCGCCACCCCATCGGCAGCCAGGCTGCCGCGAAGCTGGCCAGTGCCGATCGAGACGATCGGCTCAGACCCTGCCCCTACTGTCAGGGCTTGTCCCAGGCAGAGGACAGAAGCCAGGATGCCTAATTCTTTGATGGATTTCATCGGTCTTCCTTCCTTCGTTACTGACGGCATGAGTAGTTGGCGCCGTCTTCCGGATTGCCCGAGCCGTTGTATTGCGCATGCGTGGGGTAAGCGCACAACGGACGGCTACGCCCGGGAAACGCCCTTCCGGTAGCCATAACCGATTCCGGAGCCTGGCCCTTCTCCACCCAATTCACCGCCGCGCTCAGCATGTCGAAGCTATCGAGCGTCGCGCTGCCGCCGCCGCAGTGCCCCATGCCTGGCGAAAGAAACAGGCGGCTCCAATCCGTGACTTTCGACGCGCCCCCGTTGGCGGCGGTCATTCTCTGGTAGTAATCGATGGTGTCTTTAGCGGAGAACCACGGGTCGCTGACGCCGTGATAGAAGATCAATTTTCCACCGTGCGACGAGAAGCTGTTGAGGTTGACCCAGCTATAGCTGTCGCCGATGCGCGCCGTCGGATTGTTGTCCACCGTAGCGGCTTCCGTATCCACGTCCTGGGTTGTGGCCACAGTGGGACCGCCCACCGGGCTTGGACCGGGATTCAGCAAGCCGGGGATGCCGCCGCCCTGCGCCGTGATTCCCGTGTCGTAGAACCAACCGGCGTAAACCTGCCTGCCGCGGGAATCCTTGGGACCCGCGAAACCCTTTTCGATGGCGGCCGCCTGCTCGGCCGACAGACACCCATCCGCCTTGGCGCCCTGGCATTGGAGATCGCGAGGCCGGAAGTTGCAGCCTGACGGGTCGAAGATCATGCCGTCCTTTACGCCGTCGCGCGCGTCGCATGCATCCAGCAGTTTGGCAATGAACGCCTTCTTCTCGCCGTCGGAGAGCGCGGGTCCTGGCTTGCCGTTCGCATCCTTGGGCGCGACCGAGTTCAACGCCACGGTCACTGTCCGCGTGGCGAGGTTCGAATGGCCCGTGCGCATCGCAGGCGAGCCCACGACGATCCCATCGAAATACAGCGGATACCGCTGCGACATAAGCATCGCCTCGCGGCCGCCCGTCGAACACCCGACATAGTAGGAATGTGCGGGCGGTTTTCCGTAGTAAGCGGCGATGATCTGCTTGGCGAGCACCGTTAGCCGTCCGATCGCGACGAACTCGAAATCGAGCGTGGCCTGTTGGTCCTGCATGAAGCTACCGTCGAAGCACCCGCCGGTGCTCTGATGACCCGTGTCGCTGGAGGCGACAGCGAATCCGCGAGCCAGCGCGGGCTTGTCTCCCACGGCCTGGTTGCCGATCGGCTCGCCGACAGTTCCGTTGAGGCCGCCGCCGCCTTGTTGCAGAAAGTTGCCGTTCCAATTATCCGGCAGGGCCACGGCGAATCGGATGCCGTAGGTTTTGCCATCCGCACCCGTGCGCTTGTCAACGATGCCATTCACACGGCAATGCGCCGGTAGCATCGGACCGGGTCCACCCCGGCCGCCCGTAGCTTGTCCCGCAGGCACCATGTCGGCCTTAGTGATCTCGATAGTCGCGCCCGGCATCTGGAACTTGGATAGATCCGCGCACCGATTGGTCGACTGAGCATAGCTGGTCGCCATCGCAATAAGAACAAGGGTCCATTTCATACGCAAGTCTCCTTTGGGAAGTGTAACGTCCGCGGCATTGTGACATGGTGCCTCCTCCCGTCAACACAAATTGCGACGCAGGCATCGAAAATAATCACAGTTTCGTTCTTTTCGCCCCTATCGACCGGCCAGATGCAGCAGATCGGTGAACATTGTCGTCTGGTGATAAGAACCCCATTCGGGTCCATCCACGGCACCTTTAATATACGCTCGATCGCCTAAGGCCTCGCGCGGTGAGCCAGGAATGACGCCCTCAAACCATCCGCCATTTTCGGTATCGAGAAAGTTCTTCTTCACAAACGCCAGAGTCTGGTCGAAGTAAGGCCAAAGATCGCTTCGCCCATGGAGGATCGCATAGCGCGCCGTGGCCTTCAGCGTTTCGCACTCCGTCCACCAGATCATGTATTTCCGGGCGATTTCGCCATTCACGCCCGCATTCATCCATACACCGCCGTCCGGCTTGTTATAGCTGATCTTTAGCGCCAGGTCGATGCTCCGGCCGCCCAGCGCGACGAACTTCGGATCCGCGCCTAATTCCACGGCGCGGCTGAACAGGGACGCCCATTCAAACAAATGCCCCACGTTGAAGTTTGTCCCGCCGGTGCTTTTCCAATCCGCGTCGAAGCCCTCAGGCAGATAGCCCAGTTTGTAATCGTAGAGCTTTTCCATCTCCGCCATTTCAGCCGTAATTTCGTCCCAGACTTCTTTTGATTTCGTGGCATCGTAGAGCGCCAGCAGGGCTTCAAACATGTGCACGTTCAGGCTGTGCCTTCCGGGATTGAAGCCTCCCCGCCCGCCGGCAGGCCCCGCAGAAACGCCCCCGGGTGGCGCCGGTGCAACACCCGCGCGCGATTCCCGCCCGCCCAGTGGGGACGTAGCCGGACCGCTGAAATCACGCTTCATCGTGCCCGTAAAGAATTGTCCGTCTCGCATCTTGTCGCGCATTACACGCCATTGATCCATGGCGGCTTTCTCGTATCGTGGATCCTTCGTTACCTGATACGCATGGGCCAAGGGAAAAATGACAAAAGTCTGAAAGCCAGTCTTGGTGTCGTCGATGACCGTCAAATCCGGATTTGTTCGATTGAAGTACCCCCCGAACTGATCGTCGTGCATCCTCAGCAGAAAATCGGCGCCGCGGGTTAGCGCGTCCAAGTACTTCTTGTCGTGACTGTACTCGTAACCCTCGACCATCGTGTAGAGTTGGCGACCCTGCCCGTTGAGACTAGCCTCGCGCTGGGTTCCCCAGGGCTTCCATTGGCGGTCCAGATTCTCTTGAATGAATCCGTTCGGCATCACCGATGCGTCGCGCCAGTGATCCAGCAGGTCAAACATCGCCTTCTTCATCCAGGCCTGGTCAATGTGCTGGTTGATCACCTTCTGGGATGCCCTAGTGATGCCCTTCGAAGTCTTCCCGCTCTCGACGGGTTTGGCAACCACCGCCCCGGTTGGAATCTGAGCTGAAATTGCCGATATTCCCAGCACGAAAAAGGAAGCCACGGCAGCCAAGGTGAACTTCGATCGTTTTCCGAACTCGCCTGCGATCTTCATAGTTTTCTCCTCGACCTCACTTGATCCGCTCTTTCAGGCGTCGTACCCCAGCAGCCTTCTCACCCAAATGTTTCGATAGCGGACCGGGCCAGCATGAGCCTGGAGCGAAAACGGTTCTTCCGGAGTATGAGGCTGATATTTGGCGATCGGCTCAACCGCCGTGCTGCCGAGCAACTCGACCCGGTGGTGCACCAGGACCCCGTTGAAGATCAGCGTTACACACGCAGGCTTGACAACCTTTTCGCCATCGAAGCGCGGGCTTTCAAATACGATGTCGTAACTATTCCATTCACCCTCGGGACGGCAGGGATTCACCATGGGCGGATACATTCCGTAGATCGAGCCCGCGGCGCCGTCGGGATAAGTCGGATTGTCAAAGGAAGAAAGAACTTGAATTTCGTAGCGTCCCATCAGGACGATACCGCTGTTACCCCGCTGTTGTCCCACGCGAGAAGGATCCGCGCCGGCCGGAGTTATCCATTCGACGTGCAGCTGGATATCGCCAAATTTTTCCTTCGTGACCAGCCCGCCGGAACCGGGCACCATTTCGACGTATCCGCTTTCGACTCTCCATCGAGGCTCGCCAATCGCGCCGCCTCTTCCGGTACCGTTCCATTGCGAAAGGTTCTTGCCGTCAAACAAGACGATCGCGTCGGAGGGGGGAAGCTCAATGGCCATGGGCAAACCGGGCATGACTTTACGAGGCTGGGGCCGGTTGCGATCATGCACCCTCCATTTCTGCCCGGGCAGTGGATCACCGAGCGGGCTGCCGTCCATCTGGCCTTTTCCAGCAGGCGGCTTGGCCGGACTCGCCGGAGGGGCTTGCTGGCCGGCGGCACGTTGCGCCAACGATGTCAGACCCAAAGTCACAGGTACGCTGGCGAAAAGTTTCGCAAACTGTCTTCGGCCGTACATCGTCGTGCCCTCCTTTTGCTCCGGGCTTAATTCAATGCAAATGCGTACAGCGAATCAACCGCTGAGACTAAGACGTATTGTTTGCCATCCAGCATGTAGGTCTGTGCGGGACCTGAGACATCGCCTAAATGGACATGCCACAAAATCGCACCAGTGGCCGGATCGTAGGCGACCAGATTGCCGCCCGGATCACCTCCAAAGAGAAGTTTGCCGGCCGTAGAAAGTAGCGCATGGCCTACGTTTGTGCCTCCCCATGCACCGGCTTCCGGATATTGGTGCCTCCAGGCGATCTTTCCGGTCTTGTAGTCCATCGCCGTCAAGAATGTCCCTAGAGATCCTGCAGCCTGCTCGTCCTTCCCCCCAAGACCCATGGATCCTCGGGGATCGGTGTCGGTCAGGTAGTACATGGCATAACTGTCTTCGGTGGTGACGTAAAACAAACCAGTGTCCGGACTATACGTGGGCGGCATCCAGTTGGTCGCGCCGGCGTTCGTAGGAGAAACCAGAGCTCCGGCGATATCGAAGTCTTTGGCTGGATTTCGGACAGGCTGGCCTCGGCTATCCACTCCCTTGTCCCAATTCGCCGTGGGGGAAAACTTACCGGTAACCAGATGTTCGCCGGTAACGCGGTCGAGAGTGTAGAAAAAACCGTTACGAGTAGCCGTGATCACTAACTTGCGCTGCCTTCCGTTAAAAGGCGCGTCTACAAGAACCGGTGTCTGCGTCGAATCCCAGTCATGCGTATCGTGCGGCGATGTCTGGAAGTACCACGCGAGCTTTCCAGTATCTACGTTTATAGCAACCAGCGAACAGGTATAGAGGTTGTCCCCTTCACCGCGCGATTTCGAGGTATACGCCGGCGTTGGATTCCCCGTTCCGACGATGTAAAGACGCGTTTCGGGGTCGTAGGAGCCCGGAATCCACATGTGCCCGCCGCCGAATTTAGCTGCAGTCAAATTGGCCCACGTCTTGAGAGCCGGATCGCTGTTGTCCTGCGGAGTTGCATACCATCGCCATTGAATTTCTCCGGTCTCGGGGTCATAGGCGGTCAGGAAGGCAGGCGAGTCCAGATCATTCCCGAGACCCACAAGGACATGATTGCCGATGACAATGGGCGAGTTCGTGGAAAAATATTGTTGGGATAAAGGAGCCAGCATCTTATGCCAGCGCTCCTTGCCGGTGGTTGCATCCAGGCAGACCAGGTAGTTATCGGGCGTCTCCAGGTATAACTGGTTTCCCCACATCCCCAAACCCCGATTTCCAGTATGGGTGCCGCCTTTCGTCTTCCAAACGTAATGCCACAGGATGTGCCCGTCGCGGGCGTCGGCGGCCCACGCGTTGTCGGGAGTCGAGAAATACAGTTTCCCGCCGACTTCAAGAATCGAGCTTACAATGCGGCTCGATCTCGAATTTGGACCGCTCTCATTCAGCTCGCCCGTGCCTTCTCCCCCGATAATCGTGGGCGCCGCCGCGGCTCCGCCACCTCGTCCTCCGCCTGCGTTATTCAAACCCGCGGTGATCCGGGAGCTCCACGCCAGCGCCAAATTCTTGATATTCGATTGATTGATCTGCGTCAGGGCGCTGTAACGCTTGCCGGAATAATCGCCGGAATATGTAGGCCACGAGTCAGACAGAGGTTTGAGCAGATCCGCGGGATCCAGGGCCTGTCCCGGCACGATTCCTGGCGTCAAAACCAGCGCCGTTGCGAATAGGAGTTTCTTGAGGTTCTTCACTTTACGCTCGCCAGATACGCGGTTACGTCATGAATGTCTTTGTCGGTATACGTCGGCAGCAGGTCTTTATGCGGCCTCAAGGGATCGTGGACTTCTACTGCCGGGGTTGAACCGTTCCGGATAAAAGTCCTCGACGTTCCGCCGGCATCCACCAAGGTGACTGTAAAGTCGTCGATGCGATCCAACCGGCCCTCGAACTTTTGGGCCGCCGAGACGGTAACCGTGACGGTCTTCGGAGGAACATTCGTCGCGGCGGAAGCCCCGCGCCCTGCACCGGGCATCAGCCAGGTCTGCTGTAAAGTTTTGGGATCGGCAATTTTCGATCCTAGACCCTTGAGATCACCCGTCACCGAATGGCAGGATGCGCACTTGGCGTTGAAGTAAGCCTGCCCGGCTTTCGCGTCCCCGACCAGCACGTTGGGAGGTGCATTTCGCGCGGGGTCTCGTCCGGCGGCCCTGAAGGTATGTAGGAATGAGGCGATATCCGATACCTGCGTAGATGTCAGATCAAATTTTGGCATCCCCATCTCGGGACGGCCATTCTGAAGCACCGGGGCGATTAACTCCCCTTTGACGTCATTGAGGACAAGCCCGGACCGGACTAGATTCGGGCCACCTTCCCCGCCCCGCGCATCCGCGCCATGGCAAAAGGTGCAGCGAACGCCGTAAAGCGCCTTCCCTCGTTCCACCTGGGCCGGGTCACTCGGCAGCCGTGTATCGATTGCCCCTTGAGGAATTCCCGCCGCATTCCCTCTTGTCCGCGTCTGCGCTTGCGCCGTTGCTTGTCCTGCCACCTGCGCGACGATCACGATCAAGATCGGCAACAAAGCCCGGGTTCGCAGCCGACAAGCTCCTGCGCCCGGCAGCATTTGTCGCGTGGTTGCGTGAGCTTTTTGCCCGTTCAATACAATCGTCATCATTCACGCTTTATTCGGCCACGCTCGTTCGCGCGGGCAGCCTGGAAACGGCTAAGCGAATGTCAAGACATCCTTGCAATACTGCAGACACCTGGCAAGCTCGATCTCCGGACCTGCGGGGCCAACATACTCAATACACGCCGGAAAGTCGTACTTTTCCTTCTTGAGCAGCAACAACACCTCCCGCAGCGGCGTCTCGCCCTCTCCGAAGGGCATTTCGGCTCCCTGGTTCTTTTTCCGATCCTTGATGTGAATATTGGTGATTCTTGAATGATGTTCCTTCAGGTAAGCCACGGGATCGTAACCTGACGCGAAATAGTGCCCCACATCCAAGTTGACCCAAAACTTTTCCGAAAGCGCCATAGCAGCCTTGAAATCGTCCGGTCCGGACGTGTGATTATGCAACGCGACCACGACGTTGTACCTTTCGGCAAACGGCTTCAATCGAGGGAAAACGCTCAACGGGGACGATGCCGTGATAATGCTCGTCCCCAGAGCTTGCGTCATCTGAAAGCCCTTATCGATTTCCTCGTCCGTAAAGCTGTCGTTGAAGCTCAAGTTATAGGAGTAAAACTTGACACCGCCGTCGGAGAATTTCTTTCCGATCTCGCGATACTTATCGAGTCCAATGCCGAGCCGCCATTTGCGCAGGGCATCCCTAGCGGCCGGGTCGGGGCCTAAACGAGGAGCGCCTCCCGTTGCACGCCCAGGTCCTGGGGCGTTTCCTCTTGCCCACGGTCCAGGCCGTCCCGTTCCCGGTAGTTGGATGGGACCGCCCAGGTAGTTTTCGATGTGCTCGGACATGACGTCAATTTCAGCCAAACCCACACCGTTTAGAGTTCTGATGATTCCGTCTACGTCAATCCCGCTGAACGTGAAACTGGCCGATTGGACACCCATGCGGACGCCGCGGATAGTTGAATGGATAGCTCCGAGAGATCGCCCCAGCGGGATCCCGGCGAGCGCGAGTTTCCCAAAATCCCGTCTTGAATAAGAGATCATACTTACGCGAACTCCCTGCGATACCAAGGGGACGCATCCGCGCCCCCCAGCTCTTGAAGACGACTTAGAATTTGATCGCGGCGTTCACCTGCAAGGTGCGTGCATTTACAACGCTGCTTACAATCCCAAACTGACCCGACGTGAGGCTGGTATTCGGGTTATTCCAACGATGGAAGTTGAAGGGGTTGGCCGCATCTACGCTCAGATCGAATTTGACCTGTTCCGCGATCCGGAAGATCCTGCCAACTGTCAGATTCTCTTCCTTGTACCAGAAGCCGCGAACCCAGCTCAGGTTGTTGTTTACATTGCCGAAATTGAATCCGGTGGTGGTGGTAAATGCCGCGGCATTCAAGAATTTGGTGGAGTTGAGGACGACATCGCCCGGACTCGTTAGCAGGTACGGCGAGACTCCCGGAACCGAGGTAGCCCACTGAGTGTAACCGATCGTGCCCAAACTGCCTACGCCACCAGTGATCGTCAATGGCACGCCCGAATTGTACTTGACGAATCCATTGATCTTCCAGCCGGAGACGACTGCGTTCACCAGGCGCGAATTGCCGCTCAGGAGCTGCTTACCCTTCCCGAAGGGAAGCTCGTACGCCCAATTGAAAGCGAAGGAAGCGGCCGGATTAGGATCCAACTGCATGTACCTTGCACCGGGGTATTGAGTGTTGGCCAGCGAGAAGCTCTTGGACCAGGTGAAAAATCCGAACACCGTCAATCCGTTGGAGAAGCGCTTGTTCGCCTTGATCTGCAACGAGTTGAACTTCTGCGAGCCGGAGCTTTCGTTCGGGCCGGTTGTGACTGCGGTGTACTGCGGATAGGGCCGCAGGGACTGGTACACCGTATTCGCCCCAAGCTGATTCACAAAGCTCGGATACGGAGAGGTAAACCCGGCATTGACCGCGGTTGGCGAATTAATGGCTGACAACAGCGTCGTCCCATACTGAAGATTAGAGATGTTCAAGTAGTCATAGTTGGCCGTGAAGCCCAGGTGCGTGGTTCGGCTGCCCAGGTAAACGATCTCCACCGATGTGTCGGGAGCCAACTGACGCTGAATGGAGAAGGTATAGTTTACCGTCTGCGGCAGTCTCGTTCCGTTTGCCGGAACGTAGGAAATTGCCTGGCCATTCAGGAACGACGGATCGGTGGACGGCGGGCGCGAGAAATTCTGCGGGAAGCTGCCCGAGTCCAGGTAATACAGCGGCGTGAATCCATCCGGCGAACTGAAGGACGGAGTTGAACTGAACCCGGCCGTGGAAGAGGGCCCGGTGAGGTTATGCATGGGAGGGCTGGCATAGTAGATACCCCCCGATGTGCGAATCACCGTCTTCTCGTTCAACTGGTAGGCGAAGCCCAGACGGGGGCCGAAGCCTTTTTTCCAATTGGTGGAGAAGAACGCCCCGGGAAGACCTGCCTGGTTGGCAAACGCGAGAGCCCCAAGCCGTCCGCCTGCGCCAGGATTCGCAACGTTGGGCTGAAAGCTCGACATCTTGCCCTGCACTTCCGAAATTGTCGGTTGGTAGTCCCAGCGGAGGCCGTAGGACACCGTGAACTTCCGCGTGGCGCGCCATTCATCTTGCGCAAAAAGGGCCAGGCGGAGATCCCGCAACCCGGTTTCCACAGGAATACTCGCGCTGGCCGTATTCACGGCGCCCAGTAAGAAACTGGCGACGGAGCTGCCCGAGGATCCCGTGTTTCCGGCCGCCACGGCGGTCATGGCGTTAGAGAATTGGAACGCCCCCGCGATCTGGTTCAAATTGATATTGTTGATCTGATCCCGATCGATCTCCCCACCGAATTTCATGGTGTGCTTTCCACGAATCCAGGTCAGGTTCTCCACGACCGTGTAATCCATGGCATTAAACACCGGGTCATAGCCGCGGCTCATCGCAGCCGGCGACGCGACTCCACCGGTGAAGGTCAAGGCCGGGAACGATCCATTATCTTGCGGAATTCCCTTTATTCCCAGCTTGGTGTCCCATCCCTGGCCTCGGGTGCCGAGAGGCGCAGCGTTGTACTCATAGTCACCGCCCACAACCAGGTGATTCAGCAACGTCGGGGTGATGACGAAATCATGGGCGATCCGGACTTTCCAGGATGTGTCCTGCTGATTGTAAATCTGATCAAGCGGATTCGTTTGTGTCTCCCCCCACTTGGGTTGAGGTCCCAGACCAGGAGCCGGATTGCCCCACAGGAGGCGAGGCCGGGTCTGGCGGGTCCAACTCGTCATCACCTTTTGTTTGCTTGAAAAACTATGGTCGACCTTGATCAGCGGAACGGTGGTGTTGTAATAAGGCCAGGTGGCGGCTCTATGGTCATAGAAGTTATTAGTCAGGCCTGGCAAATCAGGCGCGGGGATGTAGGAGGAGACGATCCTCGCAAAACTCGTGATTCGGGTCGACGGAATAATGTTTCCCACGAACTGCGTTCGCACCGAACCGCTCGTCGGGTCGTAGATGGGGATCTGGCTTCCATTGGCAGCCTTGAACTGACTGAAATCGCCCTTCAAGACATCCTGCGTAGGAACTGTGGCGAGCAACCCAGCATTCCCCAGGCGCGCAAAATACAGGCCCAGACTGCCGAAGAAGAAGGTCTTGTCGTGGCCATCATAGACACCCGGAATAACCACGGGCCCACCGAAGGTAAACCCGCCTTCGTTCTGACGGACGGGCTGCCTCTTCTGCGCAGTGAACAATCGCGCGTTCAGCTTGTCATTTCCTAAGTGGTCGAAAACGCTTCCATGCCATTTGTTGGTTCCCGACTTGATGATCACGTTGGTGAACCAGTTGCCAAAGCCGCCATATTCGGCATTGAAGGCACTCGTCACGACGTTCACCTCGCCTACCTGCTCAAGGAACGGACCATTCTCGGCCAGCGAGCCCCTCTGAAGCCGCTCGCCCGCGCGCACTCCATCGATGAACCCTTCCGTCGCCTGAGTGACCGACCCGTTGACCGTCGGAATGAAGGTATTGGTCTGATTGGTACCCGGCATGTTGTTGAGGAACCCAGTAATGTCCCGCTTGGTCCCGACGACGATCAGGGGAACTTCCTGGATTAACGTGTCCTTGAAACCCACGGAATTATTGATGGCCGCGGTGTCAAGGACCGGAGCATCCGCGGTGATCGTGATCGACTCGGTGACGGTTCCGGGATTAAGCGACACGTCGACCCTGACGCTCGCACGCGGACGCACATCTACCGGCTCGCGCACCACGGTTCCAAAGCCGGTTTTTCCAATGACGACACGATAGGTTGCCACCGGGAGATTCGGAGCGTTATACAATCCCTCTCCGTTAGTGCTGAGCTCGAGAGCACTGTTGGTCTCGGTCCGAATGATTTGCACGCGGGCATTGGGCACTACGGCGCCCGACCGGTCCGTGACTACGCCCTCGATCGTCCCGCGGTCGATCTGCCCGAACAATTGACAAGCTGCCACCGTCAGGAATAACGCGATCTGAACTGCGAGAGAACGGCTTGCTCGCGCGGATCGAATCCTACTCAACAACGAAAGCTTGCGCCCCATGACACCCTCCCTCAAGATCTACGAGTCCCAATATGTATATACATATTGCGAAACGTTAACTAAGCGACTTTACATCACCCGTGATGATTGAGTCAAGCTTGGCGAGGCGAATCTTCACATCCTGTATATACAAAACGGGATTAAGGGACGCTGATCCAGGCTATTGGCCTTCGATGGGCGGCAGGTAAGGGACTAGCCGATTCGTTTACCCTTTGTGCCGGAGGACTCGCGGACAACCACATGAAAATCCAGGAGGATATCTCTAGCGGGCAGGTCCGGATTCCGAATCCGCTGGATCATGGCCGCCACAGCCTCTGCTCCCATCTTTTCGCACGGCTGGTGAACCGTGGTGAGTGGCACCGACAGGAGGCTCGCATACTTCACATCGTCGATTCCACACAACCGGATCTGCTGGGGCACAGCAACTTTCAGTGCGCTCAAGGTCTTCATCAGATTCGCGGCCGTGAAGTCGTTCGCACAAATAATTCCATCCGGTTTGAGGCGATCGATGAGTGTGCGCACGGCGTCCTTGCCCAGAGGATCAATCCTGCAAACCAGGTCGGGAGTCCAATCGGTGCGGCTGTTCAACATCGCTTCCCGGTACCCTGCGATCCGGGCATCCACGGTGGGCGCGGATCCGGGGCGTGCGACAAAGGCTATCCGCTTGCACCCAGCCTCCAGCAGGTGTGAGGTGATTGCGTAGCCAGCTCGGCGGTTGTCGATTCCTACGAGATCGTAGCCGCTGCGAGCCGGGTAGGCGACAATATCGCGATCCAGGAGCACCACGGGGATCCCGGCTTCGCGAAATGTCTCAACGATCTTCTGGTTTACGGCGTCCTTGCCGGGAGTGAGTTCCAAAGGCGCGAAGAATACGCCCGAAACCTTTTGGGCGACAAATTGCCGGCAGAGCTCGGCCGATTGCGATGCCTTGTGTTCGGCGTCCGGGAGCGACCTGCCCCAAAGCAGAGCGTGATGGCCGTCCGTTTCCTGCGCCCTGGCCATACCACGGCAGATTGGTTCGAAAATTTCGGTTTGTCCGAGCTCCGGTATCAGCAGTCCAAAGGTATAGCTTCCGACGATCTCGGGCCGGACATAGCTGCCCGAACCCGCGCGGCGATCAATGACTCCCCCCAACTGGAGTTCGCGAAGCGCACGGTTCACTGTCATTCGCGAGGCTCCGAAAGTCTTGCCGAGTTCCGCTTCGCTCGGAAGGCGCTGACCCGCTTTGTATTGGCCCGAGGCGATAGATCCTTTGAGTGTCTGGTAAATCTCTTGATACTTGGAGGTTATTTTCTCTTTGGGGGCCATGGTTCAAGATAAATATACGTCAGCGGTGCTCTTGAGCGATCGTACCACCCGAAACGACGCTTTCACTGCCACAATCCCGACAGACGTTTGTATAGTCAGGTTCAGTTGCTTTATCAAAAACCGTTACCAAACTGATGTCTCCAAGTCGATGCACGTCGACCGTCGGCGGAGCTCCGCGGGGCGCTGGACGTAACTGATTGGAAGACAATACGGGCAAATGCGGTTTGACAGAACCACCCAGGGTTGACGTACAATTTCGGATGTAGTGGAACAGTACAATCTGTATAATCAGGTGCGGGCGCGGACGGGCCCACCCGGACGTGTCTTGGCTCTGGGGGAAATACTTTGGGACGTGTTCCACGATTCAACGCGATTGGGAGGAGCACCCCTAAACTTCACCGTAAACGTAAGCCGGATGGGGCATGAAGCGATCCTGATCAGCGCTCTGGGAGATGATTCGCCCGGCAGGTCGGCGAAAGAGATGATCCGGGCGTTCGGCTTAGACACACGGTTCATTGGGACCACACCGCAGTTTCCGACGGGGAGCGCGCTCGTCCAGACCGAACCTTCCGGGCTAACTGAATTTCGAATCCAACGGCCCGCGGCGTATGACGCGGTTCGTCTTGCCCAGGACGATCTCAAGTGGCTCGCCGCCTGGAAACCTGACTGGCTCTATTACGGAACACTGTTTTCATCGACAGATTATTCCCGGAGATTACTACAGCAACTGGTCAGTCTTCTTCCCGAAGCGATAAGGTTCTACGACATCAATCTACGACCGGAATCCTACAGCGAAGAGCAGGTGAGGGCGCTCTTAAGCTTGGCGAACGTTGTCAAACTCAACGAAACCGAGATGGAGCTCGCGGCTCAGTTCGCAGACCTGCCAGATTCCAGCATCGAGGCATTCTGCCGGGCAGGCAGCGCAAGATACGGATGGCAGGCGGCGTGCGTAACGCTGGGAGCCCAGGGATGCGGCGTTTGGAGCGACGGAACCTACGCGGAGGCCGAAGGCCACCGCGTCGAAGTAGTGGACACAGTGGGCGCGGGAGACGGTTTTGCCGCAGCGTTTCTACACGGACTCTCCCGCCGGTGGCCGGCGGATCAGATTGCTGAATTCGCTAATCGGATCGGTGCGGGGATTGCGAGTTCTCCCGGCGCGATTCCCGATTGGAATTGGAATCAGGTGCTGGCGGAAGCCCCGTAACGACGGACGTCCTTACTTGCCTAGCGCCTGAGCGATGGCCCTCTCGGCGATGGGCGCCATAATCGCGTAACCCGCGGGCGTCGGATGAATGCCATCTCTACTCAGGCCCTCCTTCATTCCGTGCTTCTCATCCGCCATTGGAGTGAAGTAGTCCGCATAAACGCAACCGGCCTTAGTACAGTAGTCCTTCATCCACGAATTGAGAACCACGACTTTCTCCGCCGGCTCGAGTCCCCGCTTCCAGGGATAATCGTAAGCCGGCGTAACCGACGCCAGAACGACATGGATGCCATTGGCGGCTGCGATCTGCGTCATGGATTTTAAGTTGTCCTCGATCATCTCGAGCGAAGACGGACCGGTGTTGCCTGCGATGTCATTCGTGCCGGCGTTGATGACCACAACTTTCGGTTTCAGCGCGACCACGTCCTGCTGAAAACGGACCAGCATTTGAGGCGTGGTCTGGCCTCCGATGCCCCGTCCGAGGTAACCCTTACTCGCGAAGAATTTTCCGGAATCCCGATCCCACAGCTCCGTGATGGAATCGCCCATGAATACAACGCGCGACTCGCTGGCCGAGACCGGAGGCAAGTCGCGGTTGGCGTCACGGTAGCGGGCCAGGTTGGGCCAATCGTTGGCGAGTTGCTCTTGCTGCGCGCGCTGCCTGGCGATCTGATCCGGCGTGAGCGTTGGCTGTCCCGGATTGCCGGTGGCGGCGCCGGCCTGCGCGGGGGTTTGCGCCGAAGTGAGTGCAGAGAAGACCAGGGTCAGCGTGGCTATACAAATGGTCTGCTTCATCGCTGTATTCTACCTTTCCGATTAACGCGCGCCCGCGCGGAAGAGTAAAGGCGCTGCTTCATTCAGATTGTTGCGCCAAACGCTCCAAACGTGCGCCCCTTCGGTCTCCCGGTAAGTGTTCTTGACGCCTCCGTCCGAGAGGACCTTGGCGAGCTGCTTGTCCGGGCCGAAAAGAAAGTCCTGCCTTCCTACGGAAATCCAAAGCAGGCGGAATTTCGCATTCGCCGCCGACGGATTTGCAAGAACGGACTGAACCGTTTCATCGATGTTGAGAAACTGGCCTCCTATGGCCGCGCTGAATCCGAGTACGTAATGAAATAGCTCGGGGTGCGTCAGTCCCAGAGATAGGGCCTGGCCGCCGCCCATCGACAATCCCGCAATCGCCCGATTGTCGGCGTTGGCAATCACCCGGTAGTTTCGCTCCACCAGCGGGACCACCTCCTCCAGCAGGTCCTTAGGGAAGCGCGGAGAAAACATGCCGGATTCCCCCTCAATCCTCACCAGGGGACCCACATTCGGCGCCTGCAAAGCGTGGCCTTGCGGCATGACCACGATCATGGGCTGCGCCTTTTTATCCGCGATCAGATTATCCAAGATGGTATTGGCGCGCCCGTTCATGATCCAGCCGTTAAATGCCTCGCCGTTCCCGTGGAGCAGGTACAGGACCGGGAACTTCGTCGTGCTCCTGTCATAATTCGGGGGCGTATAGATCCAGACCGTGCGCGTTACGCCAAACGCCCTGGATTCGTAATCCACCATACGCACTTCTCCGTGCGGGACCGGGCGCGAATCGTAGAAGGACGGCGAATCACCGGGAACCTCCACAAAACTGGACATGGCGAAGCCCGGCGGAACGGGCTTTACAGCCGGATTGGATGGGTCCGTAACATCCACGCCATGCACCCGGAAATTGTAGATCCAAATCTCGGGAGGAACGGGGCCGATGGTGACGGTCCACAGACCGGCCTCATCCTTAGTCATCGCCTGCGGGCCTTTGCCTTGCAAGACTTCGCCGACGAGCTGCACTTGAGTGGCCTGCGGCGCACGGAAACGAAACGTGACGGTGCGGTCGGGATGAACTTCCGGCGATACCAGCGCGGTGACTGGCGTGGCTCCGCCCCCTCCGCCTCTTCCGCCTCGGCCCGTCGGCTGAGCAGCCGATGGCGCAGATGTTTGGGCAGCCGCGATTCGCGCAAAGAACAAAGTTGCGAGAGCCAGCGACAGCATGAAGTTTCGCCAGATCCTCATAGACTTCTCTCCGTTGTCACTTCCTGAAAACCGCCAGGTCTATGGCGTCGGCCATGGCCTGATTACCGGCATCGCTCAGGTGAATATGATCGCCCGAGTCGAACGCTGCTCGCAGGCGCGGTGGATGTTCCGGATCGCGAACCGCGGCGTCAAAGTCCACTACTGCGTCGAAGGCATGGCTGGTACGAATCCATTGATTCACGGCAGTCCGCATCGCCTGCATAGTCTCAGTAACCTGACGCTGGCCCTCCGCGGGTGTGACAGTTGCGCCCATCACTCGAATGCCGTGGGTATGCGCCCGCGCGATGAGTTGACGGTAGCCCGCGATCAGGTCGTCGCTGGTGACCGGGTCGGCGGAATCCACCTGGCCATGGCGGACTATATCGTTGATCGCCTCCAGAAAAATGACCCACTTCACGCCGGACCGGCTGAGCACGTCGCGGTCGAACCGGGCCAGCGCGCTTACGCCGGCATCATCCCGGAGCACCTGATTGCCCTGCACGCCCTGATTCACCACGCCAATGTAGGAGGTGGCCTTGTTCGCAGCCAGCTTCCGGGCCAAAACCGCGGTCCAATTCAGGTTTCCCTCCATTGTGGTGCCTTGGCCATCGGTAATCGAATCTCCAAGAGCAACGATGGCAAAGGCATTGGGAGGTGCAGTCACGTCCACCGCGGAAAGCCATAAATAGGCGCCCGTCGTGATTGGCTCCGGCATAAGCTCCAGGGCCGTCGTATCGCCTTTGGAAATGTATGCCATATGCAAGGCCAAGTTGTGGTTGGTCGGCGGCCCCGTATCTTTCGGGACGTAGAGGGAGACCGCCAAGTCGGACAGTGGCGCGACCTCCAGATCCACGGGATCGCTTAGCATCAAGACTCCCGGACGGATCGTACAACCGGGTTGACCGCTGAATGTGAGCTTCCGGTCGGTTCCCGGGACAATGGCCGAGTCCCTGGCGCGGACGGCGATGTGCGCCGAGCCGATCACGAGGGGAGCCGCTGCCGCAGCGTTCGAGAGCTGGATTCGAACGCGACCCCCTCCAATGCTGGTGTGAACCACCATGCGAATGGTCTGATCATTTAAGGTAGACGGAACGCGTCCTCCTCTCCCCTGGGGACCCGGAGGTGGTGGCGTGGGCTGCGTTTGCGGAATCTGGGCTTGCGGGGGCTGCGCTTGCGGCGGGGGACCTCCGCGGCCAACCGTGGATGTTGCGGCCAACGGTTGCGACGTAGCCCATGTTGCCACCCAGTGCTCCGCGGCGGCGCTTCGAGTCTGGGCGGAGGAAATCGACCCGGCGGCGAGGAGCAAAAGAAATATGATTCTAGGTTTTATCCGCACTTCTGTTCAGAGATCACTTTCTAAAAATCGCCAGGTCGAAGGCATCGGCCATAGCTTGGTTGCCGGCGTCATTGGGATGAATATGATCGCCCGGATCGAAATCCGCACGAATTCGAACGGGGTGCTGCGGATCGCGCACGACGGCATCGAAATCCACGACAGCATCGAAAGCTTTGCTCGTGCGGATCCATTGATTGACCGATGTCCGAATTTCCTCGCCTCTCTCGGACGCCGTGGGGACACCTTCCTCCGGCATAATGGTTGCGCCGATCACCCTGATCCCCGCGGTGTGCGCGCGCTCAATGAGCTGGCGGTATCCGGCGATCAACTCATCGCTGGTGAGCGCATCGGGCCCGGGATTTCGACCGCGAATATTGATATCGTTGATCCCTTCCAGCAGGATCATCCACTTCACTCCCGGGCGGCTCAACACATCGCGGTCGAAGCGGGCGAGCGCGCTAATCCCTGCGCCATCGCGCAGTACTTGATTCCCCGAGATGCCCTGGTTCACGACTGCGATGTGCGACGTCGCCTTATTAGCGGCCAGTCGCTTGGCTAACAGTGTTGGCCACGCGAGGTTCGCATCCCGCGTGGTCGCGTAGCCGTCGGTGATCGAATCTCCATAGGCTACAATCGCGAACGACTTCGTGTCGGCAGCAACATCCACGCCGGTAAGCCACAAGTAAGCCGTTGTCATGCTGGGTTCCGGCATGACTGTCCGCCCCGTCATATCGCCTTTGGAAATGTAGGCGGTGTGGAGGCCAACCGGATGGTTCGCCGGCGGCCCGGTATCCTTGGGAAGATAGACGGATATAGCGAGGTCAGACATGGGAGCGACCTCCAGATCCACTGGATCGCTGAACATCAGGACGCCGGGCTGAATCGTGCAGTCAGGCTTTCCTCCAAACGTCAGCACGCGGTCGGTGGCTGGAACGATTTCCGATTCCTTGGCGCGGACAGCTATGTGCGCGGCGCCGATGGTCAGTTCGCTTGCGCCGATTGCAACGGAGAACTGAGCACGAACGCGTCGGCCTCCAAGACTGGTGTGAACCACCATGCGCATGGTTTGGTCGTTCAGCGAAGACGGAATGATCCCCTGTGGATTGTTTCCTCCGCCTTGTCCTCGACCATTTTGCGGCGGAGGTGCCTGAGGAGGCGCTTGCTTCGGGGCCGCGCCAGCACGCCCACCTCCTCGTCCACTACCTGGCGCTAGCGATTGGGCCGTCGCCCAGGTTGAAACCCAACGATCCGTTGAGGGAGCATTTCGGCTTTGCGCCAGCACCCCTGACTGCCCGAGCCCGATTCCAATGAGGAGTATGAGGAGTTGAATCTGCACTGCAGGTCGGTTCTGCTTCATTTGAGATGAACCTGTATTGACAGCTTTAGGCGAACATATCTGCTCTCTCAGATACGTATGGAATATAGCGTCCACGGATTTCATATGTCAAGGAGGATCGTATTGAGTTGTTTTGGAGATTTGAGCACAGATGGATTGACAGTCGGCGAACAACCCTGATTAACTTGATGGTGTCGTGAAACCGCCTAAGCTGTATTTACAGGATGCACCTCAGACCGGCGCTGATACATGAACAATCAGGTTCAACTCATTGCATACGTGGATCGCCTCTCAGGCGGCGGACTTAAGGAGCTCCACGAACTACTCCGGAGTCAGTTTCACGGCCTCTTCGGTGGGATCCACTTGCTGCCATTCTTTCGACCCATGGACGGCAGTGACGCGGGATTCGACCCTATCGATCACACTCAGGTCGATTCGCGACTAGGAACTTGGGATGACGTGCTCGCTCTAAGCGAAAACCTTGAAATGATGTCTGATCTCATCGTCAATCATGTTTCGAGCCAATCGCCACAGTTCCAGGACTTTCTCCAACACGGCGAGGAGTCCCCGTACGCGGGCATGTTTCTGACCTACAGCCGTGTCTTTCCGGAAGGGGCAGATGAATCCGATCTTCTCCGAATCTACCGGCCACGTCCAGGGCTGCCCTTTACCAAGTTCAATCTGGCGAACGGTGGACAACGACTACTGTGGACTACGTTTACAGGAGATCAGATTGACATTGATGTCCGGAGCCCGGAGGGAGCGGGTTACTTAAGAAACATCCTCACCCAATTTCAAAGTGCGGGAATAGACGTCATCCGGCTCGATGCGGCTGGTTACGCGATCAAGAAGGCTGGAACCAGTTGTTTCATGATCCCGGAAACGTTTGCCTTCATCGGCGAGCTTGCGGCGGAGGCGCACGCGTTAGGCATCGAGGTCCTGGTGGAGATTCACAGTCACTACCTGGAACAGATCGAGATTGCCCGGCGAGTCGATTGGGTTTACGATTTCGCGCTTCCGCCGCTGGTTCTGCATACGCTGTATACGCGCGATGCCCGTGCTTTGAAGCAATGGTTAGTAATCAGTCCTCGAAACGCGATCACAGTCCTGGATACACACGACGGCATCGGCGTGATCGATGTGGGCAGGGACCCCACGGATCGTGATGGACGGCCGGGGTTGCTGAGCCCCCAAGAAATCGACGATCTTGTCGAAACAATCCATCAGCGCAGCAACGACGAGAGCCGCCAGGCCACGGGCGCCGCCGCCAACAATCTGGATTTATACCAAGTAAATTGCACCTTTTATGATGCCCTCGGCCGCAACGACAACGAGTATCTGATTGCCCGGGCGATGCAGTTTTTCGCGCCTGGCGTGCCCCAGGTCTATTACGTGGGCTTGTTGGCGGGGAGCAATGATATGAAGCTGCTCAATCAAACCAAGGTTGGGCGGGATATCAACCGCCACTACTACACCAACAGAGAAATAGCAGATCAAATGGCGCGTCCTGCGATCCAGGGCCTTCTGAATCTGATTCGAATTCGCAACGAGCACCGGGCGTTTGGTGGCGACTTCCATTTGGAACAGACGTCGGATGACGTCGTCGTGCTGGAATGGCGAAGAGATACCGACTGGGCTCGTCTGGAGGTAAATCTCGCAGCGCCATCCGCCCTCATCACTCTGTCCACCCCCAGCGGTTCTGAAAAGATTCCGGTCACTACGCGGACGAGCGAGGTGAATGCATGATTCAGAACACCATCGAACGGGGCCGCACCAACCTGACATTGATCAAGGCGCTCACCTACCTGATGTTCATGATGTTCGCCATGACCACGGACTCGGTCGGGCTCATCATTCCCGAGATCATCAAGACGTTCGGCCTCAGCATGACCGCGGCGGGCACCTTTCAATATGCCACCATGGGGGGAATTGCACTGGCCGGTTTCTTCCTCGGCTCTCTGGCCGACCGGCTGGGCCGCAAGCCAACGATTGTGATTGGCCTGACGGCATTAGCCATCGCTTACTTGTTGTTTGCCGTCGGAAACTCGTTCGCCTATTTCAGCGTGCTGCTGGGGATCTCGGGAGTCGCGATCGGCGTTTTCAAGACCGGGGCTCTGGCCCTGATCGGCGACATTACCACCTCTACAACCCAGCACACGTCCATCATGAATATGGCGGAGGCCTTTTTCGGAATCGGTTCGATTATCGGGCCGGCCGTCCTGGCGCGCTTGCTGATCACGGGTGTTTCCTGGAAATGGCTCTATGTTCTAGCCGGAAGCATCTGCGTCCTGCTCATCCTGATCGCATGGAAAGTGCGTTACCCGCGAAGAAACCATGCCAGCGAAAATGCTTTGGATCTAAGAGGTACGTTACTCACGATTCGGAATCCCTACGCACTCGCGTTTTCCTTGGGCGCATTCTTGTACGTCGCCGCGGAGGCAGCGATTTATGTATGGATGCCCACTCTGCTCCAGGGTTATCGCGGGCCCGCGGTGTGGCTAGCGGCATACAGCATCTCGGTGTTCTTTACGCTTCGTGTAGCCGGACGTTTCGCCGGAGCCTGGATGCTGACGCGGTTCGACTGGACCGGCGTCCTAGCCCTCTT
>Ga0207687_10000585_pt1 | contig 24620 bp, 20 predicted proteins | sample KBSM54metaG_FD_184399 | JGI IMG/M metagenome (GOLD analysis project Ga0207687, IMG submission 184399) | Miscanthus rhizosphere microbial communities from Kellogg Biological Station, Michigan, USA - KBS M5-4 metaG (SPAdes) (version 2) | ecosystem: Host-associated > Plants > Roots > Rhizosphere >...
GTGGCCGCCATGATCATCATGATCGGCATCGAATTGTTTCAGCTGACGATGATTCCGGTTCATATGCTGGCGAGTGAGCACATGATTGTGAGGATTTGTGCGCGGTTGATCGGCTCGGAGTTCAGCTTTCTGGATTTGCTCGCCTACGGAACGGGCATCGTGTGCATCTATATTGCCGATTCTTCGCGCAGCAATATTTGAGAGTTCCGCTTAGTGGTATTACTGGGAGCCGGCAAACCAGGCTCAGTCCACGGTTTAAGGTTTCGGGACCCGAAGGGTTGCGCTAATCATCGCAGAGCCGCTCAGACCGTAGATTAGTGTCAATGGATGGAGCGCTGCAGGACCCAGCCGGTAGACGCTCAACCATAGTGCCTCATTGATAGCGTTTGCATAAAACGCCACGCCCAAGAGCGCAACAATTACAATACTGGTCGGAATCGGCGTACCCTCAAAATACTTCACCTTCCCAGATCCGCCGGACAGTGCCGCCGCCGTCACGTTAAAACGCGCCAAGCGGCTGATCCCGCAGACAACGAAATAGGCCAGGATCACGATATCCCATGCCCCGCGCAAGCCCAAGGTAAAACCCAACACAGCGGGCGCAACGCCAAAGGAGACAACGTCGGCTAGAGAATCCAAATCAGCACCAAGAACCGAATGCCGGCCGGACTTCCGACTCCAGTAACCATCAAGGACGTCGCAGCCCAACGCCGCAAACAGCAGCAGAAACGCAATCCAGAAAAACTGGCTTCTCCCCTCGGCTATATAGTCCAAGCACAAAAAGATAGAGATAGCTCCACAGGCGCCATTCCCCAGCGTGAAAAGATCCGCCACCGTGTAAGACCGCAACATGGACAGATGCTGTTTCGGCGGACCCATGAGGCCATTCTATTAGGGTTGTGCCTGCAGGGAAGCGCTGCCTGCAATTGCATTCGTGGTCACCCACGGGTAGCGGAGGTCGTGAGCCGCGCTAGTGAGCCGTTCTACCTCGCCACCTATTGATGATTCAGACGCAACCGACCTCCGGATCGGATAGACTGTACTGATTCACTCAGATGCCTCTTGCGGCTGGTGAGAAACTCGGCCCTTATGAAATCCTTGCGCGGATCGGCGCAGGCGGTATGGGCGAAGTGTACAAAGCCTACGACGCCCGGTTGGGCCGCTACGTGGCCATCAAGACGTCGCTGGGGGGCTTTGGGGAACGCTTCGACCGCGAAGCGCGGGCCATCGCCGCGCTGAACCACCCCAACATCTGCACCATTCATGACGTGGGCGAACAAGACGGGATTCGCTATATCGCCATGGAACTCCTGGAAGGCAGCACTCTGCAGGAACGGATCGCGGGACATCCCATGGCGCCGGCGGACGCTATCGAAATCGCGCTACAGACCGCCGCCGGTCTCGAGGCTGCGCATTCGAAAGGCATCATCCATCGCGATATCAAGCCGGGAAACATTTTCCTGACAAGCGATGGCCAGGTCAAGATCATGGATTTCGGCTTGGCCAAGTTCACCCCTGAATCCATCCCGATGGATTCGCAGGCGGACACCTTCGCGCTCAGCGAAATCGCGCTGACCCTGCCGGGAACGGCTCTGGGCACGGTGATCTACATGTCTCCGGAACAGGCCCGCGGCGAACCGCTCGATGCCCGCACGGATATTTTTTCCTTCGGAGCGGTGTTGTTTGAGATGCTGACCGGAGTTCGTGCATTCCGCGGGGGAACTTTAGCGGCGCAGTTCGACGCGATTCTGCACCACGCACCGCCGCCGCTCCGCACTTTGGCTCCAGCAGCTTTCCCGGAGTTAGAGCGCGTTGTCTCCAAGGCCACCTGCAAAGATCGCGACCTGCGGTACCAGACCATCGCGGAAATGCGGCAGGATTTGAAGCAGATCCGGCTCAATTCGGGCTCGACACAAACCCAGCAGGCGTCGGAGAAGAAGCCTCCGCGAAAGATGGTTCGCTGGCTCTGGCCGGTGGCGGCCGCGCTCGCCCTTGCTGGAATCGCGCTCGGCGTCTTCCTCAAGATCTATTCCGGTGGATCAACCATTCACTCCATTGCCGTCCTCCCGCTCGAAACGGTTTCAGGTGGTGGGGAGGATTACTTTACAGACGGTATGACTACCGAGCTGATCGCGGCAATGATGAGGATTCACGGCTGGCGCGTCATTTCCCGCACATCCGCGATGCAATACAAGAATGCACGCAAGAGTCTTCTGGTGATCGCCAAGGAACTGGGGGTGGATGCGGTGGTGGAAGGCACGGTCCAGCACTCTGGTGATCGTGTACGCATCTCAGCTCGTCTGATTCGAGCCGGCGGCAGTGAAGAAACTTTATGGGAGCAGAGCTTCGATCGCGACGTTCGCGACGTATTGGATCTTCAGGCCGGGGTGGCGCGTTCGATTGCCGATCAGATCAAACTTTCACTGACACCGCAGGAGAAGGGCCAGCTCGCCGAACATCATCCCGTGGATCCCCAGGTGCTCGATCTGTATCTCAAAGGCCGGGCTTCCATGGATACCAATACCGAAGAGGGGATTCACAAAGCGATCGAATTCTTCGAGCAAGCGCTGGCGCGCGATCCCTCCTACGCGGCGGCCGAAGCCGCCACGGCCCTGGCGTATGGCGCTCTCACTCCGGACTACGAGAGGCCCAAGGATGTAATGCCCAAATCTCGCGAGCACGCGCAAAGAGCCATCGACCTTTCTCACGACACGCTGGCCGAGGCGGACACCGCGTTGGCCGCAGTGATGTTGCGCTTCGACTGGGATTGGGACGGCGCCGAGCGGGAACTTAAGCATGCGTTGGAACTAAACCCGAATTCGTCCGATGCCCATGATTGGTACGGCATCTATCTCACTGCCCTCGGGAAATACGATCAAGCCATTCCTGAAGCCGAGCTAGCCCACAAACTGGATCCGGCTTCTTATCCGATCTATACCGATTTCTTAAACACGTTGATCGTGTCAAGGCAATATGACCGCAGCATCGCCGAGAGCCGCCGCGCCGTGGCGATCTACCCTGATTTCGCCTACGGCTATGCTTGGCTGGGAATGGCCTACATGCTGAATGGCCAGCCCAAGGAGGCCGTCAAGGCCGCGCAAGAAGCGTATCGTCTGGATCAACATGTGACCACGACCACGTTCCTGGCGATGGCGCAGGCAGCCGCGGGAAATACCGCGGAAGCGAAGAGACTGGCGGACGAGCTCGACAAGAAGGCGAGATCGCACTACCTTTGCGCCTACGAGATAGCGGGAGTGCATCTCGCTCTCGGCGAGAATGAAAAAGCTGTGCAGTGGCTGGACGAGGGCGAGAGGGAGCAGTGCGATTGTCAAATCTGGCTGCGATCGGAACCGTGGATGGACTCAATGCGGAAGGATCCGAGCTACAACAGGTTCATTCAGAAGATCGGCTATCCGGAGAAATGAGCGAGTTAGCACTGTTTCCAAACGCCTCTCCCTCCAGAAGGGGCAAAAGACAGCCTCCATTCGAACCCATAAAACGTCTTTGCTCCGTATGATATCCAGATGAAAACCGACCTCCCATCCATGACAAGTAAGCTTCATCGGGCTCTACTCTCAAATCCTGGTTTCACTAATCAGATCTTGTTGTATTCACGATTGTTGTGCCGCGCCACGCAGTGCCGTCGGGCTGATATAATGGCGGCGATTTTTGGCTCGCGGCCTACGTGAACCCCGAATATAGTGACGAACTGACGCAAACCGACATAGGCGGCGAACCTGTCCGCGCCACACTGGTTCCGGGCACGCGGCTCGGGCCCTATCAGATCGAAGTTCCGCTTGGAGCCGGCGGCATGGGCGAAGTGTTTCGCGCCAAGGACCTTCGTCTCGGCCGCACCGTCGCGATTAAAGTGTTGCCGCATGACAAAGTCGCCGATCCAGAGCGAAAAAAGCGTTTTCTGCAGGAAGCGCGGGCGGCCTCGGCCCTGAATCATCCGAATATCGTCACGCTGCACGACATCGCCAACGACAACGGGATCGACTATATGGTGATGGAGTACGTTCCGGGCAAATCACTCGACAAGCTCATCACTCCGAAGGGACTGCCGCTCACTGAAGTCATCGGCTACACCACGCAGATCGCCAGTGCACTCGCCGCCGCGCACGCCGTGGGGATCGTCCACCGCGATATCAAGCCGGCCAATGTCATTGTTACTTCGGAATCTCAACTCAAGATTCTCGATTTTGGTTTAGCGAAGTTGGTTGAAAAAGAATTCGCGGGCGAGAGCCTGACCGAAGCTGGAACGGTTGTCGGAACCGTCGCCTACATGTCTCCCGAGCAAGCCAGCGCCCGGCCCACGGATCATCGCACGGATATTTTCTCGCTCGGCGTGATGCTGTATGAAATGCTCGCCGGTGTGCGTCCCTTCCGCGGCAAATCGCATGTAGAGACGATGAACTTATGCGCGAGTACGCCCGGCAGCGGAAACTGAGGCGCTGGATCGTGCGCGTGCCATTCCTCAGTTTGTCATTGTCGAGCCGCTGGCTAACGCTGATCACACCGGTCTATGCAGCTATTGGGCGGTCTCTGATCGCCAGCGTTCGGAATCCGAGTGTCGTGCTGAATCCCGCGGCTCTTTCTGCCTTCGACGTTCGGCCCATGAGGATCACTCGCGCGATCGAGCGGGCGCTCGCCAACGAGGATCGCAGTAGCGCGGAGACGCGCTGGTCCGACGCATTTCCGCACCGAGCCCGAGGGCGCATCAACCGTGATTACGCAGCTGGCAGAATTCGAGCCGCACGGTTTGTTCGGGATCGTGTACTGGTATCTTCTGACTCCCATCCACGAAGTGATGTTCCGGGGAATGCTGCGCCGTATCGCGGCCGAGGCTCGTCACCCGGAGATACACGACCCGGAGAAACACGCTGAGTCGGTGAAGTTGAGAGAAACGGAAGTGATTCGATGCCCATCTGGATTCTAGCGATACTCTGGGTAGTCCTACCGGCGTCGGCTGCCGCACCTGCTGCCGAACTGGCCATTGGGGACCAGTTGCCGTTGCTTAAGGGAGAATTCTTGAGCGGCCGGACCGCGGTTCTTCCACAAGCGGCATCCGGACGCGTGGCTTTGTTGATTCTCGGCTTCACGTACGACTCGCGGTTCCAGGTGGAAGCCTGGGCGAAACGATTTCGTCAGGACTTCGGAACCAAACCAGGCGTTACATTTTTCGAGATCCCCATGATCGGCGGCATGGCTAGGATGGGGAAGTGGTTCATCGATAGCGGCATGAGACGGGGTACTCCCAAGGCGGATCACGAAAATGTGATCACCGTCTACGGCGGCACGGATGCGTGGAAGCGGCGCGTGGGTGTAAACGATCCGAAGGCAGCATACCTGATCTTGGTAGATCAGCACGGCCGTGTCGCGTGGCGCGGTGCGGGAAGTCTCGACGAGCAGCGTTACAGCGTGCTCTCATCGGAGGTGTCGAGACTTTTTTCTGTGCACTGAACCATGGGGATTTATACACTCCATCGGGAATTGTGGGTGCCGTATCCCTTGCTCAGGGTCTTCGATTTCTTCTCCCGCGCGGAGAATCTGGAACAACTCACTCCGCCATGGATGCACTTCCGGATTCTTACGCCACTGCCGATCGTGATGAAGCCGGGTGCCACCATCGCCTACTCGCTGCGCGTCCGGGGGATTCCACTCCGTTGGTTGACGGAGATAGAGCAGTGGACTCCGCCTCACGAATTTATTGATATTCAGGCGAAGGGCCCCTACAAGCTTTGGCGCCACACACATCGGTTTTCGGAACTGAACGGAGGCCCCCTGATCGCGGATACGGTCGTGTATGCTCTTCCGTTCGGATTGCTTGGCCGGCTAGTCCATCGCCTTCAGGTGGCGCGGGACCTCGGGCAGATATTCGATTATCGTGCGCAGCAGGTCCGGGCACTCCTCCCGCGACAAACTGCAGAATGTGCTCCCTAATGCGGCTGTGGTCCCTTCATCCCTCACTATTAGACCGCGCGGGACTGGTTGCCTTATGGCGCGAGGCACTTCTCGCTCAGAAGGTTCTGACCATCACCCACAACTCGTTCGATTTCGACAAGCTCGCAATCCGTCGCCAAGCGACAGCTTGCATTGAACTCGCGCACCTCAAACAGAAACTTTATCAGCGTGACCCAAAGCAATTGCAATTGATTGGTACGCGCGGACCAGTCATCAATTCAACCTTCAAGGCAGTGGAAGGGCCAATAGCACCTTGGAAACGGACACCGAAGGACCGTGCTCGGACGCCTGCCAAGAGAGTCGCACTCGTGCAGGCCCCCCAAGTGACCCATCCTGCCCTGCGCTGGCAGTCAACTCCTGAATGACGGCATATCTCACCTACTCTCAAATTTGCTGTTTGGCGCGGAGTTGAGCGTCAGCGAAAAACCGTGGAAGGGTTGCCGACAATACGGGAGTTGTCGATTTCTGTCTTGCTTGACGCAGGATTCGGCGGTCACTGCTTCAGCAGCGACTCCCAGTTGACGATTACATCCAGGTACGCGATCGCCGATCCGGAAGGGGGGATCATCACCAGAAATCGTTTGCCGTCCGGCGACAATTGCCAGCGGTGGCTATCGTTGCTGTAGCCCGACGGCACCGGTGCGGAAAAGAGTTCTTTCGGTACGCTTGCGTGAAAAGATGCGCCATGCGGATCGACTTCCACCATCATCAGTTTCTGTCCGGAGAAGAAGAACAACTCGCGACCATCGCGGCTCCATTGCGGTTCGACGCCGCCGGTTTGTGAGATGACCCACTTGCCTTTAGAGGCGTCAGGGAACGGCTGCACGTAAACCTCGTAGCGGCCGGACTCATCGGAGGTATAAGCGATGAACCGTCCGTCTGGCGAAAAACTGCCTTGTTTTATCATCGAATTTCCATGGGTGACCTGGAACGGCTTCGCTCCGGGCTGCCCCATCGGTAACGCCCACAAATCGCGATACGTCTTGCCCTGATCGAAACCATAGAGAAGATACTTTCCGTCACGCGACCAATCGTTGGGCCAGTGCAATCCTTCTTCGTCCAGCAAGACGGACTCGGGTTGCATGTTGTTGGCTTCTGCCCGATAGAGGCGTTGCACACGATTCGTGTCTCTGGCTGTGAACGCCACATACTTGCCGTCCGGTGACCAAATGGACGATCCTTCGGGGCGGACGCGCTGGGCGAGCCTGGTTGTGGTCCCCCGATCGAGATCGCGAATCAGAAAAGTAGAGTCGCTAATCATCGCGAGCCGTCCGCCATCGGGTGAGAGATCCAGGCTGGCGTATCCGCCCGTCGTCGCAGCCTCTCCGAGCCGCTTCCCCTTCCGGTCGAACCAGACCTCGGCTTGATGACGTTCCACTTGAAAATTCAACAGAATTCCCGTGTTTGAAGCGGACGAAACCAGTGACTGATCGGAATTTCCAAGCGGAAGGGTGAGGGTAGCGCCGGTGATTATCCCCTTTTCAGCATCAAACGGCACCGCGTCGGTTCCGGTTGGAGAAGAAAACACCAGGAAGGCTCGTTTCGGCTGATCTCTGGAATCGGCATCTCTGGAATCAGGAATCAGAGTCAAGCGGTTTGGCCCATCTCCCAGTCTCTTCACCTTCTGCGGATCATCTAGCGAGGTGAGGAAGACGCCCGATCCCTCGACGAACAAGAATCGCTTGCCATCGGGAAGGAATTGTGGCGTGTAGGGAAGAGATTGCGCGTCCGCTGCCTTGCGCAGAGTCGTGACTTGACCCGTTGGCGAGATGCGTTTCATTTCCGGGTTACCGGGCGATGCTCCCAGAAGCACGACGCCATCCTGATTCACTGTTCCCGAATCGGATGAACACTCGCAGATTTGCTTCACCACGCCGCGTGCAACGTCTAGCTGCCGGAGAAACCGACGGCTGCCGTAGAAGATCGCTTTCGAGTCCGGCGACCAGAACGTAAAGGTGGGCTGAGACATCTCGGCCGTAGGCAATTCCGTGATTGCACCAGAATCCAAGGCGCGAATCTTGATCGCAGTATGTCCATCCGGGAAGGTATCGAAATAAGCCAGTGAGCGGCCGTCCGGAGAGATGGCCGCAATGGGCCGAAGACCGGTTGCTGGTTGCACGGGAATCTGGAATCGGACCGTCTGCCGGGGTGTTTGCGGCCGTTGCCTGGTGAACTGCGCCCCGATAAGTACCGCCGCTCCCACGGCCGCTGCTGCCGCTGCGGGCCAGATCCATTTCTTATGTGATGACGATTCCGCGATCTGGTTCTCTGCGAGTTCGAGTGCAATCAGATCGAGCGCGGCCTTGATATCCCGCGCGCTTTGCCATCTCTCCTCACGATCCTTCTGAAGACATCTTCCGAGCACTCGATCCAGCAGTGGCGGAGCAATATCAGAGATTGACGGAGCGGGTCGCTCCATGATCGCGGCGATCACGCTCGCCGGAGAGGACCCTTCAAAGGCGCGCTTGCCGGTAAGCATCTCATACAGCACCAAGCCGAAGGAGAAGATGTCACTGCGCCAATCAATCTCGTCACCGTCTCCCTGCGCCTGCAACTGCTCCGGTGACATATAGTGCAGCGTACCCACGATCTCGTTCCGGCCCGTCAGGGCCATCGTGAGAGTGGCGTCGTCGCGCTGGATCACTTGGTTCGTTTTTGGCTTTCCTAGCTTTGCTAGTCCAAAATCCAACAGCTTGATGCCGCTTTTAGTGAGCAGTATATTCGATGGCTTTAAGTCTCGATGTGTAATGCCTTTCGTGTGTGCCGCGTCGAGCGCATCGCAAATCTGCACCGCATACTTCAGAGCTTGATCGACGGGCAGAGGCCCTTTGAGGGGCGTGCCCTCGATGTATTCCATCACGAGGTAATTCGGCCCAACATCATGCAGCGTGCAAATGTTGGAATGATTCAGCGCAGCCACGGTGCGAGCTTCGCGCTCGAAACGCTCACCGAACTCTGTCTTGGAGGTTTTGATCGCAACGATGCGATCGAGGCGGGTGTCGCGGGCCTTGTACACTTCCCCCATACCGCCCGCACCGATTGGCGCAAGGATTTCGTATGGGCCGAGTTTTTCGCCCGCAGATAGCGGCATGTGAGTGAATCAGTTAAGTTTATCCGATCAGAAAGGAGTTAGCTCCTGTATTACAGCGTATCCGGAAACGATCTCCACTCATGTCTCGAGGAGCCTTCCGATAATAACCGTTATCGGGCCAGTTCCCAGAACACTTCTGCCTTTCTCACCCAATCCGAGCTTTGTACGAGCGGCACGTTGTTTGCCCGGAGCCTCTGGTAAGTTCGCGACTGCTAAGGAACGTCTATTAGCACGTCAGGCCACGAGCGCGAACATCACACTCCCAACCATTCGATTGTGGTGCGTCACCGTCCTCGACCGCGGCCTGGTGCCTGCGCCGCCGGAAGCGCAAGAGCCACAATTTCCACACCATCGCTAACCCGCACGGCCACAGCGATGTACTGCCGCCCTGACTTCGTGTAGGTAACAGGGAAACCAGTCGTCGGACCCGGTAACTGGATCTCGGCGACGACGGCGCCCGTCTTCTTGTCCCAGGCGCGGAACATCGGGCTGCCACCACCTTCGCCGCCGAACAACAGCGTGCTGGTGACCAACAGTCCGGTACCTCTGGTCTGCGATCCGGTATTGGGAATTTGTACGCCCTGCAACTTTGCGTTTCTCTTGATCGAGTCTGGAGTGTTGCCGTGCGGCACCATCCACAGGCGCTCACCCGTCTTCAGATCCACGGCCGTGACCCGCCCATAAGGTGGCTTCAGGAGCGGAAGGCCGAACACCGTCGTTGGCGGGGTCACCGATTGACCGCGAGTATCGTGGTACAAAACGCCCTTCCCGGGCGTTCCCGGCGAGACTTGGGCGCGGTACAAGGTGTTCTCACTGGCGACGTAGAGCACGTCCTCCACCGGATCGACGGCGCCGCCAGGCCAGTTGATGCCTCCGACTGCAGAGGGCGCAGTCAACGTGCCATTGGTTCCATCCGGTCCACCCGCCAGCGACGGCGGTGTATAGAGGCCTCCCAAGCGGAACTGCTTCGCTACACGAAGCGCCTCCGCCTTGATCTCCGGCGTGAAATCGACCAGGTCATTCTCCGTCACCCCCTGCGGCACGAGCGCGACCGGCTTGGTTGGGAACGGCTGCGTGGGCGACGTCCACTCCCCGGGGACATCGGACTTCGGGACAGGCCGTTCCTCGATGGGCCACACAGGCTTGCCCGTCGCACGGTCCAACACGAACGCAAATCCCTGCTTGGTCAGTTGGATCACTGCCTTCACGGGCCGACCATCGGCGGTGATGTCCGCGAGAATCGGCGCGGTCGGCGGATCGAAATCCCAAATATCATGGTGCGTCGTTTGGAAATGCCACACTTTCTTGCCCGTCTTCGCGTTGAGTGCAATTACCGAATTGGCGTAGAGGTTGTTGCCGGGGCGGTAGCCGCCATAATAATCGCTGGTCGGCGATTCCGCCGGGATATAGAACATGCCCAGCTCCGGATCGGCCGTCGCCGGAGCCCAGAAGCCCCCGTTGCCGGTGTAGCGGTTCGATTTCTCGCGCAGCTCCGGGTGATCCTTCGCCCAGGCGTTCAGTCCTCCCGGCACGTCCCAGGTCTTGCTGTCCGCCGTGAGCCAGCTTTCAGCACCTTCTTCTCCCGGACGGGGAATGATGGTGAAGCGCCACAGCATCTTACCCGTCTTGGTGTCGTATGCCACCACGTCGCCCGGAATGTTCATAGGCCATTGTTCGTTGATCGAGGCTCCAGGAAGGTTCGGGGTGGAGCCCGTATGCATCGAAATCGACGAGACCAGGACGTTACCCACAATCGCCGGTGGAGAGCTATTCGCTACACGGCCCTCCCGGGGCAACCCCGGCCGCTCATTCCATCTGAGGTTCTCGACCATATCGACCACGCCGTTCTTGCCGAAGGTCGCCACCTGCCGCCCGGTCTTCGCATCCAGAGCGACCAGCATGTAGTTCCCCATGACGACGAAGATCCGCTGGTCGCCCGCACCATCCGTCCAGTAGCTGACGCCGCGGCCTGAAGTTCTTGCCAGCGGGTCGATAATGTCGTTCCATTTCAGCAGGTCGCCCGTCGGCCGCCAGTGCCAAAGCAACTGCCCGGTGGCCGCATCGAGGGCGACCACATCGCGGGTTGCGCTCGCAGTCGTGTACATCACGCCATCAACGATCAGAGGACTCACCTGCATCCCGGTCGCTGGCCGGGGGCCGAGGTTCCGCGTTGAAAAGCGCCAGGCGACGCCCAGACTTTGCACATTGCTTGCGTCGATTTGATTGGCCGGAGAGTACCGGGTCGCACCGGCGTCACTTCCGAAGAACCGCCATTCAATGTCACCATTGGACGCGTTCCCTCCGGTTTGCCCAGCCAAGATGGCCGACAGCCCCAACGCAATCCCGAGCGCAACGACGCAGGCCGGAAGCAATCTCACTCTTATGACGGGCATTCTGCACTCCTTTTCGACGGCTGCTCAATTCCCAATCCCGCAGCTCGAGTAATTATGACATCAGGTGGCCCTATAGTCGTACAACCCCGAGATGTGTTCTATTGAGACGCACCAGCCGGAAAAAGCTCAGCTTGAGGCGACAGCGGGACATCGTAACTTGAGGTAAGGCGGGTTGTGGGAAGTTGCACAGCTTCGTCCGGATGGTCGGCGATACTTCCACTACTTTTGGTGGACCCTCAACCCTATGCCAAACGCCGAATGTGAAAAAGCAGGGACGGATAAGGTGGGGCGCGATTCGGATGTCGTCGAGTTTATCGAAAACCAGGATTGGGTTCGCGGAAAGCGGGCCATGTCCGGTCCTGATTCGCCACGCGGCACAGAAAGGTTCCTCTGCGCGTTTCGCAGTACTGGTAAGCACCGCACAGTTCGAAGATAAAGCTACTGCTGCCGACTAGCGTATCGATTCGGAGCCATGGCTCTAGTATTGATCCCCGGCCAATAAGTGGCGTTACAAATTATCTGACCTTAGGGGACAAGCCCTTAAGACACCTTCTTTGTTCCGGTGCAGATGCTTACTTTTTTGAAAACTTTGCCGACCCTGGTGACTCTTTGTTTTAATGACGACTCCTGCCCGAACCCGCAAAAAGGAATCCAGCCAGCCCGAGCTGGCCAAGTGCGCCACTGGAATCGCCGGTTTCGATGAAATCGCATTCGGCGGCGTTCCCCGCGGCCGCCCGACGTTGGTCTGCGGCAGTGCCGGCTGCGGCAAGACCTTATTTGGCTTGGAGTTCCTAGTCCGAGGCGCCCGGGATTATGGCGAACCCGGTGTTTGCATTTCCTTCGAGGAGCCGGGGCCGGATCTCGCCGCGAACGTGCGATCCCTTGGCTTTGACCTAGCGATGCTGGAAAAAGACAGAAAGCTGGTGATCGACTACATCCAGATAGAAAAAGATCAAATCGCGGAAACCGGTGAATACGATCTGGAAGGGCTCTTCGTTCGGATTGGCCACGCCATCGACTCCGTGAAAGCCAAGCGGATCCTGCTGGATACGCCGGAAGCTCTTTTTGCCGGGTTAAGCGATCAAGGTGTTCTCCGATCAGAGCTGCGCCGGCTTTTTATCTGGTTGAAAAACAAAGGAGTTACGGCGATTATCACCGGAGAGCAGGGCGATGGCAAGCTCACGCGCCACGGCCTGGAAGAGTATATTTCGGACTGCGTGGTGCTTCTCGACCAGCGCGTGGATCATAGCGTGGTTACGCGCCGCTTGCGGATTATGAAGTACCGCGGCTCCCGGCATGGGACCAACGAATATCCGTTCCTCATTGATGAACAAGGTATTTCCGTCCTGCCCGTCACGTCCGTGGGTCTGGCTCACGCGGCCTTCGAGGAACGGATTTCGTCCGGCATTCCCGGTTTGGATGAGATGCTGAGCGGCAAGGGATATTTCCGGGGTAGCAGCATTCTCGTCTCCGGCACCGCGGGTAGCGGAAAGACCAGCGTGGCAGCCAGCTTCCTTGTATCTGCATGCGAACGAGGCGAACCGGCCCTCTACTTTACATTTGAGGAGTCTCCCGAGCAGCTGCTGCGCAATATGCGTTCCATCGGACTGAATCTCGACCGCTGGCGCAAACAGGGACTACTCTTCGTGCGGGCTGCCCGGCCGTCAGCATTCGGCCTCGAAATGCATTTGGTGCAGATGCATCAGTTGATCCGGGAACTCAACCCTCGGGCGGTGGTTCTGGATCCTATTTCGAGCCTGCTGGGCGACGCGGCCCAACACGACGTCAAAACCATGGTGCTGCGAATGGTGGATCACCTAAAACACACGGGCGCAACAGCGCTATTCACGACGCTGATGGACTCCCCTGGTCTCGAAACCACTGATATAAACCTGTCGTCCTTGGTGGATACCTGGATCCAGCTGAAGAATATCGAGACGGACGGGGAACGCAATCGCCTTGTCCAGATTCTTAAATCTAGAGGCATGGCGCACTCCAACCAGGTACGCGAATTCAATTTGAGCGACAACGGAATCGAGCTTAATCCGGTTTACCTCGGATCTGCCGGGGTCCTCACGGGCTCGGCGCGGATTCAGCAGGAAGCGCGGGAACGCCAGCAAGAGGCGGCAAGAAAGCAGGAGTTGCAGCGCAGGCAAAGCGTATTGCAGCGTGCCCTGCGGACATTGGACACACAAATTCACGCGCTTCGAGCGGAAAGAGAAGCTCAGGAGCGTGAATTGGCCGCCATAGGCACAGAAGAAACGACCTACCGGGCCGCCCTGAACGAGGAACGACAGACGCTCAGCGTCAGCCGCCATAGACCGACTGAAACTAAGCAAAATGGAACAGCGAACAAATCCGGGAGCAAGCGCATATGAAGAATGGCACCGTCAAAGTCAAAATTTCAAAGAAGGAGGCTGCCTACGACCTGCGGTTGTATGTAGCTGGCCAGACCCCGCGATCGCTGCACGCCTTTGCGAATCTAAAGCGCATCTGCGAAGAACACCTGGCCGGCAGGTACCGGATTGAGATCATCGACTTGCTTGAAAATCCGCAGTTGGCGAAAGGCGACCAGATTCTGGCCATCCCCACTCTGGTGCGCACCATTCCCAAACCGGCGCGGAAGATCATCGGTGACCTATCGAATACCGACCGCGTCCTGGTTGGACTCGATATCCGTCCTGCGGGCAGCTGGGACGGCCAATAGATGGGTCCACACCACCATGATCTGCGGCTCTATGTTGCGGGGACTGGGGCAAAATCCCTCCGTGCCATTCGGATCATTACCCGTCTTTGCGAAGCAGAGTTGGCCGGCAGATACCGGCTCGAGATTGTGGATGTTTACCGCCATCCCGCGCGCGCTGTGGAGGACCAGGTGGTGGCCATTCCGACTTTGATCAAGTGGGCGCCCGGGTCCGTCAAGCGCCTGGTTGGCGATCTCTCCCACGAAGCGCGCGTGCGATCGGGACTCGGCTTGGCCGCTTAACGTATGGGAGTCACTGAAAAAAATCAAACCGAACGCATCGCTGAACTGGAGCACCGATTGGCCGAGGCGGAGGAAACGCTGGAGGCGATTCGCCAAGGAGCAATCGACGCCGTTGTGATCAACGGTCCCACGGGCGAGCAAGTTTATGCACTCGAAGGCCCCGATCATCCTTATCGGGTCCTGGTGGAAGAGATGCACCAGGGCACGGTTACATTGGATCCGGACGGCTTAATCCTGTATTGCAACCGACAGTTCGCCGCCATGGTGAAAACACCGGTCGAGAAAGTCATCGGCTTCAGGATTCATTTGTTTCTCACCGAAGACGAAGAGCCGGCATTCTCGGCGTTGATCGCCACGGCAGCCAATGGACACAGCCAGGGTGAATTGAACCTTCTGGCCGGGAACGACGGGCTGGTGCCCGTCCTCCTGTCGTTGAACAAACTGGAGATGAGCGGCATAGAGAATTTATGCGCGGTCGTCACGGATTTGACAGAAGCCCGCCGGAACGAAGCGATCGTGAAGGAGGAGCAACTCTCGCGGCTGATTCTGGAGCAGACTGCCGAGCCCGTAATCGTAATCGATGCGTGCGGCAAGATCCTTCGTGCAGGCGAAGCCGCACGACGGCTGGCGGGATCGAATGTGCTTTTTCAGGACTTCAGCGCCGCCTTCCAGATCTCTGACCAGGAGGGTTCCGTAACCTTCTCACGGTTGCTCTCAGGCGTTAGGTCTCAGCGGGGCTGGCGAAGTGTTGAAGTCACCATGAACAGCCGGCAGGGACAGGCGTACGCTCTTCTGCTGAGCGCCAGTCCGCTGTGGAGTCCGGGCCGCGAGTTACTGGGCTGCGTTCTCACTCTCACTGACATAACCCATCGGAAACTCGCGGAAGAGGAACTCGCCCGTCAAGCCGCGGCACTGGCACAATCCAACAGCGATCTGCGTCAATTCGCGTACTCCGCCAGTCATGATCTGCAAGAACCGCTACGTCACCTGGCCATCTATACCGAACTGCTGCAACAGAAGTATGAGGGGAAGCTGGATCTGGAGGCGGATCAGTTCATACAGCGCACCATCGAGGCAGCGCACCGGATGGAGTGCCTGTTGAAGGACTTGCTTTCTTACACCCACGCAGCCGACTCACCCCAAGGGGCCGCAGCCTCGGCGGACGCCAACGCGGTCCTGGCCAAGGTTCTGGGAACATTCGAACAAAGAATCGCAAGAGAGCATGCCATTATTACCAGCGATCCGCTGCCGGCACTACGGGTTCACGAGGTTCATCTCAGTCAACTCTTTCAGAACTTGATCAGTAACTCCTTCAAATACCATGGCAATGCCCCGCTGAAATTACACATTGGGGCTGATCACGCGGAGGATGGAACCTGGCGGCTCTCGGTTGAGGATAATGGCATTGGGATTGATAGCCGTTATCACCAGCAGGTGTTCGGATTGTTCAAGCGCCTGCACGGAAGCAGCAGGTACACCGGAAATGGGATCGGGCTTGCCATCTGTCAAAAGATCGTGCAGCGTTACGGTGGAAAGATTTGGGTTGAGTCAACGACCGGCGAAGGATCGATCTTCCGATTCACGTTGCCTGGAGAAGATAGTCCCTATGCCAAGGCCTGAGCACCATGATTAAAACCTGGCAGCCGGATCGTCTCTGCCTTCTTCTGGTAGAGGATAGCCCGGCCGACGTGTATTTGGTCCGCGAGGCCATGCGCCGGGAAGGTCTCAAGGTGCATTGGGACATCGCCGACGATGGCGAGTGGGCCATCCGCATGATTGACGAAGTGGATTTGGACGCCTCCGCCCCCTGCCCGGACGTGCTGTTGCTCGATTTGAACGTACCCCGGCGGACGGGTGACGAGGTTCTCGAAAGGATCCGGCAAAGTCCCCGGCTGGCCCACAAGCCTGTGGTAATCATGACGTCTTCGGCATCGGCGGCCGATCGTGACCGCATGATGAAACTCGGAGCCACCGAGTACTTTAGAAAACCTTCAAACTTACGGGACTTTATGAAGCTGGGCAAGCTGGTTCGTAAAGTCCACGAGCGTAACGCCTCGCTTGAATAAGGAAGGCTGGGCATTCCCTGGTGAATCGCTTCGTCGGCTATTTTTCTCTGCGCTTGTGAACGGATGGCCGAATGGCAGAATGCAGAATTTGCATTCGCTGCACAATCCGCGACGAGCCTAGCGCTAGTCATCGCGTTTTAAACAAGTTACAGATGGCAATCCACTTGCCTTTCATGGCGGTACGTGAGCGAGAAGAAAAGAAGATGGCTAATCGCGGCCGCATTGATCGTCGGATCGATCGTTATCGCGATCGCCGTACTCACCTCTATCCTTAAGAGGCGTTACGAGCCATATATTCGAGATCAGGCTATTCATTACCTGCACGGACGGTTTGACAGCGATGTGGAACTGGCCGCTCTGCACATCCGCATGCCCAGAGTTTCCACGTGGCGGTTCCTGCTCACTCGCGGACGGGGATCGGTGGCCCAAGTAGACGGCGAAGGTCTCGTCCTCCGCCATATGGGACGGCATGATCTCCCTCCCATGTTCGCGATTAAGAACTTCCATTTTGACGTCGATCTCTCACTGGTATTCGGCAAGAACAAGAAGGTTCCTCTTGTTCAGCTCGACGGGATGGAAATCAATGTTCCGCCCAAGGGCGAGCGCCCTGTCCTCAATTCTGCATCGCCGCAAAAAGATCGAGCGGACCCTAAAGAGAAAACCAGTGTGGTGATCGAAGAAGTCCTGATTAACGACGCCACTCTAGTAATTCTGCCCAGGGATCCGAGCCGGATTCCTCTCAGCTTCGATATTCATCGGCTGCGGCTGGAATCCGCGGGCAAGGACATCGCGATGAACTACGATGCTGAATTGACGAATCCGAAACCGCCGGGCCTGATTCACAGCCAAGGAACCTTCGGCCCTTGGGCGGCAGACGGCCCCGGCGATACGCCACTCGAGGGAGGCTATACCTTCGAAAACGCCGACTTAAGCGTCTTTCACGGTATTGCGGGAATCTTGAACTCGCACGGGCAATTTGAAGGGACCCTGGATACCATCCGTGCCCGGGGCCAGGCTTCCGTAGCGGATTTCCGTCTGAAGTCGGCGGGCAATCCAGTGCCTCTCACGACTTCCTTCGAAGTGCAAGTGGATGGCACCAACGGCAACACGATATTGAGTCCGGTGACGGCCACGCTGGGAAGTACACATTTTACGACCAGCGGAGCGGTGATTAAGCGCGAGAAGAAAGCGCGACGCAGCATCTCTCTGGATGTAACGATGCGGGACGGCAATCTAAGAGATTTGCTCAGCCTGGGGGTGAAGGGTCAGCCGTCCATGGAAGGCCGGGTATCCATGACCACTAAGATTGACATTCCTCCCCTGACCGGCCCGGTCAAGGAAAAACTGCTGCTGGATGGCCGTTTTGAGTTGTCGCAGAGCAGGTTTCTAAAATCCAGCATTCAAGACCAGATCGATTCTTTGAGCCGACGCGGGCAAGGCAAGCCGGGCAAAAAGGAGATCGACGAAGTGGTTTCGAACATGACCGGAACCTTTAAGTTGGAGGATCAGGTTATTACGTTTCGCAGTCTATTCTTCAACGTACCCGGCGCCGCCGTTCAACTGGCAGGGGATTATGACCTGGACGCCGACCGGCTCGACTTCCATGGTGCGCTTGCGCTGCAGGCAAAAGTGTCGCAGACCATGACCGGATGGAAACGATGGGTTCTCAAGCCAGTGGATCCGCTGTTTGCGAAAAACGGCGCAGGGACCTTTCTGCACATCAAGGTGGAAGGAAGTTCCCAGAGTCCTAAGTTTGGATTGGACCGGGGCGGGAAAAAGGATGCCGAAGCGACGATAGGGGGCATTCCTCGAAATGGATCTGCAGCACAACAATAAACGGACGGCCGGCGAAACCCCCGCCAGGCAAGCGGGCGAAGAGCCGCCTTCGAACGTCGTTCTGAAAAACATCCGGGCCGTTTCCGAGTTAGAGCAAAGCGCGCTCGACCAACGGTCCTTGGGGGAACGCATCGGCGACGGTGTCTCCCGGCACGCCGGGCGCGCGTGGTTCATCGTGTTCCATTTCATCTGGTTCGCAACTTGGATTATTTTGAATAGCGGTTTCCTTCCGGGGATGCCTCGATTCGATCCATACCCCTACCCTTTCCTGACATTTGCCGTTTCACTCGAGGCGATTTTTCTATCGCTCTTTATCTTGATGAGCCAGAACCGCGCTGCGCGTCAGGCTGATCAGCGGGCGCACCTGGATCTCCAAATCAATCTGCTCTCGGAAATGGAGTCCACCAGGATTCTCGAAATGCTCAAAGCGCTATGCGAGCACCACGGTCTGGATGCAGGATTGGGCGATGACATTGATCAACTCGCTCAACCCACAGAGCCTAAAACGCTGGTGAGCGAGCTTAAAGATCGCCTGCCCGAATCGACGTGATGCATCGGAATGGTCTATCAATTGCTTTTAGATGTGGTGGTGGAGGTCGATATCGTGAAATATCTCGCAGCTTGGATGTTGGGAGTTCCGGGAATCTGATCGTGGTTTGGTTTCTTTTTTCGCACGTACACTAGTGCGAATGCACCAACTCTGCAGCGTTGTGGTGCGGCGATAGAAATAATCTACGCCATCGAAAAGGAAGCAGGATGACTTCAGTCGTTTTTTGAGACCGAGCGGTTCACATCACCCATGCCTCCGGCAATTGAGCCTGTCGATGAAGCACTTCCCAGTGAAGTCTCGCTGGAGCTGCCTGCCGGCCTAAAGACTTTCAGTGCACTCCTCGCAATTCTGGCTGCCGTAGCGTTCCTGCGATACGCTGCCGCGGTTTTCGTTCCCATCGTTCTGGCTATTTTGGTCGGTTATGCGCTGGACCCTTTAGTCTCGCGGCTTGTTCGTTGGCGAGTTCCCCGGCCGCTGGGCGCAATGCTGGTGATCCTGGCCGTGTTAGGTGGGCTCGGAGGTGCCGCATATTCCTTGCGCCATCGCTTCGTTGCGGTGATTGAAAGCCTGCCGGACAATGCCAAGCGGCTACGGGAGGCGATCGAACAGCGAGTGGATAGCGCCGACAACGCTGGCACGCTCGATAGCATCAAGGAAGCCGCGAAGGAAATCGAGAAAACGGCCAACGCTACGGCTACTCCTTCAGCCCCCAAAACCGGGGTTACTCGAGTGCAAGTGGAAGCACCGGTATTTCGCGTGAGCGAGTACATCTGGCTGGGCTCCCAAAGCCTGCTGGGTCTGGCGGGCCAGGCAACGGTGGTTCTCTTTCTGGCGTTCTTCCTTCTGGCAGCGGGCGATTTATACAAACGCAAGGTCGTCCGGATCGTGGGTGGAGATTTTGCGCAAAAGCGGATCACGGTAGAAGCACTCCATGAAATCGATCGTCAGATTGAGCGTTTTCTGGCGGTCCAGATTTGGACCAGTGTTTTTGTCGGCGCAGCCACGTGGTTAGCCTTGTCGCTGATGGGCGTCTCGCAACCCGTGATTTGGGGAGTAGCCGCAGGTATCCTGAACTTCATTCCTTACTTCGGAGCGGTTATCGCTTCGGTGGGGCTCGGCCTTGTCGCTTTTGTCCAGTTCGGATCGGTTGTCCCCAGCCTGGAAGTCGCCGGGCTGGTTTTATTTATTCGAGTTCTGGAGGGCGGCCTGATCAGCCCGCTATGGATGGGGAAAGCGGCAGGCATCAATGGAGCCGCGCTATTCGTGTCTTTGTTGTTCTGGACCTGGATGTGGGGTCTGATCGGAACCCTGGTCGCGGTGCCACTGATGATGATCATTAAGACCGCGTGCGAACGAATCGAAGGGCTGGAAGCATTTGGCGAGCTTCTCAACGAGAAGTAACCACATCAAGCCGCCAGTCTCCGCCAATCGAAAGAAATGCAGTCTCATCAGCGGGTTATTGCTTCTGAAATGCTCTCATCGTTAAGAAGGAAGAAGGGACGATAAACCCATGGCGATGAATTTGTGGCGGCAAGTTCCAATAGCGACAAACTGCAAAGCAAGCGCAGCCGGATGGAAGATTTTGACCCTTCCAAAGATGGCGGCGTCGCGCCGACTCCGCTGCTATCCGCCCGGATGGTCGCTTTCGGAGAGGCGGTCCTGATGGTTTCGGAGCACAAACCCGACCGTGGAAATCGGTTGCATGTGACTCGCGTATGGGTAAAACGGAAGCTGGGCGGAAACATTGAGCTATCAGACGGCTGTGACTGTTGCCGCGTCTGCGCCATAGGGCGGGCCCGTTCTTAGAACCTGCGGATCTTCCGTTTCATGCCCGCGGTGTTCGTGCTGGATCTATCGCTTCGGCTTCGGAACCACTAAGCGGCTCCGGGGGCCGGGGTTTCTTGCCTCCGCATTGTGGTCGATGAATTGCTTCACAAAGTGCAGTGTGGGAATCGCAGTTGCAGAAATGACAGGCGGGTCTTGGGGAAGAAGGGCTGGACATGGTTACCTTGACTCGATTGTGCGCATTTGTGATCTGCATTTCGGCCGCATGCTTCACTGCGGCTGGCCAAATTCCGAGAGCTGAGATTCCCGGAAACCAAGTTGGATTTGGCGATACGCTTCAGGACGAGGAGTATCTAACTATAACGGAGCACCTTAACTCCAATCCGAGGGTTAGACCAATTCCGTCTCCGCAACCGAATCGCTTCTCGTCCGCTTCTCTAGGCACAGTATCGGTTGAGGAGCTTCGGCATCCATTGTCGCGCCGGGCGGAGCGTCAGTTGGACCAAGTGCAACGGGATATTCGAAAAGGCGACCATTCGGCCGCGATTCGGAAGCTTACGGATTTGCAGGATGATTCATCGGCTAAGCTGGTTGTCGCAGGAATGCTGGGCACGGAGTATCTAAGGCTGGGCAGATTCGGCGAAGCTATTCCTTATCTAGAATACGCGGCCCGTCTCCAACCCAGCTCGCCGGGCAACCACTCGAACCTCGGTTATGGGTTATGCGCAGCCGGACAAGCTGAGCGGTGTGAGGAGGAGGTTCGAGCAGCGCTGTCGTTAGACCGAGACTTTCCTCCAGCTCGCTACCTGATGGGGGTGATTTTGGTCGGGCGGGGCGATCCGCGGGCTTTAGCTCACCTGCGGTTCGCGGAGAAAGATGTCCCGGCTGCACATATGGTGCAAGCTCTGTATTACGCCGAGCACGACGAAATGGATCTGGCAAACCAGCAAATGCTCGCATACCTTGGCCCCCAGGACGAAGCCAGACTGCCGGAGGCGCAGAACTGGCTCCGGGCTGCTTTGGCACGCCTCAATTAGGGTTCAAGCAGCTTTGCTGCGAGCACTTCGTTTCTTGCCGGCACGCGAGGAGGGCGCCGACTTCAGGCTCTCCTTAAGCGCCTCCATCAGATCGATCACGGGAGCCTTCTTCGGCTGCTTGACGATCGTCATCTTCTGGCCTTTTCGTTTCTGCTCGATGAGTCGTTCGACGTTGTCGCGATAGGTATCGTTAAATTCGTCCGGCTTGAACGGCGCGGTGAGTTGTTTTACCAGGCTTTTAGCCATATCGAGTTCGTTGGCGCTGAACTTGACCTTAGGAGCATTGGTCTTATTGGCCGCGTGCAGTTCGTCTTCGTAAAAGAGCGTATGGAGAACCAGACCGTTGTCGGCCGGGCGAATCAGGACAACGTGCTCGCGATTGTGCATCGCTATCTTGGCGATGGCATCCTGTTTCGTTTGTGTAAGCGCAGCGAGGAACAGCGCATACGGCTTGCTTACCTTCTCTTCCGGCGCTACATAGTATGAGCTTTCGAAGAAGATAGGATCTACTTCGCCGGCTTGAACGAATTGAAGAATGTCCATAGTGGTTGCGGTAGGCGGAGCAATCTTCTTGAGTTCGTCGTCCTCAACCACTACATAGTTTTCTCCCTTGCCGGCTTCATAGCCTTTGACGATATCCGACCGTTCAATCGGCTTGTTCTCGTCGGCGCAATACCAAACTTCTTTGACGCGCGAAAGGTCCTTCTTGTGGAGCATATGGAAGTGAACACCCTCCGCTCGTGCGGCTGAGAACAATCGCACCGGGAAGGAGACCAATCCAAAGCTTAAATAGCCCTTCCAGACAGTTGCCGGCATCTCTTACCTCCGTCTTGCATAAGCTGATTTAGAACGCGTCGGGAGATTCGCGGTCCCACACACGGCCTTTGCGGGCCAGATCCAGGAAGTCGGCTGCATTTTTGAGAGTCACCACTCCAGGCTGATCATTGATCCGCGTGTTTGCCGTCAGTTGCGGAATGCCGCTGCATCCGATAACTTTCAAATGACGCCAGGCGTCCATCAGGAAGCCGAGCGCATCCGGATTCTGTGATAACGCGGCGTCTCCGTCAGGTCCGGCCAGCACCGCCACCGCGTCAAACAGGATCGAAGGCGATGTATTCAGTGCCGCATCCGCAGCGTGTAGAGCGCCCGCATTATCCAGGACACCGCCGACCTTTGGTGAGATCATCACCGCCCTCGCGCCTTCCTTCGTGATCGCTCCGGCAAGGGATTTCAGGATTTTCGCATCGAATCCAGGACCAAGCAACAGCCCGACTTTTCGACCCGCGAGCGTAGGAGGCGTTCGGTAGAGACGCAGGGCCGGACTCGGTTCCAGGTCAATGGGTTTACGGGCCGGGGTAACGGTATCGGCTTGACCAGTCATCCCCAAACCATCTGCCACGGCTTTGCCGAGCTGCGGATCGATAACGTTCAAGTGACCTAGCACCCGTTTGCGGATGGAAAGGGTTTCCACTTTACCCAGTTCGAAGACCAGCGCTTTAATCACATGGCGCTGTTCCGGCAGCGTCACGGAGCGGAAGAACAGGCGCGCCTGCGAATAATGATCTGCGAAGGATTCCGGCCGCAATCGCTGCTTTACGCCGTTCACGGCTATGGGAGCCGGTTTAAACGAACGGCCGTCCGTCTCGCGCGGACCTTGCAAATCGAGAGTGTTGGGTTCGTAGGAAACCCGGCCTTTAGGGACCTCGGTCTGCATGTGGCCATCACGCTGGAGGTTGGCGAAAGGACACTTGGGCCGGTTGATTGGTATCTGATGGAAATTCGGACCGCCCAGCCGGATCAACTGCGTATCCAGATAGGAGAAAAGACGGCCTTGGAGCAAGGGATCCTCAGAGAAATCAATTCCGGGCACAATGTTTGAGGGGCAAAATGCAACCTGTTCGGTCTCGGCGAAGAAGTTGTCAGGGTTCCGGTCGAGCACCATCTTACCCACCTTCTCAATTGGGATAATCTCTTCGGGAACCAGCTTGGTGGCATCCAGGACATCAAAATCCAAGCTATCCGCGGTCTTCTGGTCGATAATCTGGAGGCCCAGTTCCCAGGCGGGGAATGCGCCCGAATCGATGGCTTCCCAAAGGTCGCGACGGTGGAAATCCGGATCCGCTCCGCTGATCTTCAAAGCCTCGTCCCATAGGACGGAACTGTTGCCAATCGTCGGACGCCAGTGGAATTTGACGAAGTTGGTCTCTCCGGCCTGATTCACCAGCCGGTACGTATTCACGCCGAAGCCTTCCATCATGCGCAGCGACCGGGGAATCGCGCGGTCGGACATGGCCCACATGATCATGTGGAGGGATTCAGGCATCAGAGAAATGAAATCCCAGAAGGTGTCATGTGCAGAGGCCGCCTGCGGAAACCCGCGATCCGGTTCCATCTTCACCGCGTGGACCAAGTCGGGAAACTTCATTGCGTCCTGAATAAAGAACACCGGGATGTTATTGCCTACCAGATCGAAATTGCCTTCCTGGGTATAGAATTTCACGGCGAAACCCCGAACATCGCGCGGAAGATCCACCGAGCCAGCACCGCCTGCCACCGTTGAGAAGCGAGTAAACACGGGTGTTTTGATTTTGGGATCACTTAGAAATGCCGCACTGGTGACGTGGCGCATCGATTTGTAAGCCTGGAAATAACCATGAGCGGCCGAGCCTCGCGCGTGAACGATGCGTTCGGGAATGCGCTCATGATCGAAGTGGGTGATTTTTTCCCTGAGAACAAAATCTTCCAGAAGCGTCGGGCCGCGACTTCCGCCGGTTAGGGAATTCTGGTCGTCGGGGATCCGGACTCCTTGGTTGGTGGTCAGCGCGGGCGCACTGCCGGCTGCCTTCTGGTGCGTCTCGGCGGGACCGCTTAACTTGCGGCTCTGCGTAGGGGTGGATTTGGACTTGGCCATG
>Ga0207687_10000594_pt1 | contig 24499 bp, 19 predicted proteins | sample KBSM54metaG_FD_184399 | JGI IMG/M metagenome (GOLD analysis project Ga0207687, IMG submission 184399) | Miscanthus rhizosphere microbial communities from Kellogg Biological Station, Michigan, USA - KBS M5-4 metaG (SPAdes) (version 2) | ecosystem: Host-associated > Plants > Roots > Rhizosphere >...
CGCTGGACGAGGTTCGTCATCCGCCGTGCCGTGCCGATCGGACTGGCAGGCGTCGCCTTCCTGGTGTTCCTTGGTTTGCCGTTCCTGAGCGTCAAATGGGGCTTCCCCGACGACCGCGTGCTGCCTGGCTCGGCCTCCGCGCACCAGGTCGGTAACCAAATGCGCGACGACTTCGTCATCAACTCCGAGACCGCGGTGACCATCGTCATCCCCGATACCGACGACCTAGCCCGCGGCGAGATTGAGCAATACGCCGCTGACCTGTCGCGTGTGCCCGACGTCTCCGCGGTCTCCACCCCGACCGCAACCTATATCTCGGGCGCCGCCGTCGGACGACAGTCAGCACCGGCGGGCCAGACTCAAGGCAGCGCGTTCCTCACCGTCGACAGCACAGCTCCGCTGTTCTCCGACCGCTCCGAAACCCAGCTCGACCGCCTGCACGCGGTCCCGACCCCGGGTGGCAAGGAAGTCGATTTCACCGGCACCGCCCAGATCAATCGAGACAGTGTCAACGCCATCGCATCACATTTGCCACATCATGCTCATCCTGATCTTCCTGTTGACGGGCAGCGTCGTGATGCCCCTGAAAGCGTTGGTGCTCAACGTCCTTTCGCTCACTGCCGCATTCGGGGCGATGGTGTGGATCTTCCAGGATGGGCACCTCGGCGCGTTCGGAACGACGCCCAGCGGGATCTTGGTCGCCAACATCCCGGTGCTGCTGTTCTGTATCGCTTTCGGCTTGTCGATGGACTACGAGGTGTTCCTGGTCTCCCGAATCCGCGAGTTCTGGCTGGCTTCCGGAGCCGGCGACAACGACGAGAGTGTGGCCCGCGGAATCGCCCGCACCGGTCGGGTCGTTACCGCTGCCGCATTGATCATGTCGATCTCCTTCGCCGCGCTGATTGCGTCCAACGTGTCGTTCATGCGGATGTTCGGTCTTGGCCTCACGCTGGCCGTCCTGGTCGACGCCACTTTGGTGCGAATGGTTCTGGTGCCGGCATTCATGCACGTCCTCGGACGACGGAACTGGTGGGCTCCCGCGCCCCTGGTCCGCCTGCACAAGCTTCTCGGGCTCAACGACGGTCACTCCGCCGCGATACCCGAGCAAGGGTTGGACGCGAGCCCAACCCACCAACAATTCAATGCCGAATTGACCAATGGGTTGGGCGTTGAACCCAATTACGCCACAACCACGTTCTAGGGAAAATTGATATGAGTGTTATCGCAGCAGTGCAGGGTGTGCTACCGCCGCACCGCTACACCCAAAAGGAGATCACCGACGCGTTCGTCCGGTTTCCCGGTTACGAAGCCCATGAGGATCTCCTCCGGAAACTACACGAAAATGCCAAAGTCGACAGTCGCCATTTCGTTCTTCCACTGGAGAGATACTCCTCCCTTACCGACTTCGGTGAGGCGAACGACATCTTCATCGAGAACGCGGTCGAGCTCGGAAGTGCCGCCCTGTCCAGCGCGCTCGACGAGGCGGGCCTCAAGCCGGCGGACGTCGATCTGATCATCACGACGACGGTGACCGGCTTGGCGGTGCCGTCGTTGGACGCCCGCATTGCCGGCCGCCTGGGTCTGCGGCCAGATGTGCGCCGCGTGCCGCTCTTCGGCCTGGGCTGCGTCGCCGGGGCGGCCGGCGTTGGGCGGTTGAACGACTACCTGCGGGGTGCGCCCGACGATGTGGCGGTACTGGTGTCAGTCGAGTTGTGCTCGCTGACTTACCCCGGTGCCGAGCCGACGGTCGCCACCATGGTCGGAAGTGCACTGTTCGGTGACGGCGCCGCGGCGGTGGTCGCCGTGGGCGATCGACGCGCCGAGCGGATCGGCGCCTACGGGCCCACTGTGGTGGACTCGCGAAGCCGTCTGTACCCGGACTCCCTGACCACGATGGGGTGGAACTTCGGCGCGTCGGGACTCTCGCTCGTCCTGTCTCCCAACGTTGCCACCCTCATCGAGCGGCACCTGGCCGACGACCTGACGGGATTCCTGACCGGCCATGGGCTGACGATCGACGACATCGGCGTCTGGGTGAGCCACCCGGGCGGCCCGAAGGTCATCGAAGCGATCAACGATGCCCTGGCGTTGCCCGATGAGGCGCTCGAGCTGACGTGGCGTTCGTTGAGCGAGGTGGGCAACCTGTCGTCGTCGTCGGTGCTGCACGTATTGCGCGACACGCTTGCAAAGCAGCCGGCCAGTGGTAGCCCAGGGGTGTTGATGGCAATGGGTCCCGGGTTCTGCGCAGAGCTCGTGCTGCTGCGGTGGAATTGACCTTCGCTGCTCATGTCCTGGTACATATTGCTGATCGCCGCGGTCGCGGTCGAGCGCGTCGTTGAACTGGTCGTCTCGACCCGTAACCTCGCGTGGAGCCGCGCCCGTGGCGGCATCGAGTTCGGCGCTCACCACTACCCGACCATGGTCACACTGCACACCGGCTTGCTGGTGGGATGCCTGGTGGAAGTGATTGCGCTGCACCGTCCATTCGTTCCATTGCTCGGCTGGCCGATGTTGGCGCTGGTGGTCGGGGCTCAGGTCCTGCGGTGGTGGTGCATCACCACGCTGGGCCCTCAGTGGAACACCCGCGTCGTCGTCATACCCGATGCGCCCCGGGTCACTGGCGGCCCGTACCGGTTCTTCTCGCACCCGAACTATGTCGCCGTGGTGGTCGAGGGAATCGCGCTGCCATTGGTGCACAGCGCATGGATCACAGGACTGGTGTTCACGGTGCTCAACGCTGCACTGTTACGCACGCGGATCGGTGTCGAGAACTCAGCCCTTACGAGCCTGAAATGATCGACGTTCTCGTGGCAGGTGGAGGCCCGGCTGGGCTCGCGACGGCGCTGTACGGCGCCAAGGCCGGACTCGAGGTCGTCGTGATCGAAAAACGTTCGGGCACAATAGACAAGGCCTGCGGTGAAGGATTGATGCCGCATTCCTTGGCGCATCTCAACCGCCTTGGCGTAGATCCCCCGGGTAAACCGTTGCACGGCATTAGCTATCACGACGGACATCGGAGCGTCAGCGCGGCGTTTCGATCCGGTGTTGGGCGCGGAGTGCAGAGAACGGCATTGCACGGCGCACTCCTGGACGCGGTGGCAGCGGCCGGCGTGAAGGTCGTGCAGGGCGACGTCGGCGAGGTCAGTCAGGATGCGATGTCGGTGCGGTGCGGTGGCTTTCGCGCCCGCTACCTTGCCGCTGCCGACGGGCTGCACTCGCCGATCCGCACCGCGCTCGGGCTGGCTGTGCCAACAAATGGCCGGCGCCGGTGGGGAATTCGCCGCCACGTCCAAATCGCTCCCTGGAGCGAGAACGTCGAGGTGCACTGGTCCGACGACGACGAGGCGTACGTCACCCCGGTGTCCGACGACTGCGTCGGGATCACGATCCTCACCTCCCGCCGCGGGCGATTCGACCGGCACCTCGAATCGTTCCCGACGCTTGTCGATCGCGTAGAAGGCCGGCCGCACAGCCGCGACCTCGCCGCGGGCCCGCTGCGGCAGAAGGTGCGCGGCCGGGTTGCCGGCCGGGTGTTGTTGGTCGGTGACGCAGCGGGATACGTCGACGCACTGACCGGCGAGGGATTGGGCATTGCGTTCGGCGGTGCCGAGTTGCTCGTCGGGTGCGTGGCCGCCGACCGGCCCACCGACTATGAGCGCCAATGGCGCCGTATGTCCCGCCAGTACCGCATGCTGACGGCGGCGGCACTGCAGGCCAGCGCCTACCCAGGGGTGCGGTCACGGATCGTGCCGGCGGCGACGCGGCTGCCCACCGTCTTCACGGCTCTCGTCAACCGGCTCGCCGAGTAGCCCGTTGCTCGCGTCAGCCGACGCAGGGGAGCTAGTGAACGTGTCGCCGCCACTCTGAACGCGCACCGAACCCGTTCTGCGTGAACGCTTTACAGTCAGTGGGACATCGACTAGTCCGGGCGTCGCCGACACGACGCGACGCGACGCTTCGGCATACCCGGCAGGCGCATTCCTGCCAGGCCCGAACAACATCCCGCCATCCCGGAACTAGTGTTGATTCACAAAGGCCCAGGCGGAAAATCCATTCCTGACCTGGGGCCTTTTTGGTGGAGCTGCCGGGAATCGAACCCGACGCAGAAATCGGGCTGGCCTGCGGAAGGCTGGATTGACTACGCTAAGCGACCGGAAAGGACGCAAATCGACCTGCGGATACACCGAACGGTGTTGACGGCGTCAACAGATCAAGTGGAACTGCGGGCACAACTCGGGCGGTCGTCACGTCCGCTTCATCCGGATGGCATTTGACTCAGAGCTCTTCAGAAAGACGTAATGGTCGTAGCCCCTTGACGATTGTTGGTGACGAGGGACCCCTGGAGGAGACCGCCATGACTTCGCCACCACCTGCCGGGTGGTACCCCAACCCCAGCGGCGCTCCCGGCCAGCGCTACTTCGATGGCCGGGACTGGACGGCGCACCACCGGTCGGCGCCCACATCGATGCCCATGTCACCCCAGCCGATGCACCCGCCGGTCCCCACGTACCCGGTGCCCGTGCCGACAACTGTTGTAGTGACCGGCCCGAACCACGCATTGCACGCCGTACTCACGCTGCTGACCATCTGGGCGTGCGGCGGCTGGGCATGGATCTGGCTGATCGTCGCATTGAGGGACCGTCGTCGCGTACACGTACACGTGATCATTGAGGCGCCACGGGCGCCTCGATGAGCGGCCCCCCACATGCCGGGCTTAGCTCGGCACCCGGTCCAGGATCCGGTCGGCAATCGTCTGGAGGCTGTCCCCGAGGTTGTATCCCTGCGCGTCCAAATCGATGACCACATTGGCTTTGGCCGCGATGGCCCGGTCACTGCTGAAGCCAGTCACACTGTCGCGTAACGTATTTCGCAACACCATGACCGTGTCGTGCTGAATCGGCTGCCCCACATCGAGGGTCAGCGGCTTGCCGTCGGCGATCAACGCCACCGATTTGCCCGCGCATCCCCGCCACTGGCCGACCACCAGTGACACCAGTTGGGTTGCGGCCGCGGTATTGTCGAACGTTGTCATCGTCTCGTTGAACAAGATCAGGCCGTCGTTACCGTCGCCGGTAATGGCCCGTGTGAACGCCCCTCGGGCGGCGCTACGTGCATATGCCGACGTGCCTCCACCGAATAACGAGCTGACGCATTCGCGGGGGGTGACATTGAGGCCCTGGTCACCGCTCAGGCCTGACGATTCCTCAACCTTGGCCAGGGCGGGTGCGTTGACCGCCTGCTTGACCTCGTCGATGCTCAGCAACAGCTTCGGCAGTTGGGAGGCAGCGACCAGCCGCTCGTCCGGACTGGCTGAACTCGTTGCAGGAGGAAGGGACGCCTCGACCGTCGAGGACCGCTCCGCCTCCCTGCCCACGACAAGCCAAATCACCAGCACGACGACCCCGACGAGAATGAACGAGTAGGACAACGTCAGCCCGATCAATGCCCGATCCTTGCCCCGTTGGCCGGTGCGCCGGATCTGGGCCAGCCCGAGATGGCCGAGCAGCGCGCCCGCGGGTGCGAAGAGGAACGCGAATATCAACGACAGGGTGGCGAAAGTATTCGTTTTCTGGCTATGGGGCATGGGTGGAGCAGAAATAACCGGAGGCTGCGGATAGGGGTCTGCGGCGAACCAATCGCCGTCGTATTGGCCCGTCGGGCCGCCATACCCGCCTTTGCTCATCTGTACACCTCACCCGAGTACATCGACATTAGCGGCTGGGCCGGGCGATCGCGATTATCGGGCGTGGACGCCGGTGGCCGCGACCACCAGCGCCACCACCACCACGGTGATGAACACATACGACAACGTGACGCCGACCAACGCCCGGTCTCGCCCCCGGTCTCCTGTTTCGTGAAGCTGCGACAACGCCACGTGGCCGAGAATCACCCCAGCGGGAGCGAACACGAACGCAAACACCACCGACAACGTGGCCAACGTATTGGTTTCCTGCGGCTGGGAAGTCGGAGTCGGCGCCCGCGCCGCGCCGGCACTCGGCTGATCGACGGCGAACGGGTCACCCGCAAATGGGCCCTCGCCGAACGGATCACCCCCGGATGGCCCGGCCGGTCCCCTGCCGTAGCCGCCGTCCGTCATTCGCGTCCCTCCTGTTCGACCGAGCGACTCAGCGATCTCACGAAAACTCATAACAGCCTGAAGCCCGATGTGATCCAACGCACCGGGTCCGCGCAACGAAAAGGGGCAATCCCCCGCGCGTGCAGGCGGTTACCGCTAGGCGGCTGCCCAAGCGACGACACCACGAAGTACCTGTGCTCCAATCGCTTTCCGGTAGACGGGTTTTCGACGGCCGCAACCATCGATCCCGCGTTCAGTCGCATCAGCAGGCTGCGTACTTCTTCATGCAACAGCCGGCCGCCGGCCTCGTCGTAGTGCTGCGCGTCCGAAGTGTCGCGCAGGTACACCGCGCCGGCGTTGGACATGATCAAGCTCCACTCGGAGCCGTCCACGTCACGCAGCACCCGCAGCGCGTCGAACTTCGACAGGATCACCGCCAGCCGGGGCCGGCCGCGGCCGATCGCCAACATCACGTTGCTCAACACATTGCGCGGATCGCCTCCGCTGAACATCTGGGCGGGCAGCAGATCCTGCAACTGGTCTCGGATTGACTTGACCCGCAAGGGATCGAACATGAAGAACACGGCATCGGCATTACCGAAGAACCGAAATGGCGGCCCGCTCAAGTCCCCGATCTCCATGTCCTCACCGGCCACATCCCGCAGTACCAGGTAGCGCCGGACGTCCCGCCAGATGCCGATGCTGAAAATCAGTGGTTCCCGCTGCAGCGACGCCTGAGTGTGCACTGTCGGCGTAGGCGGAATCAGCCCGCGATGCGCGAAAAGCGGTGCCTCATAGTGCGTGACATACGCCGTGGCGGTAGCGCGGGTCGCAGGTTCCATTGAGACGCCTAGGTTTTCACATAACAGTTCGAGTTGTTTGACCAGCACCGCGATGTAGAGGCTTTTGCCGGTGGCGCGGGCGCCCGCCATGGCGATGCAGGTGGCGTGCCCACCACGCCAGCCGTCCGGCAGCTGGTAGTGACACACCGGGCACACCTCGACTACCGGGCCTTGCAGCGCCCTACTGGCCTCCGCCGGCGGCGGTGGCGGTCCGTGATAGCGCGGCGGGCGGTCCCACTTGTAGAACGCCCCGCACTCCGCAGGCGCGCCCAGGAATGCCGATCCCACCTCGTCCAGGTAGCGGGCGCCCCCGGCGTTCGGTGGCATCATCCACAGGTACTGATCGCGGGTCAGCTGCGAAAAGCACCGCGGGCACTTCGTCATGTCAGCGCCCTCGCCAAGGCGGCGGTGATGCGGTCCAAAACATGCCGGTGCGCTAGCAACTCGTGCGACGCGTCCTGGCCCTGTCGCGGCGACGGCAGCCGCGCCCCCATCGCGTCGAAACGAGGGTCGTTGGACAAGCCGATCACCGAAAACCCCTGCCGCACAGTTGAAGCCGGGGAATCGGTGCAGGCGATAATGCGGGGACCAGTCGCCAACCGCGACCAGCGCGCCCCGGCGGACCACCGCGGCCGCGCCCGGCGCACCGCGTTGGCCAGCTGCGCTATATCAGACTCGGCCGCGCCTTTCGCATCGATCATCACCGGTGTGACCTCCGCCCCAACGAGCACCGCCGCAACATTCCGCATGCCGGCGGCGGCGACAACCCCAACCACGACGTCGGTGGCCGCGGCCACGCTGCCGTCATCGAACCACGGCCGCATTGAAGCCGAGACGTCCAGCGCCACCACGACCGACCCGTCGGACTGTGCAGGCCCACGCCCGATCACCTGACGCGCTGAACTGCGGGCTGCCGATCCCAACGGGCTCAGCGGCACATCGGCCACCGCGCTGATGCCCACCTCGACGTGGGCTCCCTGCGGTCTCAACACGGCGAACATCACCGCCGAGTCGCCGCTGACGTCGACCGGGTCGAACAACACCTGCACGGGATCGACCTCCGCGGGGTTGTCGTGCGCTATCGCGAGATGAATGACATGGCCGGGCCCGAACCTCGGCGCCCCGACCGGTCGCACTCCTATAGTCACCTCGCCGGTGATCCGGGGCAGCACCGCGTGATGTGCAGTTGGGCGGACGACCGGTTGCTCTGCAGCGGTACGCAGGTCCAGTTCGGCACCCTCAACCGAACCAGTGATCGACACCACCAGCGCCTGATTCGGAATGCGCACACGCTGATTAGGCGCACCCACAACGTAAATCGGCATCAGCGATTCCCCCGAATCCGGGCCGCCCGTGACGGCGACGCCTCCGCGCGGCGCGCCAGCAGCTTGGTGACCAGCTTTCGGTTCCGGCGCAGCGATGAGCCATCGGGTTCGACGCCCGCCATCTTCGCCATCAATTCCGCCGCGTCGTCAATATCCAGGTCGGTGAAGTCGCGGGTAGCGGCGATTTGTTGGGCGGCTTGCGCCAGCAGGCGGTCCACGCTTCCGGCGGGCGGCTTCGATTCCTCCTCCACAACCGTCCGCACCAGACTGGCTGCCAGCACGACAGCCGGGATGATGACATGATCGTCGACCAAAGTCACCACCTGCGCAACCGCGGGGGCGGCCACCGCCGGGTCTGCGGCCAGCGCAGCGCAACCAGCCGGATAAGGCTGGCCGGCGATCGTCGCGATCACAGCCAAGGTCAGCAGACGCACCACGAAGTCGGGATGCAACCGGTCGGGTCCCAGCACCTGCAGCGCGGCGTCCACGTGCGGGCTGTAGGTGGCCAGGTAACTCTCAATGTGCCGTTTCTGCACCCAAATTCGCGGTTCGAACAGTCGTATCGCCGCACACACCGTGGCGGTGTCTTCTGCGTCGGCTTCCAGCACCGCGGAGGCCAACGCGGCCAATGCCGCCGAGTCCGGTGCTCCCAGGAGCGTGGGCAGCACGGAAAGGCCCGGCGGGGCGCCGCCGGCGGCCGCCAGTAGTCCGTCGGGTTCCCACACTCCGGACGCGACCGCCTGTTCAAAGCGCTCCGAACCGCAGATCCGCAGCCACCACAGCCACGCGCAGCGGTCCGCAGCATCGGCTGGCCCCAGGTGTTGGACGCGAACCCCACGCAGTACCGCGCGGTTCCAGATGTCGTTCCCGGGCTGAGCGTGTGTCAGCTCGTACGGTTCGGGAGCTACGATGCCTTCGGCGAGCCAGTCGAGCACCTCGTCGCTCAGCTCGGTCGAGTCGTCGCGGAGACCGATAACCTTCAGCGATTCGACAGCCAGCGCCAGCCGAGCCTCGGTGCCGACGCGCTGTCCGAGCCGGTGGGTCAGCCGCGAACCGGACTGCGGATCGCACAGGGACGCAACCACATCGCATCTGAGTGCAGCCGACAGCCGTTCGTCGTCCACGCCGGCGCGCATCAGAAAATCGACCAGCCGCACCACCTGGTCGGTGCTCACCCCGCGCGCCTGTTCCAGTGCGGGGCCGACCGCTGCTGACAGCTCCGCCGGCACCGGGGGCTGAAACCGTCGTGGACCGACGGGAATTGGGCCCAGCTGATTCAGCCAGGTGTCATCGGTGATGGCGCGGCCCACGTAGGTCAGGTCGGCGTGTTCGGAAGCCGGCCCCGGCGGCGCATGCTGCACCGCGTGCCAGGCATCGGCGGTGCTGTTGCCGACCAACGCATTCAGGACTCCGGAAATGGTGGCGCCGATCGCCGAGCCGGGGGCCACGCCGCGGGGGGTGTGCGCTGCGATCACCGCATGCGCTTCGGCATGGGCGTCGCCGTACTCGGGCGCGGCCGCCACCGCCATCGCCATTGGCCAGGCCGGGGGAAGCGCGCTGTCCTCGACTTGCGCGCCGTAGCGGTCGATGTCGTCGAGCACGGCGCGCGCCGACCGCGGCTCGAGCAGCACCACCTGCGCCATCGCCGACCATGGGGTCACCGCAATGGGTTGACCGGTCGCGGTGCGGTGTGGTTCCCCGCCCAGCTCCCCCAAGGACAGCGTCGCGGTCTCGTCGATGACGACCACCCCGACAGGAACTCCCGGCAGGTCAACGACCGGTACCGCGGTCAGGTGCTGCGTGTTCTGTAGCGCCAGCCCCAGCTGGTCGGCGCGATCGAAGGTGGAGAAATTCAGCCGGGCGGCGGCGCCGGGCGACATCAGATAGCTCACCAGGCCGATCCACTGTGCGGCCGCGTCCAGGGATTCGATGCCGAGCACCACCGGCGCGCCACCGTCGAGCGCGGCGCCGACCGCATCGAGCAGCCCGAACAGCGTGGCCAGCCGCCACGTGCTGGTGTCCAGCGCGAACGCCACCACACTGTCCTTGCTCACCGCCGCCCCCGGGCCGGGGGGCTCGTCGGGCAGGACGGCGCGCGCGACCGCGGCCGCGCCGTACGGACACAGCCACTGCGGCGATCGCCACCACTGGATCGGCCGGTGATGCGGCGCGGCGTCGGGGTCTCGGTCCAGCAACGTGTGCGCGAAAACGTTGCCGGGCCGCCCGGTGTCGTCAGACCCTGCGGGGACGGTGTGCCAGTAACCCGAGCCGCGGTCGTCGATGCGCCGATACGCCAACCGCCGCGGGCCCCGCGCGAGTTGTTCGGGTGTCGGGTAGGTGGGCAGCGGGTCGGCGGCATGAAACGCGGTGCGTACCCCGGCCACCAGCGTTTGCGTTTCTGCGGCGCTCAACTCGCCGCTGACCTGCTTGATCTGCCAGCCGCCGGCGGAGCCGGGCTTGTCGAACGATGTGTAGGCCAGCTGGCCGTAGCGGGTCTTCACGGCGCCGCCGGAGTGAGCCGCAGGTTCTCCACGGGCGGGTCGAGCAGTGCGATGGTGCGCAACCGTGCTGGCGACGGAGTGTTGACAAAAAGCCGAATCCAGCCGCGAAGACCACGCAGATTCGCCGCCCATATCTCGCCGGTGCCATGCGTGGTCAGCGCGGACCACCGCAGTTCTTTCGACATCTCCCCGATGGTTTGGCCGTGTTCGTTGACCGGTGCGGCGTCGACAGCTTGTCCGTCGTGCATCGACAGCGGGATGCGCTGTGGGTTGTTGATCAGCACAAACGCGGGTGAGCCGGGAAGGTCGTACTGCGAGCGCAATGCGATGGTGGCGTGGGTCGGCCGGCCGTCGGGATCCCGGCCGATCCGCACCGCGTACTCGAGGCGCAGGAGCCCCGCATACTCGACGCTGCGGATCGCGCCGACGATGCGGTGACCGGCGGAGAACGCCACCGGCGCCAGGTGCAGCGAGCACCCGGTGGCGGGCAGCTCCTGCTTGGAGAACCGCATTCCGCCGTACTTCTCGTATTCCTCGAGGGAGATCTCAAATGACTTGCCGGTCAATCCGTTTCGCGGGTCATGACCCTTGGGGGCGAGGTGCACGACCACCGCCGCCGCGCCGGCCGGCCAATCGAAGGTCAGCGCCTGCTTGTTGCAGTACTCGGCCAGATCGACGTCGCCGATGACGCCGGTGCGCACCGACGACAGAGTCTTGCCCAAGAGCGCGCGCCCAGCCAGCAGGGTCACCGGGGTGAAGTAGGCGCGGCTCCAGCTGCCCGGCCAAGACACCCCTGAGATGACCGCGCGCATCCGACCCTGCTCGTCCTGGCGCTGCGAAACCGGCTGGGTCAACTGCAGTTCCGGGCCGAGGCCGACTTGGTCAAGCGCTGCTTCCGGCAAGTCGGTGCTGTCCCCGCCGGCGCTGGGTCCGGTCTGGCCGCGGTAGATGACCACACGCCCGGCCGGCGGCGGCGTCCAGGTCAGCTCGAACACCGACCCATCGGGGCTGTGCATACCCATCGACAGATCGGGCACCGGCGCCAGCACCGCGGTCACGGCGACGGTGGCCTCGGTGGCCTCCGATAAGCGCATGACGCCGTCGACCGTGACCGCGCAGCGTACCCGGTAGATGTATCGCTCCCCGCGCAGCGCGTCCGTGTCAACGAACCCTCCGCGGTTGTCGCTGCCCGTCAGAATGCGATGCTGCGGTCCTTCGCGGCCGGCCTCCTCTGCGGGGACGCGGTAAATGAACACCTCGCTCACCTCTGACCCGACGTTCCAACGGCCGATGACCTGCCCGCTGTCCTCGCGAATCGAGAAGTCGCGCACCGGGGTGACCAGCACAGCCTCGGCGTGTTTGACAGGTTGATTGGCGAGCGCCTGGTTGGGGGTGGGTCCGGTGTTGACCCACACCTGGTAGTGGCGCACCGCGGTATCGGGCGGCCGCTCATCGGTGGCGGAGGTGCGGGCGGTGCCGGCGATCAGGTGTGCGCGGTCCGGGGAGTACGGCGGGTTGTCCGCCTCGCTGATCACGCGATAGATGACCACGGATTCAGGCGCCACGTCGGACGGCGGATACGGCGGCCACGTCAACTCGAGGGCGCCGGCCTTGTCTTCGCCACGCCGGCGTCGCCGCAGACGAATCGTGTGGACCTCGCCGCGCTGGTCGCCGAACGCGAAAGCAGCGAAATCGCCGGCGCCGTACTGGATTTCGTCGGTCTCCAGCGGCGCGGGTTCGTCAGGGCGGGTTGGCCCGAACAGCCTGTCCGACGCGGCACCAGCGTCGATCCGCGCACCCTCGGCCGCCATCCGGTGCTGGCCTGGCGCGCTGCCGGATTCCGCGGCGCGGCCACTTTGGGTCTCCAGGTCGGCGAGCAGCCGGGCCATATCCTCGGCGTGTGCCGCTACCGAGCCGGGCAGCATGGCCCGGATCTGCGCGACATCTGTGCGGCCCGAGCGCAGCACCAGGCGCAGGTGGGCTTCCTTGAACGAATTGCGTGACACCGCACCGGAATCGATGAGCTGTTGGCGCCATGCCATTAGCGCAGCCAGCCGCGGATCATCGCCGACGTCGATGTGCTGCGGATCGGGCATCGCTAGAACACCATGTCCTGACGAGGCGGAACGTCACGGCGCTCGCTTACGCCGATTAGTGTCGCATCGTCCTCACCGCGTGGCGCGACGCTGACCCGGGGCTCGAACATCGCAAAGTCGTACGGCGGCAATCCATCACCCGCCTGCACCACCACCGCGCGGTAACCCAGTCCGCCGCGCGCGACGGCGGTCTCGTCGATCGCCACCGCCGAGCGACCCGCTGTCGTCGCGGCATGGCTGAACAGCGAGGCGTCGAACGGCGCGGGCCGCCCCCGTCGGTGCTCGGTGATGCCCGCACCGAACTGCTGAACCGGAACATGCCGGTCGAGGCCGGGTACCAGCACCGTGCCGGTGAGGTCGTCGGCGACCCGACTCTGCTCGTCGGCGAACATCTGCTCGACTCGGCCCCACAGCGCGTCGGCACCTGCGGGCTGCACGCGGCCCGACGCCACGGCGTAGGACCACTGATCCAGCCCGGACTGCGTGCCGATGCCGGGCATCCGGAACAGCATGTCGGGTTCCTCACGCAGCCGAGCGGCCGCCTCATTGACCAGCTCCCGCCACGGCTGGGTCAACCAGCCCAACGCGTACAGACGCCGCTCAATCGCATGCGCCGCGTCGGCCGCCTGCTCTTCACCCGGGTCGGCGACGCCGAGTTGGGTCGAGCGGGGCAGGCCGTCGAAGAGCTGACCGGGTGAGGGCCGCGCCACCGGCGCCGGCCCGAACGGCGCCCGCAGCACCACTCCCAGCACCCGGCACCACGACAGCAACTGCCCGTAGGCGGTGGAGAGCCGGCTGACATCCTGCAGGGCCGTACGCAGATTGGCTTGCATCGACTCCAGCTCACCCATCTGAGACTGGCGTAAGTTCATCTCCGCGAACAGGTCTCGCTGTGCGAACACGAACAACGCCAGCGACACCACGATGTACAGGCCGAGCATCACCCCGCCCGTCCAAAGCGCGAACGGCCAGCGGACCCAGCCCAACGCGGCGATCCCGGCCAGAACGCCGAGTACCAGCAGCAGCGACCAGAAGAACGTTTTCAGGATGACGCTGACTGCCCGCTGGCGTGCCCTCAGGCGCTCGTCGGCCGACACCCGGCTGGCGGCGAGCTGAATCTGGCCCACCAGCTGCGCAACCTCGCCGCGGGCGCGGTGCAGAAAGTCAGCCAGGATCGAACTGACCTGCCACGCATAGCTTCTCGACGCAACCCCTTGCCAACCTTCCAGGTCGGTGCCCGCGGTGCGCGCCTCCACCCCGGCCGCGGGATCTGAGTAGGCCCGTTGCAGACGCTCGCGCAGGTTGGCCGCGCCCAGCACATCGACCGGCTCAACCGAGCTGATCCCGATGACCGCCGACAGCGACGTCGGGATCGCCGAAAACTGTTCGGCGCCACTCGGAACCACGTCCGCCGCGTTGGCGAGCACGCCGACCCCGGAACCCACTGCGATCGGCTCCAACCCCGCAGCGCGGCGGCCCCCGTCGGCCAGGGTGAGCGCCCCGTTGACGAAATCCACCCACAATGCCCTGAGGTCCTGCTGCGCAAGGTGTTCCGGCTGCGGCGCTCCGCCCAACGCGGTGTTCAGCGTGTCGGCGTTGCGGCCCAAATCCTGCCAGTTGGCCACTTCGGCGCTGGTCACCACCGCGAACGCGGAATCCTTACCGCCGAACACCGTGCCCTGCACCGTGCTGGCCAGCACCGACGACAGCGAGCCTGTCACCGCGGACCACCACGCCCCCGGCGCCTTGCGCAGTGCAGCACCCATGAACTTGAAGAACATCCTCAATGCCGCCCAGATCGAGATCGCCTGGGCGCCAACATCACCCGAGGACATCCGCGGTCCGCGCAGCACATCACGGTGCTTGGTCCACAGCGCCCTTGCCATGGTCTGCGTGGCCGCCGCAACGTCCTCTACATAGACGACGGGCACCTGACCGCCCCGCGGCAGCGGAAGGCGCCCCGCAGGATCGAAGAGCCGAGTGCGCAGGCGCTCTTCGACCTCAGTGGTGTCAAGTCGGCGGTAGAAGGCCCGAACCGCGCGCACGGTCTGCCCGGGCAGGATCTCCACGGTGTCGAACGGTGTCTGCTCCAGCCCCGCCCACAGCCCGGCAATTCCGGCGATCACCGGTGCGGTGCACTGGGCGAAATCGAGCGGATCGGTCATCAGGCCCCACGGCGCTGCACCCAGGCCTGGGCTTGCCGAATCCTCCGGTGCGACAAGGAGGTTGTGCCAGCCCTCCAGCACCAGAGTCGGATCCGGTGCCGTCGCCGCGGTGTCCCCCCGCGTCAGCAGCACGCGCAGCAGGCTGATCCGCGCGCCCATCGAGCTGCTCCGCACAATCCGCTCGATCGTCTGCTCGGACACCAACGGCACCCGCTCGGCCGCCGGTGCCTCGATGGGCACCAACACGGCCAGCCGAATCCGGTCGTAACGCTGGGTCGTGAGCAACTGCTGCAACACCATGGGGTCCGAGCGTCCGTCGCGTACCACGGTGGCCGGGGTGGACGCGCCACCGACGTCGGTGGCCTCCACCCAGGCGAACGTGGCGAGCAGCCCGACGGCGGAATAGTCGGCCAAGACGGCGACGATCTCATCGGTCTGCGCCCGCGGCACGACCAGCACGGTCAGCGCCCGCTGCGAGGTGGTTGGCATCGACATCGTCAGAACGTTCCGCCCTCCGGGATCACCACGGGCCCACCTTCGTCGAGAACGCCTGCCCCGGCGGTCGCCTCGCCCCGGACCAGCGTCGCGGCCTCGCGCTGCAACAACCGGATCAGGGATTGGGTCGCCCAGAACACATCAGGGGCGAGGTCACGGAAGATCGGCGTCTTCGAAGCCGTCGACCGTGTCGGTATCGAGGTGAACACTCCCCCGGGCGTTGCACCGGGCATATCCGCCGGCAGGTACTGCGCGGCGACGTCGCGCACGGTGGTCAGCCACTCCTCGGCGGCGCTGGCGCGCTCGGCGGGCGTCTGGGCCGCGGCGATCGTCTCGATCCGCGGCGCCACGCCTGGCGCGGCGGCACCGGTGGCCAAGAAATCGCGCAGCACGTCTGTCGCCGACAACTCGACAATGCCGCTGGCGGGGTCCTGCGAATGCAGGTCGTAGAGCTCGCGGAGCACGCCGTAGGGCCGCAGCGAGCGCATGACCGGCGGCTCGTGCGTTTGGGCGATCGCCAGCAGGATGCTCTCCAGCACCGCCGGCAGCCAGTCATAGGTAGCGATGAACGCCGACGGCGGCGTCAGTAGCGGATTGGGGAAGTTCAACCAGCGCCCGGCGTCGGCGTCATAAATGCGGACTGCTTCGGTGTAGGGCGACTGCGGAATTTGAATCCGGCCCACTATCTGCCCGAGGAACCATCCGGCGGTCATGGCCCGGCGCTCGTCATCGGTCATCGGCAGGGATGCCGGCAACGGGCGCGCACGGCGGTAGCGCCAGAACGTCCCGCGGCCGGGCCCGGCGATCTGGGCCCACTGCGCCGCGGCCGGCTTGAGCACCGAGTCGAACGCCAGCGGCGAATAATTGGGGTAGGACCCGAAGATGTCCACCCGGGTGACGCTGTCCTCATCCGACAACGATCGGTGGTAGTTGTCCTTGGTGGCCTGGTCGATACGCGGGTTGTTGCGCAGCACTTCGAACAGCGCGTCGGCAACCGGCTGGCCGGCGAAGGGAACCTCGGAGAACTTGTAACGGTATTCGGTCTGCTGCCCCGGATGCACCCGCTGCAACGCTTCGTCATTCACGCTGGCCAACGGCCGAGCCAGCGACAGCGCCTCAGCAAATTTCGTGGTGATATCGCGGCGGCGCGTGGCCAACTCCGATTCCGCGGCGCCCGCACCCTGCACGAAGTCGCGCAGCGACACCTTGCAGAAATCCTCGAACGCCTCCCCCGGCCGGCCCACATAGAGGCGGGCTCGTGTCAGCAGCTCCGTGGGACGGGTGTGCACGTCGAACTGAGCCATCGACGGCACGCGGGGCCGACGCGTCTCGGGGTCGGTGCCCAACGCGCGCGTCACCCATGTCGCGGTGCGCTCGATCAAACCCCCTGGTGCGGAAACGCCACCGGTGGTGCGCCACCGTCCCAGAATCACCCGGCTGGTGGCGTCGTCGATCGCGGTGCGCAGCGGCACCATCGCGCTGGTGCCGGCCACCGCCTTGGGGAGATCGATTTCGTAGCGGCCCTTGAACGCCGACGAGCTGATCAGTAGCACTTCGTTGTTGGCTTCGGCGAATCGCGCAGGCACGAGCTCGTCGGCGTCGGCCGGCCAGGCTACGTACTGATCGGTGGCGAGCCGGGCCAGCCCGACATCGCTCGGCGGCTCCGCGCGTGCCTTCTCAAGCAACACCATGGCCTCGCCGAGCGCTTCGCGCAGCGGCGCCAACATCTCCGCGCCCATCACCCGCATCACATCGCCGATCCGCGCGGCAGCGTCTGCGAACAGCTGGCGCCGCACGCTCGCGCGGAACCCGTCCAGCGCCGTTGCCAGGACCTGATCGGCGTTGGACATCACCCCGCGCAGCGAGCGCAGTGCCGCATCGACCTGCGGCGGCACCGCCACGATGTCCGATGGGCCCATCGTGCCGAGCTGCGCCACGCCCGGGGCCAGCACGTCGTCGATATGGCGACGCAGCCGATCCACCATCTCCCGCGCGTAGGGCAGGCCCAACGACGCGATCGCTCCGCCCACCACGTGTTCGAGCCGATCGACGAACTCGCGGTGCCAGCTGAACGCCATGTTGTACGCCGCATCGGCGCACGCCCGCAGCAGCTCGCTGCGCCGGTTGAGGACGGCCTGGCGGAAGATCGGCACCCATTGCTCGGCGGTCATGCCCTCGGGGTTGGGCAGGTAGCCCCGCAGCTGGCGATCGATGAGCCCGTTGACGGTGGCGGCCACCGACTCGGCGGCGAACGCGTCCGAGCCGATCCAGCGGCCCAGAACGCCCACCCGGGTCTGCTCGTCGCCGGGATTCGGCGGCAGTCCCAGCTCGCCGCAGTGCGCCTGCCACTGGCTGCCCAGCAGCGAATCGAGCTGCTCGGTGCTGGACGCCGGATTGCCCGTCTGCAGATGCCCGAACAGCAGCTTGTCCACGCAACTGCGGGCCAGCCGCTGCGCGGCGTACTCGGCGTAGCGGTCGCGGCCCATGCTGAGGCTGGCGAATCCGTAAGTGCCCCAAGGCAGTACATCCCACGCCGAGATGCCCCACCCCAGCAGGTCCCTGTCCCCCTCCGGGGAAGCGGTGTTGCCGAGGTCGTAAGAGACGAACTGGTCACTGGCCGCGCCGCTCATCATCAGCCCGGCCAGGCCGCGCGCCAGCCCGCGGTAGACGGCCCACTGCGAACCATCCCCGAACAGCGTGCGATCCGCGCCGATGAATCGGCCCACCGGGAACACCCGCGCGAACGGGATCGGCTCCCCCTCGCCGTGGTGCAGGCCCAGCGCCCGCATGAGCCGCACGTCGTGTTCGCGCGCCGAGCCGGCCTGGCTGGCCACGATCTCACCCAGCATGGCCAGCGAATTCGCGCGCACCCCGATGATGGAGCTCTGCGGCAACGAATCGAAGATGTCGGGGGTCACCATGAACACCCCCATCAGTTTGGGATCCAAGCCCGACACCAGGGTCAGCAGCCGACATACGTCCAACGCCATCGACGCGCCCGCGCCGCCGGCCATCGACGACACCACCAGAACCAGGGGCGGCTCGTTCGGGTCGAAAGTCCCCATGCCGGGCACGTCGGCGGTGGACATCTCCGAGATCGTCTCGACCCGGTACAGCGCATCCCACGCAGCTTGAAGGCGGTTGTGGATCTCGGTGGCCTTGCTGAGCGTGATCATTCGCCCAATGGCGCGGTACTGGCCCGCGCCGGCCGAGATCGGGATAGCCACCTCCTCAGGGTTGCGTGGCGCCCAGGTGGCGACGGTGTCCAATGCCGACTCGGAGCCGAGGCGCTGCGAGACCGCCGCATCGAGGATCGCGTAACTGCTGCCCTGCGGGCCGCACCCGATGTAGGTGCCGCCCTGCTCGGGGACGTTCGCCAATCCCTCGGGGCCGGTCTCGGGTGCGCTTGGCACATCGATCTGAACGAATTGCCAACCCGCCAAGAGCTTGTCGATACCCGCGGCGTGCAGTTCGAAGCGCAGCTGGTCCATGATGAACGCCAACGTGGCACCGCCGGAACCACCGCATCCCACTACCAGGAATCGTCGCATTCAGTTTCCTTCCCTGAACGGGTCGAACGGATCTGGGTCATAGCGCGCGGGACGCTGAGGGTGTGCGGCACCGCTCTGCGGCCCAAAGTCCGGAGCGGCGCTGAACCCCGCGCCGGGCGAACCGCTCCTGCTCGGTCCGGTGCTTTGAAACGGATCATGCGCCACTGGCACACCGGGACCCGCCTCGCCGAACGGCGAAACCCCTTGTCCCGGTTCGCCATGTGCCGCAGCCAGCCCCGCCTGCACAGCACGCAACCGCAGCCCGTTGAGCAGCTCGGGTAGTCGCCGTGCGACATCTTCATAGAGTCGTTCGCGCGTTGCGATGTCGGTGCGGCCGCCGACCAACAGCAGCACGTCGGCGACGTTCGCCGGCCCGCGGGGATCGTGCAACACCACCCACTTGTTGTGCACAGCCAGCGGCAGCACTGCCCGCAGTCCGCTTGGGTCGGATGCAGGCAGTTCCGAGCCCACGCTGACGACGCCGTCGGCGTCGACGATCACATACCCTGCGCCGAACGGGCTGCGGCCCATCGTCGCGGTCAGCGTCACACCTTGCACAGTGAGCCTGCGCGTGCCCCCCGCCAGCCCGGGTACCGGCTGGATGAGGTCGGTGTCGACCATCGCGAATGGCTCGCCGTCGCGCAGCACCACGTCATTGCTCACCTCGACCGGGATCCGCTCGGCCAGCATCGGTGTGTCGGGTATCTTGCTGACCCACCACTTCGACGCGTACAGCAGCGCCAGCGGGATGCCCGGCCCCAGCAACAGCGCCGCAATGAGCACCAGCACGAAGTTCGTGGTGTTCAGCGGCTTGATCAGCGACGCGACAAACGGGACCTCGACGACTTGCGCATCGCTTGGATTGTCCAGCGCCGCAACGTGTACCGGCACGGTGCCGGTCAGGCCGCCGTGTCCGTCGTGGTCGGTGCGCAGCGTCACCTGCAGCTGGCCCGTCTGCCCGGCCTGCACCTTCAAGCAGTTCTGCGCGGAGTTCGCTGTGGAGGTGACCCGCGCGGTGCCGATGTCGTCGGGCGCTGCTACCACTTTGGCGGCGTCGGTGTCGGCAATCCAGGCGCAACCCGGGCCGGTGATGTTCAGCGGTGCGGTTGCGCCTTTGGTGGCCAGCACGGTGCCGAAGTCGATCCGCTCTCCGGGTATGGGTAGGCCCAGCTTGGGCAGGATTTGCACCGGTACGTCGACGTCCTGGGGTGACAGCTCGGTACCGGGTGCGATCTGCGCGCCGGACGGGTCGGTGGCCGGTGCGGTGGTGATCACCAACGACATTCGCAATACAGCATGGCTCGGGTTCACCTTCGTCAGGTCGGCGTCCACCGGTTTGGTGATGTCGTCCTTGGCAACCGACGCCAGCAGCGGGATGGGTGCCGCCCCGTCGGGCACCAGCGCCGCCGACATCGTCGCGGTGCCGGCCAGGTCGGTGGGCTGCATCGGCTTACCCTGCCCGTCGACGAGCCCGAATGTCAGGTCCTTGACCACCTGACCGCTGCGCCACGACACTTTGTCCGCGCCGCTGAGTGCCGGGAAGATGTCGGTGGTGATGTGAATGCTCACCCTCGACACGGCGTCGGGGTGTTGGCCGGTGGTGTCGACGTAGACGATGGCCCACTGCCCTGCCCAATGCGGGCCGCCGTTGTTCTGTAGTGAAATCGTCTGCGCCGACTCGGATTGCCACTCGTAGGTCACCGGCACACCGTCGATGTCGGCAGTGTCCCTACCGTCTTTCTTGGGCAGTTCCAGAGTCGCGCCGGACGGTGAAATCAGGTACGGCACGACACCGGCCACGCCGCCGGAGCCGAGGATGTTGACTGACTTGATCGAGCGGTCCAGCACGAAGTTGTGCCGCGCTTCGGGGCACACCTGCAGCTGACACACCGGGCCTTGCTGGGTGGTGCCGGGATCGGGGTTGAGCGCGTCGAACGCGAACAGCATGTCGTCGATGTTGGAGACCGGATAGAAGTCACCCGGGACCGGATCCGTGATCTTCCCGCAGGCCAAGCCGTTGAGTCCGTGGGCGGTGCTGATCGCCGACATCACGTCGAAGTCGCTGGGTGTCTTGGTCGCGCCTAGGCCGATTCCAAGCATGATGATGCCGCTGGAACGCAACTGATCGGCGAGGCCGCCAGGCCGGCAGATCGAGTCCACCGCACGTTTCGTGGTGTCGTCGATTCCGGTGGGGCTGTCGAGACTGACGCCGTCGGCATAGGGCTTGGACGTGGGCCGCGGGGTGAAATCGATTTTGCCGTCGGAGAACCAAGCAATCGCCTGGCAGCGCTGCCCGCCGTTGGGTCCTGGCCCGCGCGACGCCAACTCCTGACGCGCGCCGTCGAGGGCCAGCCAGTAATCGGTGTCGATACCAGTGTTTTTGGATGCAATGCTCGCCAACTCGGTACCCAGCTGATCGGCCGATGACCCTGTGAGCTTGGTCCAATTGTGTTCGGGCGCATAGTTATCGGAGAATCCAGCGGAGGCTACCTCGAGGTTCGCGCCGACCCGGTCGGCGTACTTGCCCAGCGCCTGCAGCAGGTAACGGGCCGCCTGCACCCGCGCGGCCTGCGGGTCGGTGCTCCGCAGGCTGCTCGACTCGTCGAAAAGCAACAGTAGATCCCCGGCCTTCTGGGAGGCCAGGCAGGCGCCGAACCGCTTGGCGCCGCCGCCGGCCGGCTCAGCGTGTGCGGCCGTAACCGCCCAGCCGGCCATCGCACCGATGAGCATGGCGACGGCAATGAGCCTCAGCAGCGGCCCAATACTTCTGCTGGACAGTCTGATTCGCTGAGCCACTGCCATCTACTGCCTGCCTGCCCACAGCGCAATCTGCCACGCGCCCAACGCGATGCCCACCAGACACACGCCCAGCACCGCCCAGTACAAAGTGGCGGTCCAGCGCGGCGCCGAATAGATCGACTCGCTGCGCCTCCGGGTATCGACGCGGGTGTACACGGCCAGGGCACCGATCGCGAGCGGCCCGGCCAGTAGCCAGCCCGCCAGCGCGGGTACCAGTACGCCACCACCCGAGGCGGCGCTGATGACGGCGAGCACCACCCCGGCCACTGCCAGCAGCAGCGTGACGGCGCACCATTTCAGTGGCGGGCCAGCGGTCGCCAACATCTCCGCGCTGGTCGCGTGGCCAAAAGCATCCTGTGCGCCAGACTGACGACCGAGCACCCCCTCCTGTCGCGACCACGACTGTGCCTTCGGCTGATTCGCCCATGGATCAAAGCCGGTCGAAAACCCGTCACCGCCCTGCGGCTGCGCCGCCGCTGGCCCCCCCGACCCGGAGGGCGGGGCCGGGACACTCGGGCGCTTCGGCGGCCCGAAGTCGCTGAAGTCAAACGGATTTGGTTGGCCCACGTTCACCACCCCGGCATTCGCGTTTGATGCAGGTGGGTGATCGCTTCGGGCGTGTTCATCGGCATCAGTAGGGGTTCAGGCACAGGGCGAACGAATGGTCCGGCGGCGCGGCGACGTAAACGGAACGGCAATCGTAGGTGGCGGGGACCCGCGCTGTGACGGTGTACACCCCTTCTTTGTGCTCGCAGTCGACCTTGAACAGATCCAGCGCGTCGCTGCCTTCGTCGCTGCGCAACTGGATTTCCACGCACGCGCCTATCGGCACCGTGGCGAGGTCCAGCTTGATCCGCGGAACAGTGCTCGGCGGGGCCATCGATGTCACCGTGGACCCGTGGATGGTCGACGGTACCTGGTAGGTGGAGTCGGTCGGCGAGTTTGACGCGGTCGTGGTGTTAGAACCGGAATCGCTGGTCAACCACCAGATGAGGGCGGCGATCAACAGCACGCACATCAGATAGCCGATCACCAGCCCGGCGATGGCCGCCGCACTTCCCCGCTCACCGGTGCGCCGAATCTGGGGCAAAGCCAGATGCCCGAGCACCACCCCGGCTGGCGGCACCACGACCGCGAAGATCGGCGACAGCACCGCGAATGTGTTGTAGTCGGGGGACGGTGTTGCTCCGTAGCCCAGGCCGGTCGAAGCGCCCTGCCCGAACGGACCTGTGGCCGGTGGCGCCGACGCTGGTGGCGATGGGCCGAACGGATCTGCCGACTGCGGCTCGAATGGGTTACCGCCGGGATGCATCAGACCACCTCGTCAGCAGTGGCCTGCGACGATCCTGGACGGCGGGCGTTCGGCCAGCGAACCGTAAGCCTCCCTGGAGTGTCGACGCGGCGATCGTCAGTCAGTGCACACAACCTCCTCATGATCAACCTCGAAAACTCGATATGCAGGCAAAAATCGTTTCTTCTCTGTTGAACAGTGCCTGCGCAGGGCAGGAATCGGTCGACAAGATCTGGTCTACCCGGAATACCCCGTCGCGGACCTCGCATCGAACCGGAAATATAAGGATGACATTGGTGTCGGGCCCCTTGTTGGGGTCAGGCTCGGTCTGCTGAACCTCCACACAGTCGCCTACCCGAAGCTGCTCCACTCTGACCGTCGGGCGCTGCGCCGGGGGCGGCGTGATCACCGTCGTCCGCGGAGGTGGCGCTGGCGCGGCGCCCGTCGTGGTCTGCGAAGCCGTGGTTGACCCGGGCACCGACGGCGACTTCGAACTGTTGGCAGTCACCAGCCAGATCAGCAGCGCAATTAGGGCTAATACGAGGATCACGTACGACAGGGTGAGCCCGACGATCGCGCGTTCCCGACCACGCTCACCGTGTTCTTTGATCTGGGAGAGCGCCAGATGGCCCAGGACCGCACCGACCGGGGCGAACACAAACGCGAAGACGATCGACAAAGTGGCCAACGTGTTGACTTCGCGCTGAGGCGTACCCGACGGCGGCGGGAATCCCTGACCCGGGGAAAAGCCCTGCGTGACCGGCGGAGGGCTGAACCCCTGGGTGCTTGGCGGACCGCGTAAGGGGTCCGGACCGAACGGGTCGGGCTGACCGCCCCCGTACCCGCCATACGTCATAAATGCATCCCACCGTTCTTTAAATGCATCCCCGACCGATTCCATCACCATCATCAGCCGATATCCACGATATGGATGGCTGAGATACGACCGTGACGTGCTCGTCTACAATCAGTGTCCCGCTGGGTCACGGGCATCAGCTGTTCGCACGAGTCTCCCCATCGCAACAATCCGCTGACACTGTGATAACTCTGTGCGGCGATGTGATCCCTCGGGCCACAACGCTTTACTACTGTGTGCGCATGCCGGAGCGCCAACCGGCCTCGAGAGCCGTCGCGAAGTTGGCGTGGTGCTGTTTGTTAGCCGGCGTGCTGACGGCCGCGCTGATGTTCCCGCTCGCCGGTGGAATCGGGCTGTTGTCCAACCGCGCCTCCGACATCGTCGCCCACGGCTCCGCACAGCTTCTGGAGGTCAATCCCACTGGCTACTGGCGAGGGTTTGGTTTCTCCGGCATCAAGCGACTCATCGACCACACTCTCATCGCCGACGGGCAATGAGCGAT
>Ga0207687_10000596_pt1 | contig 24483 bp, 15 predicted proteins | sample KBSM54metaG_FD_184399 | JGI IMG/M metagenome (GOLD analysis project Ga0207687, IMG submission 184399) | Miscanthus rhizosphere microbial communities from Kellogg Biological Station, Michigan, USA - KBS M5-4 metaG (SPAdes) (version 2) | ecosystem: Host-associated > Plants > Roots > Rhizosphere >...
GCCGCCGACAAGTTCAGACAATTCGCCAAAGACGTACGGGAGCGTGGATTCACCCACGTCCTGCTGCTGGGGATGGGCGGTTCCAGCCTCTGCCCGGAAGTGCACGCGCTTTCTTTCGGCAAGCAGGACGGCTTCCCCGAGCTGCACGTCCTCGATTCGACGGACCCCGCGCAGTTGCTGGCAGTGGAGAGCCGCATCGATCTGGCGCATACGCTGTTCATTGTCTCCAGTAAATCCGGATCGACGCTTGAGCCGAACATCTTCAAGCAGTACTTTTTCGAGCGGGCCGGCCGGGATGGGAGCCGCTTCGTCGCCATCACCGATCCGGGATCGAAGATGCAGCAGGTGGCCGAGCAGGACAAGTTCTGGCGCATCTTCTTCGGCCTGCCTAGTATCGGCGGGCGTTACTCGGCGCTTTCCGACTTCGGAATGATTCCGGCGGCGGGCATGGGCGTCGACGTTTCCATGTTTGCCGGACTCGCGCAGGGCATGGTGAACGCGTGTTCGCCGTCGCAGCCCGTGGCGAGCAATCCCGGCGTCGTGCTGGGATCGATCTTAGGTTCGCTCGCTTTGGCCGGGCGAGATAAAGTCACTATCATCGCGTCCCCGCGCATTCACGATCTGGGCGCCTGGCTCGAACAATTGATCGCCGAATCCACGGGGAAGATCGGGAAGGGCTTGATCCCGGTGGACCGCGAACAGCTAGGCGCGCCATCGGTCTATGGCTCGGATCGCGTCTTCGTTTACGAACGGCTGGAGAATGCTCCCGATGCGGAACAGGATCGCGCAGTGGCCGCGCTTGAGGCAGCCGGGCATCCCGTGGTCCGGCTCTCGGTGCCGGACGTCTACAATTTGGGCGCCGAGTTCTTTCGTTGGGAAATCGCGACTGCCGTAGCAGGCTCGATCATCGCGGTCAATCCGTTCGATCAGCCGGACGTCGAAGCAGCCAAAATCGCCACCAAGAAGCTGACCTCTGCGTTCGAAGAATCCGGGTCGCTACCGCCTGAGAGCGACGTCGTGCGGATCGGGGATGCGGATCTGCAATCGCGGCTGCGAGCGCACTTCAACTCGCTCCGCGCAGGCGACTACTTTGGAATTCTGGCCTACATCCAGATGAACGCCGCCCACGAAGACGCGCTACAGGCTTCGCGCCGTAAGATCCGCGACGCTAAGAAGGTGGCAACGGTACTGGGGTTCGGACCGCGATTCCTGCACTCGACGGGTCAGGCATACAAAGGCGGACCGAACACCGGCGTTTTCCTGCAGATCACTTGCGACGATGCCAAGGATGTTCCCGTTCCTGGGCAGAAGTATACGTTCGGGGTGGTGAAGGCGGCGCAAGCGAGCGGCGATCTGCAAGTGCTGCGTGAGCGCGGCCGGCGCACTCTGCACGTTCACCTGGGTGCGGATGTCGGCGCGGGCCTGGCGCAACTGGCCTCGGCTATCGAGCGCGCGTTACAATAGTCAGTTCGGGCCGGTAGCTCAGTTGGTAGAGCATCGCACTTTTAATGCGGTGGTCGCGGGTTCGAGTCCCGCCCGGCTCACCACTCACTTTACAATCACTTCGGCGTGACGCTAGCGCGCTGGAGGAGCACCACGGCCACCGCCCGACTGCGGGATGGGCGTCCCGGCGATTCCGCCTTTGGAAACGATCAGGTCGGCCGTATCCTTGTGAACGTCAATGCGCTGTCCGCCACGGCTATTGCCGCCTGCCCGGCCCATCGCGTAATCGACGGCAGTGAACCCTCGTGAATCGGCGAGGTTGATCTCGGCGCCCTTCTTCAAGAGGTACTCGACAACACTATTCCAGCCCCAGAACGCCGCTCCGTGCAGGGGCGCTTGTTCCAGGCGGGCCGCTCGTCCATTCAGTGCGCCGCCGTGGGCGAGCAGCAACTCCAATGACGCAATCGAGCGGTCCTGGACATCCGAGGTGCCGAAGTAGCCGCGCGTGTCCGCGTCTGTCGAGCCCATGCCGGAAGCCGCCAGCGTCGGTGTCATGCCCTGGCTGTTCGGCAAGTCGACGATGGCCCCGTGCTCCAGCAGCAGCTTGATCGCCGGCGCGTCTAAACCTTTCGCCGCGCGTAACAGTGGCGTGGTGCCCACGGTCAGCATGCCGTCCAGACCGCGATCGTTGCCCGTCGCGCGAAACGGCGGAAAGAGCTTCAACTGAATGTTCGGATTGGCACCCTTCTCCAGAAGGATTCGCACGATGTCGATCGGCAAGGTCTCATCCAGAGAGGGTTGATCCGGGCGTCCGCCATGAGGCAGCGTATTGTAGTCGACGGCGAGATACAGAGGAGTGCGGCCCCACCAGTCCCACCGGTTCACGTTCGCGCCTTGCTCGATGAGGTACTTCGCGACGTCGAAATGTGCGTTGAAAACCGCCGAGATTAAGGGCGTCACGCCTTCGGGGTCCGGCAGGTCAATCTTCGCGCCTTTCTCTAGCAGCGCCTTCACGCAATCCATGCAGCCTTCGCGGACTGCGAACAGCATGGCCGTCATTCCCCCCGGCGGACGAGGCTGTGCACGCGGCTCTCCGCTGACCAGCGGAGTCATAAGATCGAGGGCGGACTTCGCGTCGACCTCGGCGCCATGAGCCAGCAGCTCGCGCATCATGGGACCTTGGCTGGACGCAGCAGCCCACATCAGTGCGGTCTGCTCCCGCTGTGTTTCCTTCACATTGGGATTGGCGCCTTTATCGAGGAGCAGCTTCGCGGCGGCGACATTCGACGACCGCGCGATGACCATGAGAGGCGTCTGGCCATCCGGTCCAGCGGAATTCGGATCGGCGCCGGCATCGAGCAGCGCCTTGACCATTTCGGTGTTGGAATTGAAGGTCGCTTCCGCCAGCGGTGTGGATCCTAGCTGATTGCGGACGTTCGGCTTCGCACCCGCCTTCAACAGGCGCGCGACCAGATCCGCGTCATTCCCATCGGCGGCCCACAGGAGAGCCGTCGAGCCATCAGCTTCCGCCGCATTCACATCGGCCGACTTCGTCGCGATCATCTCGATCGCAGCCGCGCGTTGACCAGCCTTGATCGCAGCCGCCAGGGGCGCGGCTGTCGCGGGAGAATCGGCTGCCAGCACCGGTAAGACTGCGACCGCGGCAAGAAGCAGGATCTTCATAGCCCTAAACCTCCAGGAGCTTGCCGGTACTGTCGCCGATCTTATCCTGCGTGACGCCCGCCCGATCCAGCATAGTCAGCAGCACGTTGGCGAGCGGCGTGTGATCCGGTAGCGTCAGGTGCTGGCCGCCCTTCACGGTCTTCCAGCCGCCCACCATGGAGGTCGGCAGCGGATAGTGGTTATGCGCGTTGCTGTTGCTCATGTTGCTGCCGTAAAGGAACAGCGAATGCTCGAGCATGGTGCCGTCGCCATCCGGCATCTTGGCGAGCTTATCCAAGAACTTCACGAACACCTGCGTGTGATAGGTCTGCACCTTCACCAGCCGGTCCATTTTCGCCGGCTCGTTGTTGTGATGGGAAAGCGGATGGAAGGCGTCGGAGACGCCGATGTGGTTATAGGTCTGCCCGCTGACTTCCGCGGCCATCATGAAGGAGAACACACGGGTCATGTTGGCCTGGTACGCCAGCGCGACCAGATCGAACATCAGGTTGAGGTGCTGGTCGAATGCGACCGGCCCGGCGGCGGGGGCATTGGGAATATCGACGTGCGAGAGGTCGCGGGCTTCCATCTTCTGAATGCGGCGCTCGATCTCACGAACGCTTTCCAGGTAATCGGAAAGCATGGCGTTGTCGGACGGCCCCAGGACTTTTTGCAGCTCCTTGGTTTCATTCCCCACCATGTCGAGCAGCGACACATACTGTTTGGACAACCGCGCACGTTCGGTGGCGTCGTCGCCCTGGCCGAATAGGCGGATGAACAGCTTCCGCGGATCTGTCTCCATGGGCAGAGGAGTGGTCGGCGTGCGGAAGGAAATCGTTCCCGCGTAGGAGCAGCCGTAGTCGCGGTCGCAAAAACCTCCGCCGCCCTTACTTTCCGTGGCGACCTCCAGGGAAGGCAGAGGCGTATCCTGCCCGATGTGTTGCGCGGCAAGCTGGTCCGCCGTGGTCCCGCCGTGGGCTTCCTGGCTGATCGCCGGATGGACGCAGGAGAGCCACGTTCCGGGCGAAAGGGCATGCACCGGGCCGACCGGCGCCTGATTGTCGATGTTGCTGAACACCGTCGTCATCGACTTGTATTTGTCGAGCGGCTTCAGGATGTCGCCGAATTCGCCGATCTTGGTATCGCCCGTGGGCGTCCACCGAGCCATCACGGCCCCATGGGGGAAGTAAATGTATCCCAAGTGCGGCGTCGCTTTCGCAGCCGTCTGCGCCAGAGCAGTGCGCGCCGGAATCATAGCGTCGAGCAACGGCAGTGCCAGAGCGGTTCCCACACCCCGCAGAACCGTTCGCCGCGTCAAGTGCTTCTTGGTGATGAACATTTGGATGCTCCTGTTCTGCTTCGCTAGTCTTCTACTTCGCGGCCACCTGCGTGGGGGCCGATCGCTCAATGGGTTCTACTACACTCGACTGGAACGCCGGCGCGCTAACAATCCCCATCACAATCGACGAGAATTTGTAATTGTCGCGCTTGGCGTCCTTCACGATCTTCCGAACACTGGGCATGTCGAAGTACTCGATTCCCCGCCCCAGCGCATACGTCATCAATTTCTCGGTCAGCGTTTGCACGAACTGCTCGGGGTGCTTCAAGAGCGCATTGCGCAGATCGCTGGGCCCGTTCACCGCGGTTCCATCCACCAGCTTGCCGCTGGTATCGATCTTGGTGCGGGTGAAGCGGTCCATGGACCGGTACGTTCCTATGGTGTCGAAATTCTCCAGCGAGAATCCCAGCGGGTCCATCACGCCGTGGCAGGCGTTGCAGGTAGGATTCGCACGGTGCGTTTCCATAATCTCGCGAATGGTCTTGGGTTTCTCGCCTTCCTTGTTCTCCTTGAACGCCTCGACATTGGGCGGGGGCGGAGAGGGCGGCGTGCCGGTGATGTTCTCCAGAATATAGGACCCGCGGAGTACTGGCGAAGTACGGTTCGGATACGCGGTCACCATCAGCACCGCGCCCTTGCCCAGCAGCCCGAAGCGATTCGGATCGGTGAGCGTCACGCGGCGGAATTGGTCGCCCCGTATGTTCTCGATTCCGTAATGCGCGGCCAAGCGCTCATTGACGAACGTGTAGTTGGCACTGAGAAGATCCACCACGCTGCGGTCCTCGTGGAAGACGCTATCCACGAACAGCTCCATCTCGCGGCGCAAGGCCACTCTCAGCGAGCGATCGAAGCTGGGATAGGTGAATGGGTCCGGCTCCAGCGCATCCATATCGCGAACCTTCAGCCACTCAAACGCGAAGTTGGACGTCAGCGTTTTGGCGCGCTGGTCGGCCAACAAGCGGCGGACCTGCTGCTCCAGGACCTTGGGATCGCTCAGCTTGCCTTGTTCGGCCGCGGCCAGCAAAGGTTCGTCGGGGATGCTGCTCCACAGGAAAAACGATAAGCGCGAGGCAAGCTCCATGCCACTGAGCCGGTATATGCTGCCTGGCTTTGCGTTGGCCGGCGGCGGCTCCGTGCGGTACAGGAACTTGGTGCTCGCCAGCATCGCGACCATCGCGTTCTCGATGCCGCCTTCAAACGCGCTGGCCTTCCGGCCTTCGCTGTAAAACTGCATCAGAGGCGCGAGGTCCTTGTCGGTCACCGGACGGCGGAAAGCCTTGCGGGAAAGGTTCGAAAGAATCCGCGAAGCGCACGCCGTCTCTTCCTTCGGATCGGGGGCGCGGCACACGAAAATGCGCGTACGGCTGGGCGTGTCGATCGGATCACCGGTGGGGTTGAACGGACCATTCACCGTGACGCCTGCTCCCAGACCCCCACGTCCGCCGCCGCCACCACCTCCTCCTCCGCCGCCGGTTCCAGTGCTGGCATATCCGGTTCCCGCCCCGCCTGGAACGAATCCAAACAGCTCACCCTCGCTCTCCACGAAGCTCCGCTCCGGCGCCGCCGAAACGATAGTATGAAGCCCAGCCTTTAAGTGAGTGCGGCCCTTGGTGTCGGCCGGCGCTCCATCCACGGTGAAGACTGCCGGATTGCCGGTCGCGCGCAGTTCGTAGTCTCCTTCATACGGGGCCATGTACTGCGCGGTGATGCCGCTGCGCGCTCCCGGAGGCAGGGGCACGCTCGCGTCCACTCCACGGAGCGTCGTCTTCACTTCTTTGCCCGTGAGTGGGGTTCCGATCGCCTGCTTGACCACCGCGCGCGCCGCCATGATGTATTGATCCAGGAACGATGGCGACGCCTTCAACGCTGCCGCGATGTTGTCGAAACCGTCGCTAATATCATCGGACGGGAGCAGCGCGGCGGCATCCACATCAATGCCAAACAGGTCGCGCATTGCGTTGGTGTACTCGGCACGATTCAGCCGGTGGATACGGACGCTGCCCGGGTTGAGATTTGCCGCGCCGGCCTTGTCCAAGGAGTTCTCGAGGTAGGTCGCTAGCGAATTGACGTCCTCTAAAGGCGGTCTGGGCGCCCCGGGCGGCGGCATCATGCCTCCCCGCAGCTTGCGAATCGCGCGCTCCCATGTCAAAGCGTTTTTTTCCGGATGCGTCAGATCGAGAACATCCAGCTCCAGCTTCGCGGTCTTGAGCCGTTGATTGTGGCAACCGACGCAGTATCGATTGACGAGTGCTCTATTCGGATCAGCCGCGGCCGGCGATGGTTTACTTTCCTGAGGAGGCGCGCCAAAAATCGTGCCCAAGGAGAAGGCAAAGAGGAATAAGTTGCGCATTATCAAGCTGATCCCATGGCATTATATCGTTCTTGAGCGTGGAACGCCACGGTCGGTGGAGCACACAGCACGAGAGGAAGGCCGGTCAACGCAACCCTTGCAGCAGATCCATGTAATCAGCGCTTTCCGAGATGGTATTGTGGCCTGCGCCGGCCACCGTTTTAAATGAGGTAACCCCGCTTTTAAAGCGCGATTGGAGTAACTCACTGTTCGCGCGTGGAATGACTTCGTCGTTTTCCGCAGTGATGATCAATGTAGGGGCGGTCACGTGAGGCGCGAACCTCCAGGATTCAAACTTGTCCAGGAGTAACCACTTCACGGGGAGATAGGGAAATTGGAGGGCCGCCAGTTCTTGAAGGCTGTCGTATGGAGTAACAAGTACCAGCCGGCTGACGGGCCGAAGACTGGCGAGATAAACGGCAATTCCGCTGCCCAAGCTGCGCCCCACAACAGTGATTTGCGGATGCTCAGAGTGCACTTCGTCAAAGAGGGTCAGGGCATCCGCGAAGAGCGCCCCTTCTGATGGCTTGCCGGTACTACCCCCGTAACCCCGGTAGTGCAGCAAGTAAATCGCGCTTTCAGGAAATCCCGCTGAAAAGCTGCGCATGTTGAGCGAAACGTCCTCCGCGTTTCCGCCGAAATAGATAAGGGCACCCGGGCCGTCTTTCGGTCGCATGGATACAAGTACCCGAGCAGTTGCCGTTGGAAGGGTGAGGGTCGTCGCGCCATCATCGCCTGAGCCAGGCTGTGGGAAGTAGATTAGAGACCGCTGAAGGAAGAACAACGCTCCGCACAGACCAAAATACGTAACAGCCACGCCACCTAGAATTATGCGAAGCGCGCGAGACATCTCTCCAGTGTCGATCTAGACGATGCCGCCGAGTTCGCGGACGTGGGCCCAAAGTCCCCTGTAGGCGGTAAAGATGAATGAGTCGGGATCGCCGGACAACTGGCCCTGGAATTCCTGAACGGCTTTGGCATCGATCATATCCTTAACCCCTTTGCCCTGTTTCATGAGCTTCACCAATTGCTCGCGGACTTTAGTCAGGATATCTAGACTCGCTTGCACTTCGGCCTTAGTCATCACCTTCCCCGTAGCGGGAACGATCTTAGTAGTGTCGTTCGCCAGACGAAGGATGGTGCGGTGCGCATCCTGCATGCCGCCGATCCAGCCGCCGGTCGGGAAGTCGAGCATCGGAAGCCTGCCGGGCTGCACGGCGTCACCCACGGCCAGAACATTCGATAGCGGGAAATGCACGTAGATATCGCCATCGGTGTGGGCCATCGTCATGAGGCCGTATTCGACCGGTTCGGCACCGGACGTGATCTTGCCCGTGGTGTAGAACGTTTCCGTGGGTAGAGCCTCCTTGGCCCGCGGCGGGAAAACCTTCTTTTCCCAATCGTGGATGATCTCTTGCGTCATCCACAGTTGCGTGTTCACGTGCGAAACGAGCTTGGCGCCGGCCTTGGCCATCGCGTCGTTTGCGCCGGTCGATTCCAGATGCCAGTGGGTGTTGATGACCGTGTTGACGCGGCCCGTAACTTTGAGAACCTCTTGCGCGTGCGCCGCGTCGCCGCAATCCACCAGGAGACCCCCGCCACTGCCCGCGAGGGCGAGAATATTGTTCCCCGCCCCAGAAATGAGCGTTAAAGAATCGGTCAGCTTCGTTGTGGCGAGGCTCGTTTGACCGAACGCAACCTGAGGCGCACTCAGTGCCGCTGCGCCGGCCGCGAGGCTGCGGAGGAATTCACGTCGTCGCAATTCAGAAAGTTGCGCGTTCATCACGGTGAATATTGTAACGCCTACACCGCCGAGCGTCAGGCAAGGTCGTAGCGATCCAGGTTCATCACCTTGTTCCAGGCCGCCACGAAATCCTTCACAAACGTCTCCTTCGAGTCGTCACACGCATAGACTTCCGCGAGGGCTCGGAGCTGCGAGTTGGAACCGAAGACGAGATCGACGACGGTTCCCGTCCACTTGAGCTCGCCTGACGCCCGATCACGCCCCTCCAACACGCCTTCCGAGGTGGCGGACTTCTGCCACTTCGTCTTCATGTCGAGCAGGTTGACGAAGAAATCATTCGTCAGCGTCTCAGGCCGCTTGGTGAAAACACCGTGTTTCGACTGCCCCACGTTTGCACCCAAGGCGCGCATGCCACCGATGAGAACGGTCATCTCCGGAGCGGTCAGGGTCATCAGGTTCGCCCGATCCACGAGCAGTTCGGCCGCCGACTCTTGTCCTTTCGCGAGATAGTTGCGGAACCCGTCTGCAACCGGTTCGAGCGGCGCGAAGGCGTGCGCATCGGTCTGCTCCTGCGACGCATCCATGCGCCCCGGCGAGAAGGGTACCCTCGCGTCGTGGCCGGCTTTCTTGGCCGCCGCTTCGACAGCCGCGCAGCCACCCAGAACGATCAGGTCAGCAAGCGAAACCTTCTTGCCACCACTGTTGAACTCTTTCTGGATGGCTTCCAGTTTCTGCAGGACTTTCGCCAATTCGGCTGGCTGATTCACTGCCCAATCCTTTTGCGGCGCGAGGCGAATGCGCGCCCCGTTTGCCCCGCCGCGCTTGTCACTGCCGCGGAACGTCGCTGCCGACGCCCAGGCCGTCGTGACCAGTTGGGAGATGGATAGTCCAGATGCGAGGACCTTGGCCTTTAGAGCCGCGATGTCCTGTTCCCCGATCAGCGCATGATTCACTGCGGGAATCGGATCCTGCCAGAGCAGCGGTTCCTTCGGCACGAGCGGGCCGAGGTACCTGGTGACCGGTCCCATGTCGCGGTGCGTCAGTTTGTACCAAGCCTTGGCGAACGCGTCTGCGAGTTCCTGTGGATTCTCGTGGAAGCGCTTGGAAATCGGCCCGTAGATCGGGTCCATTCTCAGCGAAAGATCCGTCGTAAGCATGAACGGTGCATGCTTCTTCCCGGAATCGTGCGCATCCGGCACGGTGCCTGCGCCCGCGCCGTTCTTAGGCTTCCACTGATGCGCGCCGGCGGGACTCTTCGTGAGTTCCCACTCAAAGCCGAACAGGTTGTCGAAGTAGTTGTTGCTCCACTTTGTCGGGGTGGTGGTCCATGCGCCTTCCAGACCACTGGTGATTGTGTCGGCGCCTTTTCCGCTGCCGAAGGTGTTGGTCCAGCCGAAGCCTTGCTCCTCAATGGAGGCGCCCTCGGGTTCAGCGCCGACATATTTGCCCGCGTCCGCAGCGCCGTGGGTTTTGCCGAAGGTGTGGCCGCCGGCAATGAGCGCAACGGTCTCCTCATCATTCATCGCCATGCGGGCGAACGTTTCGCGGATATCGCGCGCCGCGGCGAGCGGATCGGGGTTTCCATTGGGCCCTTGCGGATTCACATAAATCAATCCCATTTGAACAGCGGCGAGAGGATTATCGAGCTGGCGATCGCCGGTGTAGCGCTCGTCTCCCAGCCACGTGCCCTCAGGCCCCCAGAAGATGTCCTCTTCGGGTTCCCAGACGTCCACGCGCCCGCCGCCGAAGCCGAAAGTCTTGAAGCCCATCGACTCCAGGGACACGTTACCAGCGAGGATCATCAGGTCCGCCCAGGAGATCTTGCGGCCATACTTTTGTTTGATCGGCCAGAGCAAGCGGCGCGCCTTATCGAGACTCGCATTATCCGGCCAGCTGTTGAGGGGTGCAAAACGTTGTGTGCCGGAACCTGCCCCGCCGCGGCCGTCGCCAATGCGATACGTACCGGCGCTGTGCCACGCCATGCGGATGAAAAACGGCCCATAGTGGCCATAGTCGGCCGGCCACCACTCCTGTGAATCCGTCATCAAGGCATGCAGATCCTTGATCACGGCATTCAAATCGAGGCTCTTGAATTCCTCGGCGTAATTGAACTCCTTGTCCATGGGATCGGTCAAGGGAGAGTTCTGGTTAAGGATCTTCAGGTTCAACTGATCCGGCCACCAGCGCGCATTCGTCGGGGCCCCGGCCACGGTGTTCCTGCGAGAGCTATGAGCTACCGGGCATTTTGCCTCGGGCAGTATGTTTGCTTCTTGTTTAGCGGGGTCGGAAGCCCCGGTCGCGGTTTGTTTCTCCATGTGTTCCTCTTCTCTATGCATTGGTTAAAAACCTGTGACGAATTGCAAACCTATCTTGTATGTCGCGGAGCGCACTTCGTGCAGAGCCCCCGGAAAATGAGCTCGCATTCGCGAAGTACCCGCTTACCGAGGGAGCCCGAGGCAGGCTTCGGCACGTCAAACCACTCCATGTCTTCAACTTTGCCGCAGCGGTCGCAGATGAAGTGGTGATGCCGCATGCCTTTCGCATCGAATCGCGCGGCACGGCCCTCGACGGCCACTTCACGCACCAAACCCGCCTGCACCAAGTCCCGCAGATTGTTATAAGTAGTGGCTCTTGAAGATCGCGGGTCCATGCGATTCACGGCTTCGAAGATTTCCGCGGCCGTGGGATGCCTGTTCTGTTCCATCAGGAATGCCATCACCGCGTAGCGTTGCGGAGTGCACCGCAACCCGCTCTCTTCCAAGGACCGTTTAAGCGCCTCGGCGTCCATCTACGAATTAGATTATATCTAATGTGATATTTTGTCAAGGCTCATGCTGCGTGCGAAAATAGGGCCTGTTCGTTTGAAGAAGATGACCGATTCCTCCCCCGAGAAAGGGCCGTCCCGAATAGGCCCGAAGATTGCCGCCGACCGCAATCTGCTGTTTCACGAAAGTTTGGTTCACATGCTTTGGCATGCCGTCGAGGGCAGGCCGGATGGCGTGGCGGTGATTTATCAGGACCGGTCGATCACATACCGGGAATTCGGCCGCGCCAGCAATGGGCTGACAGCCCTGCTCCAGTCGCTCGGGATAGAACCGGGGCCAATCGTCATCATGACGCCTAACTCCATTGAGATGGACGTGGCGCTCATGGCGGTGATGAGCCTGGGCGCGCAAGTCGCGCCGGTCAACCCATTCCTAACCGTGGCGGAGATCTGCAAGGTGCTCGACGGCTTCGGCGCGAAAGCCATCGTCTGCGATCAGAGCACGCGAGACAAAGCGAATGCCGTCGCCGAGAAGATCGGTATCACTCATGTCGTGACTGTGGGCGAGGGCGGCGAATCCCTATCGCAATGGACTGGCGACAGGCGTCTCGACGCGCGGACGGCGAAAATGCCACAGGCCGACGATCTTGCGCTGTCGATTTTCACCGGCGGCACAACGGGCGTTCCGAAAGGCGTCGACCACACGCATCGCGGCCTGATGTGGGGACTGATTCAGCATGTCAGCGTCTGGCCGATCCCCTTCGGCGAAGGCGTTTTTCTGAATGTTGCGCCGATGTTTCACATCTGGGGTCTGACCTATGCCACCTGGGTGCCCATCTTCACCGCCGGGACCCTGGTCATGATTCCGAAATACGATCCCGACGAGGTGGTGAAAGGACTGGCCGCCCATCGTGTCAGCATCTTTGCTGGTGGACCGGCGCCGATTTACATGGGTCTGCTCAGGAGTCCGCTATTCGATACGGTCGACCTTTCGGCATTGAAATACTGCCCTTCAGGCGGCGCACCGTGTCCCGAGGACCTGCACCGCGAGTGGCTTCGACGCACGGGCTGCCCTTTGCTGGAGGGCTGGGGCATGTCCGAAGGCGCTCCGTTTTGTCTGAATCGCTACGACGGCGAGCGCAAGCTCCTGTCGGTCGGTAACCCAGTGCCTGAGACCGAAGTGGAGGTGGTCGATCTCGAATCCGGAACGCGCGTATTGCCCATGGGAGAACCTGGCGAGGTTCGAGTACGTGGGCCGCAAATGATGCTCGGGTATCACCACAAGCCTGAGGAGACGGCATTCGCGCTCCGCGACGGCTACATGTACACCGGCGATATCGGTTATGTCGATGAGGATGGATTTTTGTTTCTGATCGACCGCAAGAAAGAGATGATTATCGTCGGCGGCTACAACGTTTATCCGCGCGAGGTCGACGAGGTGCTCTTCAACCATCCGGCAATTCGCGAGGCGGCGACGGTCGGCAAGCGAGACGATCGCTTGGGCGAGGTCGTGATCGCCTTCGTTGCGTTGAAGACCGGAGCCGAATTGGACGAAGAGACGTTCTTTGCCTACTGCAAGGAAAACCTGGTCAAGTATAAACGGCCGGTGGAAGTCACGTTTATCGACGCATTGCCGCGTACCGGAACGAACAAGATCGACCGCATGAGGCTGAGAGCGATGGCGGCCCAATGAAACGCTACCGCTGGCTCGCTTCTCCGCGGGCGACCTTCTGATTGAATTGTGCCGATTGCTTGCGCGGAATGCTCAAGCTCTGCCACCTGGAGTGTTGCAGATGCTTCGCTAAAAACACGATTTGCCCCACGTGATAAGCGTAGTGCGCCAGCTGGCGGTGAATCGCCTGGGCGACGGAATGCGCCTCTCCGCGAATCGTCACGCGGCGGGCGAGGTCCGAATCCGTTAGCGGCAGGAGCGCGCTAAAAACACAACGCCACCCATCCTCCCAAAGCTGGACGACCTCAGCACGCGTGGCGGGCGGGTCGACGAACTCCGCATCCCGATTTCGCACCGCACTCTCTCCGTCAGCATGCGGAAAGCCGGTCCAACGAGAGATCATATTACCCGACATATGCTTGACGATAATGGCTACAGAATTCATTTCAGGATCGAGCGTCTCGTACAGTTGGCTGTCGCTTAGTTGCGCCAGTGCGCGTTCCCCCAGAGTCTTGTAATAGTTCAGCAGCGAAAGCGCGTCCGCGAGGCAGGATGTTGTAAATTCGAGTGCCATGCCCGCATGATAAAACAGTCCGGATACATGCCAGCGCGCGCACCACGCGGCCGAGTTACATCGAACCGATTTATACTCAAGCCTTGACTGAGCACGAACATCTGCTTCAGCGGGCGTTGGACCACCATCGTGCCGGACGTTTGGGGGAGGCGAGCGGGCTTTACCAAGAGATTTTACAATCCACGCCCGATGACATCGACGCCTTGTATTTGCTTGGGGCGATCGCTCATCAGACCGGCGAACCCGCACATGCCGTCGCACTGATGCGTCGGGCGCTGGCGGTCGCGCCAGATCAGGCCAGGTGTTACAAGATTCTGGGACTTGGCCTGGCGGCGCTGGGGAAGGACGAGGAAGCGGAGTCCAGTTTCCAGCAGTTGATTGTTCTCGACGATTCCCCTGACTCTTACAACAGCCTGGGCGTCCTACACACAAAACAGGAACGCTTCGACGACGCGATTGCGGCGTTCCGCCAAGCGCTGGAGCGAGATCCCGAGCACGCGCGCGCTCTGGCCGGCCTGGGTCAAGCTCTGCAGACATTGGCCAGGACCGAAGAAGCCGTCCCCTTTTTGAAAAGAGCCATCGTCCTGTTGCCCGATGACCCAGACCTGCACTGCGACTTGGGCAACGCTCTACAGACACTCCGTCAGCTTCCGGATGCCATCGCCGCCTATCAGCGATCTCTCCGACTCAACCCTAATCTATCTGGCGCTTGGTACTCGGCCGGCTGCGCGGAAAGCTCCCGCAAGGATTACGTAGCGGCCATCGCCTGCTTCCGGAGAGCGTTGGAGATTCGTCCGGATTGGCCGGAGGCGCAACACAATCTCGGGCAGGTCCTTTTCAAGATGGGGCAGGTGGAGGAAGCCGTGGACCTGTTTCGTCAGGCTTCCGCCGGAGGCGATCCGGCGATTTCGCTGGCGGCCATTGCGGTGATCATCCCCGGAAGTCCGGCCAGTGACAATCAAGCCATATTCGATGCGCGGCGCACTTGGGCGCAACGCGAACTCCCCCCGCGTCGGACCGCCGAACACTCGTCACACCGCGTGAAAACAGGCGATCGGCCATTGCGCATCGGCTACGTCTCTTCCTTTTTTCAAGATCACAACTGGATGAAGCCCGTCTGGGGCCTGATCAATCATCACGATCGGCGGCGCTTCGAAATTCACCTCTTCTCGGATGCACCTGCGTCACAGATCCAGCATGGCTATCGGAGTCACCCGCAGGACCGTTTCCATGATACGACCGGCATCTCCAATGAAACGCTGGCCCAACAGATCCAGCATGCGGAGATCGACCTACTCGTCGACCTGAATGGCTACAGCGATATGCGGAGGCTGCCGCTATTCACACTGCGGCCCGCCCAGGTCATCGTGGGATGGTTCAACATGTATGCCACTACCGGCATCCCGAGCTACGATTGCCTGATCGGCGACGATCGGGTGATTCCGCCCCAAGAAGAGAAGTTCTACTGTGAAAAGATTGTGCGCGTGCCGGGCAGCTATTTGACATTCGAAGTGACCTATCCTGTGCCCGCCGTGGCAGATCCGCCGTACCTGACCAAAGGAGCGATTACCTTCGGTTGTCTTGCGTCCCAATACAAGATCACCAACGACGTGATCGGCGCATGGAGCCGGATTCTCCAGCACGTTCCTGATAGTTCTCTCATCTTGAAGAACGGAGCGTTGGGTTTGCCCGGCGCCCGTCAGTTCGTGCATGGCCTCTTCGAGCGGCACCATATTTCTCCCGAACGGGTTCGCTTGGAAGGCCCCTCGGATCACTATCGGTTCCTGGAAACATACGGCCAGATGGATATCGCGCTCGACACCTTCCCCTACAATGGCGGCACAACCACGACGGAGGCGATCTGGCAGGGTGTCCCGGTGGTCACTTATTCCGGAGATCGTTGGGTTTCGCGAACCAGCGCCTCCATTCTGCAGGCGGCTAACCTCGGTGAGCTGGTAGGGAATGGACTCGAAGACTACATATCGCTGGCCATCAGTCTGGCGAATTCCCCGGACCGTCTCCTGGACCTTCGACGCAACATGCGGCCGCGGCTCTGCGACTCTCCCGTCTGCGATACCCGGAACTTCGCCCGAAACATGGAACGGCTCTACTCCCAGATGTCTATCTAATTCGTGTGATAGATTCGTAGATCATCTTGGGAGGTTCCTTATGAATCGCTGCTTGGCGTCTTGTTTCGTTGTCCCCATGCTGCTCTTGAGCGGCTCCGCCTTCGCGCAGGCCACCAAAGCCAAAGCGCAGAACGTACCGGAAATTCCGTATGAGTCGGTCCCGAACTTCCTGAAGTTTCCGCCCGGCTTGTATTTAGGCGAAGCCATGGGCGTGGCGACCAACTCCAAGGGACATATCTTCGTCTACACCCGCAGCGCGAACACGCGCTTGTTCGAGTTCGACCAGAACGGAAAATACGTCCGCGAGATCGGCGAGGGTAACTATGGCTTCGAGTTCGCGCACTCGGTGCGGGTCGATTCGGAGGACAACATCTGGGCGGTCGACGAGGGGACCAACATGGTCCTTAAGTTCAATCCCTCGGGACGAATCGTGATGGTCCTGGGCCACCGGCCGGATGCGGTCGTAGGCGCGATCGCGCAATCGCCCGCACCGAACGTGCCCGCCGAGAAGTACATCCTCGGACGCCCGACGGATGTCGCATGGGATGCGCAGGGCAACATTTTCGTCTCCGATGGATACATCAACCACAGAGTGGTGAAGTACGACAAGAATGGCAGGTTTCTGAAGCAGATTGGAAGTGAGAAGCCCGGCTCGGAGCCCAACCAGTTCAATACGCCGCACGGAATCGCGGTGGATGCGCAAGGCAACGTCTACGTTTCGGACCGTGCCAACCATCGGATGCAGGTGTTCGATAACAACCTGGGACCCAAGGCGATCTACGACAATATTGGCGATTCCTGGACGGTGTGCATTTCGCCCGGACCGCACCAGTATCTGTTCACCTCCAACTCCAACCCCAACGGCAATACTCCCGGTTCGTGGGACATCACCGGCGAGATTTACAAGATGGAATTGGACGGCACCATCCTCGGACGATTCGGCCACGCCAGCAAGGAATTTGGCGGATTCCAGGTGGTTCACATGATGGATTGCCGCAATCCCAACGAGATCATCGTGGCGGAAATCGAGTCCTGGCGGGTACAGAAACTCATCTTGAAGCCGCAGTCCGCGAAAGTTTCTGCGTCGGCGAAATAGGAGACCTCATGAAATATCATTTGCAAGCTCGTCATTTAGGTACTCTTTTGGCCGCGGCTGCCCTGTTGGGCATACCTGCCGGCGCCCAGTCGCCCGTACCTGAAATCTCCTTCGATTCCGCGGCCGATCCGCTGAAATTCCCAACCAACATCCATTTGGGTGAAGTCGCCGGCGTGGCGACCAACTCCAAGGGCGATGTCTTCGTTTACACACGCACCGGTCATCCGACCATCTCGATCGGCACCGCGCGGCCCTTCGCCCATGGCGGCTCGCGGCTTTTCCAGTTCGACAAAACCGGGAAGTTCGTGCGCGAGATCGGTCAGGATTCCTATGGATTCCTGGTTGCCCAACAGGTGCGGATCGATCCGCAGGACAACATCTGGGTGGTCGATCAGATGTCCAGCATGGTCATTAAGTTCGATCCGAACGGCCAAGTGCAGCTGCTGCTGGGAAGAAAATCGGAATCGGAGCGGCTGCCGGCACCGCCTCAACCGGCTGGAGGTGGCCCCGCGGCACGTGGTGGGCGCGGTGGAGCGCTTCCCGGCGCCGGTCAGCAGAGCGACGTTTTTCAACGGCCGACCGACGTGGCATGGGACGCGGCCGGCAACATCTATGTAACCGACGGCTACGGTAACTCCCGTGTTGCGAAGTTCGACAAAAATGGAAAGTTCATCAAATCCTGGGGATCGCGAGGGAGCGAGAACGGTCAGTTCAACATAGCCCACGGAATCGCCATCGATGCCCAGGGCAACGTATACGTCGCCGATAGCGGGAACAAAAGAATTCAAGTCTTCGATGGCGATGGAAACTTCAAGACGCAGATCTCCAACATCGGAGCTCCGGCGGCGATTTGCATTACGCCCGGACCGCGCCAATACCTTTACAGCTCCAACTCCAATCCTCCCGAGAATATCGACGCCGACGGCGAAATTTACAAGATGGAGTTGAACGGGAAGATCGTCGGCAGGTTCGGCAAGGCCGGCAAGCTGGCGAAGGAATTCGGAACGGTCAACGCTCTCAGTTGCCGTAGCGAGAGCGAACTGTATGTCGGGGAGATCGGCAACTGGAGAGTCCAGAAGCTTACACTGCATTCGAACTAGACTGGCCCCGGCGTCATCGAGATGTAACACTCGCGCCGGCGACATAATGTTAGCTTTAGAGTTTACTGTCCGGCGAGCTCATGCCAACCGACAAAGACTCTTCCGCCGCTTGGGCGCAAGCGTTGACTCTCGAAGATCCCCGGCTCGTCCATAATCGCGAGCTCAGCCTTCTCTCTTTCCAGGAACGCGTGCTGGGCGAAGCCAAAGAGTCCTTTAACCCCCTTCTCGAACGGCTCAATTTTCTTTCCATCTTCGGCTCCAACATCGACGAATTCTTCATGGTTCGCGTAGCCGGCCTGAAGCAGAAAGCTGCTTCGGGAATAGGCGACATCACAGCCGGCGGTATGTCCGGCACCGAGCTTCTCGAAGCGATTCGAGCCGAGGTCGTCCGCCTGACCGATGAAGCCTACCGCTGCCTGCGCGAAGATATCCGTCCCGAGCTCGATCGCGCCGGTATCGTGCTGGTCAATTACGCCGACCTCAACGAAGCCGACCGCACTCGTCTGAATGAGTACTTCCATCGAACCGTTTTTCTGGTGCTCGCCCCGCTGGCCTTTGACCCGGGACGGCCTTTCCCGCATATTTCCAACTTGAGCCTGAATCTCGCTGTCGTGGTGCAGGACGCGCGCGGCGAGGAGCGCTTCGCCCGAGTCAAGATCCCCGACACACTTCCCCAATTGGTGCCGCTGCCCCCAGCCGAAGGCGGCGACCGGTCCCTGCGCTTCGTCTGGCTGGAGCAGTTGATCATCGCCAACCTGCAAGCTCTTTTTCCAGGCCTCGAAATCAAGGATGCGCATCCCTTCCATGTCACGCGCGATGCCGAGACATCCATTCAGGAACTCGAAAGCGACGACCTTCTCGAAACCATCGAAGAAGCGGTGTGGCGCCGGCGATTCCGCGACGTCGTTCGGCTCCAGGTGGACACCAGAATCTCCGCGCATATCCTCGAAATCCTCACCAGCCAGCTCGAACTCCATGAGAAGGACGTCTATCTGATCGAGGGACCGCTGGACCTAAGACGTCTGCGGGAACTCTACGCTCTCGACCGGCCGGATCTTAAGTACAAACCGTTCCTTCCCTATACGCCGCTCGGGCTGCAACCCAACGCTAAAGAGGATATTTTCACGCTGATCCGCAGTGGCGATGTGCTTTTGCACCATCCCTTCGAATCCTTCCAGCCGGTAGTGGAATTCATACGCCGGGCAGCGCGCGATCCGGACGTCCTGGCGATCAAGATCACGCTGTATCGCGTCGGCCGCAACTCACCGATTGTGCAGGCGCTGCTCGAAGCAGTCGAGGAGGGCAAGCAGGTTTCGGTATTGCTGGAGTTGAAAGCCCGGTTCGACGAAGAGAGTAACATCGAGTGGGCCAAGGCCCTGGAGCGTGAAGGCGTGCATGTGATCTACGGATTGGTCGGTCTCAAGGTCCATTCCAAGATCGCTCTGGTGGTCCGGCGCGAAGGCGACCTCATGCGCCGCTACGTCCATATGGGCACCGGCAATTACAATCCGCTCACCGCGCGCATGTATACCGACCTCAGTCTGTTCACTTGCGACGAACAGATCGGCGCGGACGCAACCGATCTGTTCAACTATCTCACCGGCTATTCCGCCAAGACCGACTTTCGCAAGCTTCTGGTCGCCCCGGTCAGTTTGCGGCGCCGGATGGAAGGCATGATCCTCCGGGAAATCGAAATCGCCAAACAGGGCGGCAAAGGTCATCTCATCTTCAAGATGAACGCGCTGGAAGATCCGGAGATGATCAGGCTGCTATACCGGGCATCGCAGGCGGGGGTACAGGTGGATCTGCTGGTTCGCGGGCTGTGCTGCTTGCGGCCGGGAGTTCCCGGGGTGAGCGATCGCATCCGGGTCATCAGCGTGATTGGCAGGTTCCTCGAGCACACACGCATCTATTACTTCCGCAATGGAGGGCGCGAGGAAATCTACCTGGGCAGCGCGGATTTGATGCTGCGCAATCTCAATCACCGAATTGAAATTGTGTTTCCGGTTGAGAGTCCCGGCCTGGTGCAGCGGATCCGCAATGAGATCCTCGAAGTGTATCTCGCCGACAACGTCAACGCCTATCAGGCGCAGACCGATGGGGCTTACACGCGCGCTCCTCGCAGCGAGACTTCCGGCAGCGTCGACAGCCAGCAGCGGTTCATGGCTAGGCGGAACCTGCGAGCTCAATGGAATGAGCGCGTCTGAACAGTAACTGAACCGTCATCCATCTGTAAGAATCGCGTGATAGCCTCGATAGCTTGAACTATGAAGGAACTCAACATTGAAGTTAAAACCGGCCCTTCGGGAGTCAAGATATTCGTGCTCATCGGCCCGTTGACCCTCGGCTCTGTGTTCGAGTTCCAAGACTTGGCGCGCGCCGATGCCAACTCCGCCGTGGTCATCGACTTATCGGGAGTGCCCTACATGGACTCCGCCGGACTCGGCGCGGTGCTCGGCATCATGGCTTCCTGCCAGAGGACGCATCGAGGCCTTGGGATCACCGGCGCCACCGATCGAATCCAAACGCTGTTCAACGTGGCCGGCGTGGCGGGACTAATTCCCGCCTTCGACAGCGTGGAACTCGCGGAACGCCAGCTATCCAGCGCCGCTTCGTCCTTAGCCTCGCAAGATCAGAAGTAGAACTTCGCTCCCACCTGCAGAATACGCTGGCTGTTGGCGCGAATAGTGTTAAGCGCGCCGAAACCAAAGCGTCCGCCGGTTCCACCAACCTGCGTCGGCAGGTTCGCGATCTGGTTTGCTGCGTTGAATGTGATGGCGCTATTGAATGACCCCCACTCGGCATGATTGAACGCGTTGAAGGCTTCCAACCGGAGCTGAATGCGGGCCCTTCCTTCCTTGATGGCGATATTCTTGAACAGGCTCATATCCCAGTTCTGGAGTCCAGGACCTCGCAGACGATCGTAGCCGGAATCCAAGCCTACGCTGCCCTTCTGCGCGGGCGCGAAGCACGAGGTATTGACGAACGCATCGATGCTTCCAGACTGGCCGGGATTGCAAGTAAATACAACGCGCGGTGCAACGTCCTCGCTTCCCGTGATCATGCGATTCAGCGTCGTCGCCGCCACCCCCGAGACTGCATACGTGACGTTTACAGGCGCACCGCTAGAGACGCTGGTCAGACCCGAGAGCTGCCAACCGTTGACCACCAGACGTGTCACTGCGTTGTCCAGAAACGATCCCTTCTGCATGCCCGGAAGATCGTAGATGTAGTTCACTGTCAGCGACTGCGTCCGATCCTGCGGCAGAGGACCGTAGCCAGCCGCCCGTGTGTCCGTGATGTGGCCTACCGACACGCCCAAAGCCTTCGACCAGGTGTAGGCAATTCCCACCTGGAGCCCCTTGCCCACGCGCCGGTTGAGCGAGGTCTGGAGGGCGTTGTAGTTGTTGTTGGTACCCCAGGTGTAGTCGGTCGCGTTGGTGTAGCCGGCATACGGGCGATAGAAGTTCACCGGCAAGTTGGTGGTGCCATCGAACTTGGGAGTCACATTCGGGTCTTGGGTGCTAGGCAGCCAGGCGCTACCGAGAGGCGCCAGGTTAAAGGGCTGCGCCAGCCACAGGTGACGCGACTGCGAGCCAACGTAGGAAATCTCGGCAAAAAGGTTCCACGGAAGCTCCCGTTGAATGCCCGCATTGTAGTTGTACACGGTCGGAACATGCCCGTCCGAGGAAAGCTTATTAATCGCGGTCGGGAAGAACGTTCCGGACGAGCTGGAGATGTCGGCGACGTTTCCGTAGTACAGTTGCGCCGTGCGCAAATTGGGAGGATTCGTGGTGTAGTTGCTGGTGATACCGATTCCGAAGGTGGCCACGCGCTCATAGAAAACTCCGCCGCCCATGCGGAACACGGTTTTGCTGTTGATTTCGTAGGCGACTCCCAACCGGGGACCCCAGTGCGCCCCACGATCCTGCATCAAACCTTCCGGCGTGCCGTTCTGGCCGGATTGGACCAATCCGTTGTTAATGTTTCCCACTCCAGGCACAATAGCGCCGATCAAGACCGCAGGCAGCAGTGCGCCCGTGATCGGATTCAAAGCTCTTTTGTTGGCGCCGGATCCCGAGGGTTGATAAAACACAACCTGCTGGGAGGGGTCGTACTTCGAAGGATCGAAATTCGACATCAGGCCGAGGGTATCGTGGAAAGGCTTGATAAACGCGATGCGCAGCCCATAATTCAACGTCAGCTTGCTGGTGACTTTCCAGGTGTCCTGGCCGTAAAATTCGAAGTTCTGGTACGGGTAGTTGGGAAGAGGGTCCTTGTTGATTTGCTGATAGTTCAAGAAATTCCCGAGCAAGGCGTTCGAGAATGCCCAATTGGTGTCGCCCGGGTTATTGGAATCCCGTCCGAAATCGATGGTGGCGTTGTAGGGCTTGAACGCGTTCTCCGTCTTCACTGCATATTCGTAGTAGAGGCCGCCCTTGAAAGTATGGCGGCCGGTCACCTTGGTGATGTTGTCGATGTAATTCCAGACCGGGTTTCGGTTGGCGTAGGGAGTGCCCGCGAAGCTGGTCATCTGGGAACCATTGGCCGTACCAGCTCCGAACGGAATCCCGCTGAAGTTGAAATTCGGAATCACTCCCGAGATGTTGGCATCGGGGTACAGCAACGGAACGTTGATGTTGGAGACCGATCGGTAATACGGGCTGCCGGCAGGCGGCGGGTTACCTGGAATTCCGTTCACGGTATATCCGAATTGGAACTCGTTGAATAACGTCGGACTGATGATGGTGGCCACGTTGGTCGTCAGTGACCACCCGTAAGTCGGCGCAAAGAACGGAGTCAGGCCAAGATTGTTGCTAGTGTCGGCTCGTCCGTACGGGACGTTCTGCGTCTGCTTGTTGTCGAGTGCGCGAACGAAAAATCTCCATTTCTCATTCAGGTTGTAATCCACCCGATAGATCTGATCGTAAGACGGCTGGGAGCTGGGAATTTGCGATTGGTAGTTGTAGCCCGGCTGGCCGACGACGTTCGGCAAGGGCAGCCAATTCAGAATCGGCGGACCGTACTGGCTGAATCGCGTGGGCGAAATAATGCCCCCGGGAAAGGGAGACCCGTTGGGATTTGACGCGGAGCGCGTGGTCGGATCGATGATCGTCTGCAGGGCCCCGGTAGCGTCACGGGTGTTCGAGAAGTCGCCAGCTCGCTGGGCAGCGGTCGGAACGGTAATTTGATGCGGGGTGCCCGGGATGATGTTGTGTTGCCACTCTTGCGACATAAACCCGAAGAGTTTGTCTTTGTTCTTGTTCAGCACGCCAGGGATGTAGATCGGCCCGCCGAAGGTCCACCCGGCATCCAGGAAACGATAAATTGGGAACGGAGCCACCAGGTTGCCGGTAACCGGATCCTTAACCGGTTGGGCATTGTTCGTGAACGTGTTGGCGTTCATGAATTCGCCGCGCTTGAACCAGTACCCGTCGCCATGAAAGTCCCGAGTTCCGCTCTTGGTGATTACCTGGACCTGCGCGCCATCGTTACGGCCGAATTCCGCGGTCTGCGCGTTCGTCGAGACCTTGAATTCCTGGATCGCGTCCATGCTGATGCGGTAGGCGAACTGCTGATTGACGCCGATATCGGTCACGTTCTGCCCGTCCAGCGTGAAGTTGTTCTGCGCGGTGCGGCCGCCGTTGGCGCTTACGTCGCCCGTTCCGCTGTCCGCGGCGATGCCGGGCACGGTCTTCAACAAGCTGGTGTAGTTGCGCCCGTTAATGGCGACGTCGACCACCTGCGCCGCCGTAACCACGCCAGCGCGTTCCGCGCTCAGCGTCTGAAGTTGCACCGCAGCAGCTTCCACGGTGACCGATTCTCCGGTCGCACCCACTTGGAGGGCGATGGTGGGCAGGCCGAGCCGGTCGCTAACGTCCAAAGCAATGCCCGACTGAACGTATTTCTTGAAACCCATCACTTCCACAGTGACTGTGTACTTGCCCGCCAGCACAGGCGAGAAGACAAACGTTCCATCCGAGGTCGTATTGACGGTCCGGGCGGATCCCTCTCCCTGGTTCTCGTTCGTCAGCGTGACCTTCGCTGCGGGTACCACCGCTCCCTGCGCGTCTTGGACCACGCCGCTGATCGATCCGGCCACAGCCTGCGCCCGCAATGGCGTGCCAGCGATCACAAATCCCGCCAGTGCAAGCATCAAGAGACGCACCGCTGGCATACCTGTCGTATAACGAGTCATAGACGCCACCTTTCCCCTTCCCCAAGCTCCGGCGCCTCGGAAATCCCCACCCCGGGTTTTCGAGTCGTCGGCCAGTATATATCTGCAGGAGCGCAAACGAAAATTCGCCAATAGGCATACGCGCCTACCCAACGGCCAGCATGTTGTGGATCTATACTTAGCGGTTAGATGCTCGACGAAGCTAGGAACCATCTGCTGACACAAGTGGGTGCGGGGACGCCCATGGGCGGTTTACTTCGCCGCTACTGGATGCCCATCGCCGCGGTCAGCGAATTCGACGATAAATCCATCAAGCCAGTTCGGCTGCTGGGCGAGAACCTCACGCTCTACAAGGATTTGAGCGGCACCTACGGGCTGGTCGATCGGCATTGCCCGCATCGCCGCGCCGATCTCGCGTACGGATTCGTGGAG
>Ga0207687_10000598_pt1 | contig 24434 bp, 16 predicted proteins | sample KBSM54metaG_FD_184399 | JGI IMG/M metagenome (GOLD analysis project Ga0207687, IMG submission 184399) | Miscanthus rhizosphere microbial communities from Kellogg Biological Station, Michigan, USA - KBS M5-4 metaG (SPAdes) (version 2) | ecosystem: Host-associated > Plants > Roots > Rhizosphere >...
CCGAGTCGCTGCAGCACGATCACGCCTGCGAGAAGCGAGAGCGGAATCGCCGTGCACGAGATCGCGGCGGAGCGCATGTCGGCGAGAAAGAGGAACAGCACGATGACGACGAGGATGGCGCCGAGGCGGAGGGCGATGTTGATGTTGTGCGTGGCGAGCTCGATGAAGTTCGCGGCGCGAAAGACGCGCGGCGCGACGCTGATCCCTTCGCTCTTCATCAGCGGCGCGAGCTGCTCGAGCGCGCGCTCGACGCCGTGCGTCGTCTCGAGCGTGTTCGCGCGATATTGCGCCCAGAGATTGAGCACGACCGCTGGCTTGCCGTTGAGCGACGCGTCGCTGATCGCCGGCGCGGCCGCATCGACGACGTGCGCGACGTCGCCGATCATGACGTTGCCCGACGGACGATGCGCGACGACGACGCCGGCGATGTCCGTTTGGAACGCGCTGCGCAGCACGATGCGCTGATTCTTCGTATCGATGAATCCCGCGCCGCGCAATCCGGTGGCGCGTCGCGCGGCGTTGTCGACGTCGTCGATCGTGAGCTCGTAGTGCTGCAGACGCTCGGGAATGATCTGCACCTGAATCTGCCGCACGTCGCCGCCGTACGCGCTCACCTTCGCGACGCCGGCAACCGCGAGCAGGCGCGGCGCGATCACCCAGTCGGCGACCGTCCGCAGTTGCATGAGCGTGAGCTTGTCGGACGTCAGTGCGATCGTGAGCAGATCGCCGGTCGATGACGTGAGCGGCGTCATCACCGGCGCCTTCACGCCGTCGGGCAGCGTGCCCGTGAGCGTGTTCAATCGCTCGGCGACATCCTGACGATCGCGATAGACGTCGGTGCTCGGATCGAAGTTGATCGAGATCAGCGACAGTCCCTGAATGGACTCCGATCGCATCGACTCGATTCCCGGCGCGCCGTTGAGCGCGTTCTCGACCGGCTGCGTGACGAGGACTTCGACTTGCTCGGGCGAGAGTCCCGGCGCCTCGGTCTGCACCGCGATTTGCGGCGTTGCGAATTCGGGGAAGACGTCGTACTTCGCGGTGAGGAGCGCGTAGAGTCCGTACGCGATCGCGATCGCGGCGAGCGCGATGACGACGCCGCGGTGGCGGATCGACAGACGAACGATCGCGCTGAGCATCACTCTTCGTGCAACTGCGAACGCATCTCTTCGCTGAGCAGCTGTTGCGCGCCGGCGGTGACGACTTCATCGCCTGCTTTGACGGCTCCCGCGTCGATGCGGGCAAACTTCGTCGCGGCGCGCCGCACGTAAGCCCACGAGCGTCCTTCCCACGACACAATCGCTTCCGGCGGAACGACGGCGCGCGACACGCCGCGTGCGGTGGCGATGCGTGCGACGACGTTCATTCCTGCGCTGAGCCGCGCGCCGGACGCGACGTAGAAAAACGAGCGGCCCTGCAATTTCGGATCGACGCGCGGGGCGGCGGAGAGAAGCGTCGCGGTGCTTCCTTCGATCGATACGTTGGATGGCGGCACCACATTCGCCGGAATCGCGAGCTCGATGAGAACGGCGCGCGTGGCAATGAGGTCGTGAATCAACGATTCGCGATCGGCGACGGCGGCACCGAAGCGCTGCGCGATCGCGGCGTGCGCGCCTTGCATTGCCACGGCCGCGGCGGCGCTTGCGGCGTTGTCCGCTGCGACGGCGGCGGCTGCGTCCTGCACCGCGCGATCGGAGACGTTCTTGTTGTCCGCGTTGAGCATGCGCAAGCGCTGCAACTCGCGTTCGTCGAATGCCGCCTTCGATTGCGCCTGCTGTTGTTGCGCACGCGCGGCGGCAGACTGATTCACGAGATCGGCGAGCTCCTTCACATCGACGACGTCGCCGAATGCCTGCAATTCATCGGTCGTCGTCGCGGCGGTCACGCGCGTCGTGGCGATGCCGATCTTCTTCTGCGTCTCATCGTCGAGCGTGATCGTCGGCTCGCCATTCTCGACAGTCACTCGTTTCTCGTCGTTGCTCTGGGGGGCGCCGGAGCCCTCGCCGGCGTCGGTCTTGTGCACAAGCGCAAAGGTGATCAACGCCCCTACGAGCGCCGACGCAATGGCAATGACTACGATCCGCTTCATTTCACTTCCTGCTGCATCGCATCCTCCACCGCTCCGATCGCCGCCTGCACGTCCGCCAGCGCGTCGGTCTGGGCGAGAAGCGCCGATTGCAGCTCGAGCTGCGCCGTGCGAAGCGCGAGGCGATCTGCTTCACCCGCATCGAACGCTTTCTGCGCTTGGTCAACACGTTGACGATCGAGCGCGACAATCGCATCGACCTCGGCCACCTTCGCGCGGGCTTGCTCGAGTCGCACATTGGCTTCATCGAGCGCGGCGATCACGTGCGCCTGCAACACGATGAACTTCGCTTCGCTCTCTTTTCTGCGCGCCTCCGCTTCCGCGATCGGTCCGCGATTGCGCGAGAAGATCGGCGCAGACGCGCTGAAGCCGAGGGCCCAGCGCGCGAAGCCCTGATCCCATCCGAAGCCGGGCGAGATGTGGAGATCGGGATACTGCTTCGCGAGCTCGAGGCGAAGTGCGGATTCGGATTGCGCGTAGTCGGCAAGGGCGGCGAGGATGTCGGGGCGTTGGGTTAGGGCAACGATTCTTGATTCGTTCGATTGCGGCGGCGGGGGCGCCGCCGCCCCACTGAGACCAAGATCGAACACGAGTTTGATTTCGTTGAGAGCCTTTGCGGGGACGCCGATCGCGGCTGCCAGTCGGGTGCGCGCTTCGGCGGCTTGCGTGGCTCGATCGTGAATGAGCAGCGCTGTTTGTCGCGCCGCGATTCTTGCTTGCGTCACGTCGGGTGTCGATCCTTCGCCGGCGACGACGCGCTTCTCGAGCATGTCGACGATCTCGTAGTTCAACGCGCGCTGACGCGTGAGCGTTTCGACGCTGCGTTGCGCGGCCGCGTATGCGACGAGTTGCGCGCGAACGGCGCTGCGAATCTGCCACGCTTGATCGGCCACCGCGAAATCAGCAGCGCGCGCGGCGTCATTCGCAACGCGCACGCGCAGGCCGCGCTTGTTCGCTGTCTCGATCGGAACGTCGATGCCGAGAAGCGTGATCCACGGACTCGTCTTCGGCTCGGACTTGTGCTCGACGTTCGCGTTGAGCGTCGGATCCGGTCGAGCTGCCGCCGTGATCGCCGCGGCGCGCACCACCGCCGCGTGCGCGCGGGCGAGATCGAGATCAGGATGAAAGCGAAGCGCCGCGTCGGTGAGCGCGTGAAGATCCCAAGTTTGCGATGTGTCGAGCGTCCGCTTCTCGAATGCCGCCGCCGTCTCGAGCGGCGCGATCGGATGCGGCGCGATGTGAATGCACGACGCCGCGAGCAACGCGGCGAGAGCGGATTTGCGCATCTACATCGTGAACTGCCCGGACTCGATGAGCTGCCGCACGCGCGCCATGAACTGATCGGCGACCGCGCCGTCGATCAGACGATGATCGAACGTGAGCGACAGGATGCACATCGATCGGATGGCGATGAAGTCGCCGTCCTTCGTCTCGACGACGACGGGACGCTTCTTCACGCCGCCGACGCCGAGGATCGCGACTTGCGGCTGGTTGATGATCGGAGTACCGAACAACCCGCCGTAGATGCCGGGATTCGTGATCGTGAACGTGCCGCCCTGCACGTCATCCGGCGAGAGCTTCTTCGTGCGCGCGCGCTCGCCGAGGTCGTTGATGGCGCGCGCGAGACCGAGGATGTTCTTCTCGTCGGCGCGTTTGACGACGGGAACGATGAGTCCCCACTCGAGCGCGACGGCGATGCCGATGTTGAGGTCGCGGTGATAGACGATGTTGTTCTCGTCCATCGACGCGTTGATGATCGGGAACTCGCGCAGGCCGGTGAGAACCGCCTGCACGATGAACGGCAGGTAGGTGATCTTCACGCCGCGCTCCGCGAAGTTCTCTTTGTGCTGACGGCGGAGTTTCTCGATGTTGGTGAAATCGACTTCGAAGACCGTCGTGACGTGCGCGGAGGTTTGTTTCGACTGCACCATGTGCTGCGCGATTTTCTTGCGCATTACGGTGAGCGGCTCGAGGCGGATGTCCTGGCCGGCCGCGAATTGGGGCCCGGGTTTTGGGGCGGGAGCTTCTCGTACTTCTGGGACAGGCGTGGGCGCCTGTCCTCCACTGGACGACGCCGGCTGCTGTAGAAAGTCGAGGATGTCGTTCTTCGTCACGCGTCCGGAGATGCCGGTTCCCTGGAGTTGCGAGATGTCGACGTTGTTCTCGCGCGCGATCTTGCGCACGAGCGGGGAGGATTTCGTGCGGCGTCGTTCTTCGAGTGATGCGACTTCGGATTCCTCGGCTGGCGCGGGTTCGGGTTCCGGTTCGGGTTCAGGCTTGGGCGGCGGCGCGGGTTGCGCGGTTGCTTGGTTGCTTGGTTGCTCGGTGGGCGGTGCTGCTGCTGGCTCGGGTTTTGGCGGCGCGGGTGCGGCGCCGTCGCCTTCGGCGGCGATGCGCGCGACGACCGAGTTCACGGGAACCGTTTGTCCTTCTTGCACGAGAATCTCGGTGAGCGTTCCCGCGGCGGGCGAGGGGATCTCGGCGTCGACTTTGTCCGTCGAGATCTCGAGCAATGGCTCGTCGCGCTCTACCTTGTCTCCAACCTTCTTGATCCAGCGCGACACAGTCCCCTCGGCGATCGACTCGCCCATCTGGGGCATCACGACATCAGTGGCCATTGAACGCTCCTCGTACGCGCTGGCTTTTTAATGCAAAAAGCGAGACGCAGCAACTCGATTCGAACCTTTTCGCAGGACGCGCCTCTTTCTCATCGGATGAACGAACTCCTCGTACTGCGCGCGCAGGCCGGTGATCGTGAGGCGCTCGAAGCGCTGCTCGCGCAGATCCAGACGCCGCTGCATCGCTATCTGCGCAACGTCGTCGCGGACGCGGTGCTGGCCGAGGATGTGTTGCAGGACGTGCTGTTTCTCATCTACCGGAAGCTCGATTGGCTGCGCGATCCGAAAGTGTTCGAAGCGTGGGCGTATCGCATCGCGTCGCGCGAGGCATTCCGTCGACTGCGGAGGCTGCGCAGGTTGAACGAGAGCGCGCTCGAAGATGACGTCGCGGATGTCGAAGAGACGAGCGACGCGCTGCTCGACGCATTGCCTGCGCATCTCGAAGCGCTCTCGCCTGCGAGTCGCGCGGTGCTCACGCTGCACTACATGCAGTCGATGACGCTGCAGGAGGTCGCGGACATCCTAGGCATCTCGCTCGGCACGACGAAGTCGCGACTCGCGTATGGATTGTGCTGCCTGCGTCGCGCGCTGGAGATCGCATGAAACAGAAAACGATGGTTTGGATCTACGTCGTGATCGAGGCCGTCGTGCTCATTCCGCTCATCGCTTACATCGCTTGTCACAAATGAAAGGAGACGTCATGGACCTTCGAGAGACTCTGGACCGCATCGATCGCGCTCAATCGCAATTCCGTTTCGCGTTTTTCGGAGCCGCGCTGCTCGAGCTCGCGTTCATCGTCGCGTTCCTGCTGCTCGCCGATTTTCATCAGCGACTGCACGTGCTGCTGTTCCTCTCGACCATCGCCACGTACACGATCGTGATCCTCGGCCTCGTCGCGCTCGGCGCGTGGGATCGCCGCAACACGCTGCTCGTGCTGAAGGGAATCGAGGCCGCGCGTCAGTAGGCGAGTAGCTCGCGAATGGCGGCGAGCAGTTTCGCTTTGTTCGGCAACGCCGCCGCTTCGAGCGGCGGCGAGTACGGCGTCGGGACGTCGAGCGCGGCGACGCGTTTGATCGGCGCGTCGAGATAGTCGAACGCCTTCTCCGCGATGCGCGCCGCGAACTCGGCGCCGGCGCCGCCGGTGAGCGGCGCTTCGTGAAGGATGACGACGCGATTCGTTTTCGCGACCGACTCGAGGATCGCTTCTTCGTCGAACGGAAGAATCGATCGCAGGTCGATGATTTCAGCGGACACGCCGTCTTTCTGCAGCTCGTCCGCGGCTTCGTCGGCAACGTAGATCATCGCGCCCCAGGTGAGGATCGTGAGGTCTTTGCCCTTGCGGCGGATGTTCGCTTTGCCGATCGGCACGATGTAGTCGTCGTCGGGAAGGTTCTCTTTGATGCGGCGATAGAGGTACTTGTGCTCGATGTAGATGACGGGATCGTCGTCGCGGATCGCGGCCTTCAGCAATCCCTTCGCGTCGTACGCCGTTCCCGGCGCGACGATCTTGAGTCCGGGGCGATTCATGAACATCGCTTCGGGATTGAGCGAATGAAACGGTCCGCCGTGCACGCCGCCGCCGGCGGGACCGCGCACGACGATCGGGCACGCGCTGCCGACGCGATAGCGCGACGTCGCCGCGAAGTTGACGAGCATGTCGTACGCGCAGGTGATGAAGTCGATGAACTGCATCTCCGCGATCGGGCGCATGCCCATCAGCGCTGCGCCCGATGCTGCGCCGACGATGGCAATCTCGGAGATCGGCGTGTCGATCACGCGGCCCGGACCGAAACGCTCGATGAGTCCCGCGCTCGTTTTGAATGCGCCGCCGTAAGCGCCGACGTCTTCGCCGATCAGGAACACGCGCTCGTCGCGCGCCATCTCCTCGGCCATTGCCTGAGTGATCGCTTCGATGTACGTCGTCTCACTCATGACCAGTATCCGTCGCCCGCGAACAAGCCCTTCGTCACTTCGTCGGACGATGGCATCGGCGACTGCTCGGCTTCATCCGTCGCGGCGTCGACTTCGCGTTTCACGCGTTGCTCGATCGCCTTGAAGTCCTCTTCCGTTGCAAAGCCGTTCTCGACGAGGAGCTGCTCGAACCGATCGAGCGGATCTTTGCCCGACCATCTCGCGCGGCACGTACGACTGATTGTCGTGCTCCGCGTGACCCTTCAGGCGGAACGTCTTCACTTCGAGGAGTGTGACGCCTTCGCCGTTGCGCGCGCGCGTCACCGCGCGCTTCGTGGCGTCGTAGACCGCGAGCACGTCGTTGCCGTCGACCGTCTCGCCGATCGCGCCGACGCCGAGGGCTTTGTCGGCGAGCGTGTTTGCGAGGGTCTGTTTCTCCGTCGGCGTCGAGTACGCGTAGTGATTGTGCTCGACGATGATCACGAGCGGCAGTCGCTGCACGGTCGCGAAGTTGAAGCCTTCCCAGAACGCGCCTGTCGACGAGCCGCCGTCGCCGATGAACGCGAGGCCGACGAGATTGCGCTTCTGCATGCGGCCGGCGAGCGTGATGCCGGCCATCACCGGGATCATGTCGCCGAGCATCGAGATCTGTCCGATGAATCCGTCGCGATCGGGATGGCCGAAGTGGATGTTCAGCTCGCGCCCGCGCGTCGGCGAATTTCCCTTCGCCATGTATTGGCGAATGATGTCGGCCGGTCTCGCGCCGGCGACGAGAATCGATCCCATGTTGCGGATCAGCGGCTGCACGACATCGCCTTGTTTGAAGTCGAGTGCGTACGCCGCCGCGACCGATTCGCCTTCCTGCCCGAGCGATCGATACAGACCGCCGATCACTTTCGCCTGACGAAAGAGCGCGACGAGGCGCTCCTCGAGCAGACGCGTGAGCTTGAGGTAGTACTCGATGTCGAGCAGTTGATCGCGACTGAGTCCGAACGTTTCGATCACTGGTGAATCGAATGTCCCGCGACGTCTTCGGCCGCTTCCATCATGGCTTCGGCGAGCGTCGGATGCGCGTGAATTGTCTTCGCGATCGACTCGCTCGTCGCCTCCAGCTCCAGCGCCGCGCACGCCTCGGCAATCAACTCGGTCGCTTTCGGTCCGACGATGTGGACGCCGAGGAGCTCGTCGTATTTCGCGTCGACGACGTATTTGACGAAGCCGTTCGCGTCGCCGACGATCTTCGCCTTCGCGTTCGCGGTGAACGCGAACTTGCCGGTCTTCACGTCGTAGCCGCGCTCTTTCGCCTTCTTTTCAGTGAGCCCGACCGATGCGACTTCGGGATCGGTATACGTGCAGTTCGGCACGTGATCGTAGTTGAGCGCGCGAACCTCGATGCCCTTCATGTGCTCGACCGCGAGAATTCCTTCGGCCGACGCGCAGTGGGCGAGGGCGGGAGTGGGGACGATGTCGCCGATCGCGTAGATGTTCGGCTCCGCAGTGCGCATGAATCCGTCGACCTGCACCATGCCGCGCTGGTCGATCTGCACTTTCGTTTTCTCGAGTCCGCAGTTTTCCGTGACGGCGCGGCGGCCGGTGGCGGAGAGAACGAGATCGGTGTCGAAGGTCTGCTGCTTGCCTTTGAACGTGATTGTCGTCTTTACGCCGGCATCGCTGACTTCACACGCATCCACCTTCGCTTCGGTGAACACTTCGATGCCTTTCTTTTTGAAGATGCGCGTGAACTCTTTCGACACTTCTTCGTCTTCGATCGGAAGGAGCTGCGGCATCACTTCGACGATTGTTACCTTGGTACCAAAGCGTGAAAAGATCGATGCGAACTCGCAGCCGACCGCGCCGGCGCCGATGACGAGCATCGACTTCGGGATCTCGGTGAGCTTGAGGATGTGATCGGAGTTGATGATGCGCTTGCCGTCGGCCTTGATGTGCGGCAAGTCTTTCGGCACGGAGCCCATCGCCAGGATGATGTTTTTCGTCGAGAGCTTCTTGCCGTCGACTTCGACGGTGTTGCGATCGATCACTTTGCCGAAGCCGGTGATGCGCTCGACCTTGTTCTTCTTGAAGAGGAACTCGATGCCTTTCGCGTTCGCGTCGACGACGCCCTGCTTGCGCGTCTGCACGACGCTCCAATCGAGCTTCACGTCGCCGACGGTGATGCCGAACTCTTTCGACTTCTGGATCTTCGTCCAGATGTCGGCGTTTTCGAGGAGCGACTTCGTCGGGATGCAGCCGCGATGAAGGCAAGTGCCGCCGAGAAACGGATCCTTTTCGACGACGGCCACCTTCATGCCGAGTTGTCCGGCGCGAATGCCGGCGACATATCCGCCCGGCCCGCTGCCGATGACGATGACGTCGTATTGCTGGTCTGCCAAGGGAACCTCCGTGAATGCGGCGGGCATTATACGGAGAACGGCTCGCGGGAGGCCGGCTAGCGGGACAGCACGAAACTGTCCCGCCGGCCGCCAGCCGCAAGCCTATTGCGCCGGCACGTAAGTCGGATCCTGCGTAGTCGAATCGATCACCGAGCCGTACGCCGTTACGCGGCCGGTGCCGCTGAGCACGCGGACCGTTGTGCGCACGTTGTAGACGTTCGACAGGCCGAAGTCGACGCCCAGGGAGATTTGGCGGAACTCGTTTGCGGCGAGCGTGTAGGTCGTCTTCGGTGTGACGCGTGAGTCGGGGAGGATGATCGCCACCTCGACGCTCACGGGGTTGCCGCTCGTTTCGACTAAGCCGATGTTCGTGCGGAAGCGGTCGGAGGCTTCGAGCTGCAGCACCTGCAGCGTGCGGCCGCCGAGAGATGTGGATTCGGCGGGGGTGACGGCGGGGATGAATTGGCCGTACGTGCCTTTGTTGCTTCCCTGATCGGTGTACGTGCGCGCGGTGGCGACGAGGCTCGATACAGTCGGCGTCGAGACGACGAGCGAGCCGGCAGTGCCGGTCGCCGGGAACGTCGTGGCGATGAAGTCGTTCATCACTTTCATCTCGCCCGGATCGATGCTGATCGTCGTCGTGCGCGGGCTGCCCGGCGCGCCTTGCGGGTAATAGTTGAGCGTTGCGTCGGCGCGCGTCGCGCCGGCGTTGTAGATGCGGACGTCGCTCTTCCAATGCGCGATGCCGATGTCGAAGTCGCCGATGCCGGGAAGCGCGTAGCGATTCGATCCGACCGAGAGTTTCGCGACGGGGGAGACGAGCAGCGGATCGCTCGTGATGTTGTCGAGCACCGACGCGTACGCGGTGACGCGTCCCGTCGATGACGTCACTTCGACTTCGATGCGGCCGTCGTTGAGCGTGATGCCGTTGTCGCCGAGGAGATTGTTGAACTGAATGAATCCGCCGGCGGGAATCGACTCCGGAATTTGTCCGAGGCGGTTGCCCGCCGCGTCGAAGATGCTGAGCAGAACCGAGACCGGCTCGCCGGCGCCTTCGACGATGCCGATGTTCGTGCGATACGCGCTGCTCTGCGCGATCTGCTGGAGCGAGAGGATCTGCTTCTGCGTGTCGTCGGACGACTTCGCGATGAATTGTGAGAACGGAACGGCCGGGATGAACTGTCCGAACGTGCCGCTCGTCGTCGCGTTATAGGTGCGGCTCGAGACGACGGTCGTGAGCGATTGACTCGGCGTCGTACCCGACGTGAACGCGCTCGTTGCGGTCGTCGACGTCAGCGGACGAATCTCGAGCGTGCCGACCGAGCTGCCGCCTGCAGCGGCGGCGCCGAAGAAGTTCGCGAGGATGTCGTCGAGTGCCATCGTCGAGCCGGGGTCAACCTGGATCTGCGTCGAGCTGCCGGTGACGGTGCCGTCGGATCCGGCCGGCGTGAAATTGAGCGCGTACTTCATGAGCTGCGCGGACGTGTTCGCGAGACGAACGTCGGATTCGAAGAGCGAGTTGCCGATGCCGGTTGCATGTCCGACCGCGGGAACGATGAGCGAGTCGGGCGGCGGCGTGTTCTTTCCGGTGTTCTGCACCGGCGTGACGAGGCTGACGGAGACGGGAATGTTCACGGCGGTCACCATCGGCGACGCACCGTGCGATGACGTCGTGCCCGTGTAATTGATGATGATCGTGCCGGTGTTGGTGCCGAGGTTGAGCGGACCGGGATCGGCGGTGACGGTGAGCATGATGCCGGTCGTCGGAAGCGTTCCGCTCGACGGATCGACGGTGATCCACGGCTTGTCGCCCTTCGCCGTGAACTGCAGCGGCGCGGTCGAGCCGGCGATGAAGACTTTTGTCACGACCTTCGTTGTCGATCCTGCTTCGGTGTTCCCGTTCTGCTTCGGCGGGAGGATGACGATGCCGATGACGTTCGAGAATGCGCCGCGATCGTCGCTGCAGTTACTGATGGCGCGGACGCGATAGAGGTACTGCACGGGACCGGTCGTCGCGGAGTGCGTAAACGGCATGAAGTTGTCGGCCACGATGAACGTCGCCGGGCTCGCGAAGTCGGCGGTCGTCGATTCCTGCAGCTCGAACTTGTCGGCGTTCGGAACCGGCGTCCAGCGCACGGCATAGAGCGTGTCGGAAGCTACGGCCGGCGCGACGGTGATGAACGGCCGCGGCGGCGTGCTGCAAGGCGGCGGGCTGATGACGCGGAAGTCGTTGACGGCCGATCGTGTGACGGGACAGTTCGCGAAGGTCGCTTCGACGAACCAATGAATGATTCCGGTGGGCAGCGCGGTTGGCTTCGACTTCGTTGCGGTCGTCGTCGAGTCGACGAGGCTCGGTTGATCGCCATCGAGCGCCGCGAAGACGCGATAGCCGGTCGCGTTCGCGACGGGACTCCAGTTGAAGACCACAGGCTGCGTGACGACGGTGTCGTCTTTCGGCGATTGCAGCAGCGGCTTCTTGTTGTCGCACGTTGCCGGCGTGGTGACGGTGAATGTGAAATGCGTCGACTCCGTCGAGTCGCATCCGGTGACGAACGTGACGACCCACCACTCGATCTTTCCATCCGGTGGACGAATGAGATCGTGCGTTTGGTCCGTCTCGACGATCGCGGTCGGCGCGCCGTCGTTGTGGCGGACGAAGACGACGTAGCGCTTCGCGCCATTGACCGCGTTCCAGAGGAGGTCGACGTCGCCGCTGTTGACGGTCGCACCGTTCGCAGGCGCCACGAGTTGTGCGGCGTCGCCGCTGCAGTTCTGTGCTCGCGGCACCGTGAAGCTCGAAACCTTCGATCGCGTCGACGGGCAGTCGTCGAAGATCGTCTCGACGAACCAGCGGATCGTTCCGGGGAGCACGGATCGCGTGATGGACGTGTCTTTCGTTTCGCCGACGAGAATCGGCGTCGTCGTGTTGTCGAGCGATGCGAAGACGCGGTACTTCTCCGCGCCGGTCACGCTGCTCCACAGCAGCGTCACGGGTGAGCTCACGTTCGTGGCGCCGTCGATGGGCGAGATGAGGTTCGTCGTCGCGTCGCTGCATCGCGCCGCGGTGATGTTGAACTCGAGCTTGTTCGACGCGAGCGTCGGGCAGCCGTCGAAGAATGTCTCGACGTACCACGTGTACGTGCCGGGCGTATCGAGGTCGCGCGCGAGGTGTGTGTTCTTGGTGAGGCCGAGGTCGCCGAACGGTTGGTTGGCGCCGGCGAGCCAGACGCGATAGGCGGTCGCGCCGGCGGCGGCGTTCCAGGTGAAGTCGACGGACTTGCTCGTGATCGCTCCGCTCGGCGACGCGGCGACGGCGGCCGCGTTGTTGTCGCAGTTCACAGCGCGCTGCACGGTGAATTTCGACTTCGACGAACTGATCGACGGACACGTGTTCGCGCTCGTGCTGCCGAAGAGCGCTTCGACGTACCACTCGACCGAGCCGCTCGGCAAAGCGACGCTGGTCGTGTTCGTGTCGGGATGCGCGACGGTGACGAAGGCTGCGCCGTTCGACGACACGTTGACGCGATAGCTCGTCGCTCCGGTGAGCGCGGTCCACGAGAGCGTGACGGGCGACGCGACGGTGGCGCCGTCGGCAGGCGCGGTGAGCGTGATCGTTCCGGTCGGACAGGTCGTGCTCGGGACCGTGAAGTGGAACGTCGACGATTGCTGATCGGTGCAGCCGGTGAACGATGCGACGACGTACCAGCCGATCGAGCCCGGCGGAATGATGCGCTCCGCGCTGTTGTCGGTGGTCTGCCCGAGGGACACGAAGGCGCTGTTGTTGTAGGAGACGAAGAGCGTGTACATCGTCGCGCCGTCGACGCGGTTCCACTGGAACTTCACGGGCGAGGTAACGTTCGCGGCGCCGTCGGACGGCGATTGCAGCACGGGTGCGGAGTTGTGGCACGCCGTGCCGGTGGTGACCGTGAACGACGCGCGCTTCGAGACGACGGGCGCGCAATCGCCGGAGAGAATCGCTTCGACGAACCACGAGATGGTGCCGGCGGGGAACTGCGCGGTGAGCGACGTCGACGTCGTCGCGTCGCCGATCTGTGCGGTCGTGGAGTTCGCGAGCGCGGCGAAGACTTTGTATGACGTCGCGCCGGCGACCGCGCTCCACTGCAAGGTCACCGGTGAGGTGAGACTAGTCGCACCGTCCGTGGGCGCGATGATCGTCGGTCCCGTCGTCGCGCACGATGTCGTGGCAGGAACGGTGAAGCTGAACGATGAGGATGAAACCGACGGACAGGCCGTGCCGAAGATCGCATCGACGTGCCATGTGTACACGCCGCTGGGCAGTGTCGCGGAGAAATGCGAGTCGCTCGTCGACGCGATCGGCGTCGGCGATCCGTCGTTGAACGAGACGATGAGGCGGTAGCTCGTCGCGCCGGTCACGTCGTTCCAATCGAAGTCGACCGGATTCGTCGTCACCGTCGTGTTGTTTGCAGGCGACGCGAGCGTGGGTCCGGTCGTCGGACACGAACTGCTCGTGACGATCGTGAGGCCGTTGCGCGCCGACTCGGTTCCCGTACATCCGGCGCCCGTCGCCTGGACGAACCACGAGGTCACGCCCGTGGGAAGCGTCGTCGCGGTGAACTCTGACTTCGTCGTCGTCCCGATCAGATTGAGTGACTCGTCGCGTGCCGGGGTGATGACGAAGACGTTGTAGCTCGACGCGCCGTCGACGTCATCCCAATCGAATGTGATGGGCAGCGAGACTTTCGCGCCGTCGGCAGGGGATCGCAGAATCGGCTGCGCATGCGGGCAGACGAGGAACGTCGTGAAGTGGCCGTGCACGGATATTTTGTCGGGACAGCCTTGAGCGCTGGTGACGACGAACCATTCGATCGCCTTGCTCGCGTCGATGTTGCGCGTGAGCGATGTGGTCGTCGTCGAGCCGACGAATATCGGCGTTGCGCCGTCGATGCCGGCGAAGACGTTGTACGTCGGCGCCGACGTGACGTTCGCCGTCGTCGTTCGCCACGTCAGCGTGACGCTGCCCGATGGGACGGCGGCGTTTTCAGACGGCGACTGCAACAAGACGGCGTCGGGACACGACGGAATGGTGAAGGTGAACGTCGATGTGCTCTGCGTTTTCTTGCTGTTGTCGCAGCTGGCGATCGCTTCGACGAACCATGAATAGGTTCCCGCCGTGAGCGTTTGCGGAATGAAGCTGTTTGTCGTGGACGAGAAGAGCGAGTTGCCGATGTGGATGTCGTAGCGCGACGCGCCGGCGACCGCCGTCCAGTTGAGCGTCGGCGGATTCGAGGTGACGGTCGAGTTGTTCGCGGGGGTGATGAGCGTCGGCGCCGGAGGCGCGACGCAGACCGGGCTGACGGTGAAAGACGCGAGGCTGCTATCGACGCCGTTGGCGCAGTTCGGCGCGAATGTGCGCACTTCCCACTCGTAGTTGCCGGCGGGGAGGATCGAGCCGTCGCAGCTGTCGTTTGGCGCCGTCGCGGTGCAGTCGGGCTGCGGTGTTCCGTTTCCGGCAGTCCGCACGAGGACCGCGTATCCGGTCACGCCGTTCGTCGTCGAGAGGTTCCACTGGTAATGCACTTTCGAGCCGCCGGCGATCGTGGTGTTCACGGGCGTTCGCGGCTGTGCGAGGCTCGTTGGACACTGCGCTTGCGTACTCGCGGATGAGACCAACATCACCGCGGCAGCGAACGCGCACGCGGACATCGAGACTCGGGACCCGATCATTGTTCCTCGCTCTCCAGTTGTGGTGCTGGACCTTTGACGACGAATCTAGCGCCCGCGTTGACACGCGGGCGTGACCTCAGTCACCGGTACTTGTTTCCGCCGGTGTTGAACACGACGACTGTGTGATCGTGTGACAACTCCTTGCGGTCGAACAATTCCCGGAGCGCCACGAGCCCCGCGCCACCCTCGGGGCCGGCATCGATGCCTTCGCGCTCGCGCATCTCCGCGGCCGCCGGTTCGATCGATTCTTCCGCGACGGCGATCGCGCCGCCGCCCGAGTCGCGCAGCGCTTTCAACATCAATCGATCGCCGATCGCGCGCGGCACGCGCAAGCCCCATGCGCTCGTGTGCGGCGACTCCCACTCCGGCGCGCGATCGAGACCCTGATCGAACGCGCGCACGATCGGCGCGCAACCCGCCGACTGCACGGTGAACATGCGCGGGCGCTCGCTGCCGATCCATCCCATCTGCTGCATCTCATCGAATGCTTTCCACATTCCGATGAGACCCGTGCCGCCGCCGGTGGGATAGAGGATCGCGTCGGGGAGCTTGCCGAGGTCGTCGAGGAGCTCGTAGCCCATGATCTTCTTGCCTTCGATGCGATACGGTTCCTTGAGCGTCGACAGATCGAATCCGCCGTTGTCGCCGATGTATTGCGCGACGCGTTTGCCGGCGTCGGTGATCACGCCTGCGACCAATTCGACTTCGGCGCCGTAGCCGCGGCATTCGTCGACGATTGACTGCGGCGTGTCGCGCGGCATGGCCACGAACACCGGCAATCCCGCGCGCGCGCCGTAAGCGGAGAGCGCCGCGCCGGCGTTGCCGGCCGTTGGCGCGGCCAGACTGCGCGCGCCGAGCTTCTTCGCCATCGTCACCGCCATCGCCATTCCCCGCGACTTGAATGACCGCGTCGGATTCTTCGACTCGTCTTTGATGAAGACGTTGGCGAACTGCGTCGACGGCAACAGCGGCGTACAACCTTCGCCGAGCGTGACGATCTCGTCATCGCGCAACGCAGGAAGCACGTCGCGATAGCGCCACATGTCATTGCGCCCCGCATCGATGCGCGGACGCGGCTTCAAGTCATGAAGGACGAGAAGCGGTCCGCCGCACGCGCGGCAAAGGTTGAGGAGTTGGTTGGGGTCGTACTGCGTGGCGCAGGCGGAACATTCGATTTGCATTGGTTGCTCGGTTGCGTGGTTGCGCGGTTGCTCGGTCACCTGGCAACCGAGCAACCCTCCGCAACTGCGCAACTATTGTTTCTTGGCGGCGTCCTGCTGCGCCTCGAGATTCTTATTGAACTCGTCCATGCTCTTCTTCGCGTCGCCGGGATGGTCTTCGTACTTTGCCATTTCGTTCGTCACGGCGTTGAGTGCGCTGTCGTACTTCGCGAGGAGCTGGCGGTTGTAGGCGAGCGCGGGATCGACTTTCTGTTGCTGCGCGGCTTCCTGCTTCGACTTGTCCATGTTCGCGAGCATCTCGCCGTATGCTTTCTTCGTTGCGTCGTCCTTCGCCTCGTCGTACGACTTCTTGATCTGCGCGTACGACGCGTCCATCTGGACTTGAAGGGTCTGTCCGACCTTCTCCATCATCGCGGAGCTCGATGCGGCGAGGATCTGGCCCTTCACCCACAGATACTCCTGCGTGTTGTAGTGAAGGTCTTTCGCGGCGCGGATGTCGGCGGTCAACATCTCCGCGGCGGAGCTCATCGTCTTCAAGCCTTCCATCATGCCGGCGATCGACTTGCTGCCGGCCTTGTCGGCCGCGGCGGCGTGCGCCTGCGCGTCCTTCTTCGCTTCCTGGGCGATGACCTTCTCGCGCTCGCGCACTTTCAGATACATCTGAATCTGCGCTTCGGTGAGCTTGCCGTCGGCGGGCGCCGTGTACTTGTCTTCACTGACTTCCTTCATCAGGTCCATGGTGCCGCGCTTGTGAAGATCCGCTTTGATCGCTTCCTTTTCGACGAGCTCCTTGGCGCGACATCCGAGAAATGCGAGAGACGCAACGATGACAATGGAGAGAATCCTGTGCATGGGTGAGGTGTCCTTTCGGTAGAGAATTGAAAATTGAAAATTGAAAATTGAAACAACGCAATAGTGTCGTCTTTCAATTTTCAATTTTCAATTTTCAATTCCTTCATGCTTCGAGCTGCGCGCGAACGCGCTCGGTGAGATCGTTCAGCTCGCGAAGAATCGCCTCGAGCGCCGTGCGGCGATCGTCGCGCAGAATCTTCAGCTTCGACTGCAACTCGTGCACTTCCGCTTCGAGCGCCTCGACGCGATGGTCGGACGCTGCGCTCGCGACGGCGACAGGCTCTTCGTCCATCACCGCGACCGGCACCATCTCTTCGGCCGCGAGCTCTTCGACTTCGTCGACTTCGATCGGCACCGGCACGTTCCCCGACATCGTCGCCGGCCGCTCCCGTCCCTCGGACAGAAGCTGCTCGAGCGAGACCTCTTCCATCTTCTCGTAGCCCGCGTCGAGCGGCGCCGACTCGGGGAAGGGGACGGAGTCGGCGAACGGATTCGGCGCTTCGACCGCGGGCGGTGGCGGCGCTGCCTGTTTCGGCATCGGCTTCTCCGCCGTCACCGGCTTCGATGCCTTCGCCTCTTTCTTCGACGCGGGAGCGGCTGCAGGCGCCTCTGCGGTCTTGCCGCCTTTGAGTCGCGCCATCAAATGCTTCGCGGTGATTTTCGTAACGAGCTTGAACGTCTCCATCACGCCATCGCCCTTGATCGCGGATGCTTCGGTATACGGATAGCCTTCGAATCCGAGCGCTTCCTGAAGTTGCTCGACAGGAAGGACGCCGGGGATGTCGCGCTTGTTGTACTGCACGACGATCGGCGTGTCGTTGACGTCGATGTGATTGAGCTCGAGATTCTCGATCAGGTTCGCGAAGCTCTCACGCGTCGCGTCGACCATCGCCGGCTGCGAGTCAGCGACGAAGACGACGGCGTCCGCGCCTTTGAGCACGAGCTTGCGCGTCTCGTTGTAGAAGACCTGGCCGGGAACGGTGTAGAGCTGGATCTTCAGATTGAAGGCGCCGACTTTGCCGATGTCGACCGGGAGAAGATCGAAGAAGAGCGTGCGGTCGGTCTTCGTGGCGAGCGACAGCATCTTCCCTTTTTGCGTGGGGTCGAGCTTGTCGAAGATGACCATGAGGTTCGTCGTTTTCCCGCACAAACCGGGACCGTAGTAGACGATCTTTGCAGTCATCTCCCGCGTCGCGTGATTGAACAGGACCATGAAGACCTCGCTCGATATTGGAGTCGAGAGTATCGCATAGAATCCCGCGGGTGGAAGACGAGCCGCTGGAGCTGCCGATCGAGGAGAGTCTCGACCTGCATGCGTTCCAGCCGGGCGAAGTGCGCGACGTCGCGCGCGAGTATCTCGAGCAGGCGCGGGCGCGCGGCTTCCGCGAAGTGCGGCTGATTCACGGCCGCGGACGCGGCGTGCAGCGCGCCAACGTGCAGGCGATGCTCGCGGATCTCGACTTCGTCGAAAGTTACTATGACGCGGCGTCGCTCGGCGCGACGGTCGTGGTGTTGAAGTTGCTAAGTTGAAGCGAGGGACATGTCGACACTCTTTGAAGAACTGAGTCGCGTTCAGACGTTCGATTACACCGAGGAAGATGTCCGTGAATTCGAGGCGCTGCATGAAGAGATTCGCGCGCTCAAGAAGAAGCGGAACGCGGTGATCGTCGCGCACAACTACTATCGTCCGGAAATTCTGAAGGTCGCCGATTTCGTCGGCGACTCGCTCGAGCTCGCGCTGATGGCGTCGAACGTCAAAGACGCCGACGTCATCGAATTCGCCGGCGTTCATTTCATGGCGGAGACGGCGAAGATCCTCAATCCAACGCGCACCGTTCTCCTGCCGAACCTACTCGCGGGATGCCAGCTCGCCGACTCCGCACCGGCCGAAGAGTTGACGGCGAAGATCGAGGAGCTGAAGAAGGAGTACGACGATCTCGCGGTCGTGAGCTACGTGAACACGACGGCGGCGGTGAAGGCGCTGTCCGACATCATCTGCACGTCTGCGAATGCGGCGAAAGTCGTGCGCTCGCTGCCGAACAAGAACATTCTCTTCGTGCCCGACCGCAATCTCGCTAATCACGTCGCGCAGTCGGTTCCCGAGAAAAACATCATTCCGTGGGAAGGCTTCTGCTACGTGCACCAGCAGATCACGCCGGAAGAAGTGCGCCGCATTCGCGAAACCGATCCCGACATGGCGGTGCTCGTTCATCCCGAGTGCAGGCCCGACGTCGCGAAGCTCGCCGACGCCGTGCTGTCCACGAGCGGCATGGTGCGCTTCGCGAAAGAGCGTCCGAACAAACGATTCCTCGTTGTCACCGAGTGTGGTCTCTCCGATCGCCTGGCGATGGAAGTGCCCGACAAAACGTTCGTGAAAGGCTGCAAGCTCTGCACGTTCATGAAGGTGACGTCGCTCGAGGACGTGAAGACGTCGCTCGAGAAAATGCAGTACGAGATCGAGGTGCCGGAAGACGTTCGTGTGCCCGCGGAGCGCGCGCTGCGAAGGATGTTCGAGGTTACCGGCTAGCGCACAGCAGCTGGTACACGCCGATCACGTCGTCGCGGACGTCATCGAGGTCCTGCTTGATCTTCGTCACGACGTTCTGGAACTCGGGATCGCTCTGCAGCGACTGGAACCACGGATGCTTGATCAATTCGTACCAGCTGTGATGTCCGAGCTCCGCTGACCGGTTCAAGTACTTGATCGCCATGTCGCGATCGCCGAGCTTCGCGTAGCACATCGCCGCGCGGATCGCCGCCCAGTGATTGCGATTCGCGTCGTCTTCGAACAACTTCAGCGCCGCTTCGGTCGCGGCGCGATCGCCGCGCGCCGCGGCGACCATCGCGCGGAGGCTCTTGCCGATGTAATGCTTCGGCGAGAGCACGATCGCGGCATCGGCCTCGCGATCGGCCGCGTCGATGTTGCCGAGGATGATGTAGGCGTTGCCGCGGATGTCGTGTCCGGCGAGCTGTGTGTCCTTCGTCGCCAGCGCGATTTCCGCATTGCGCAGCGCGCCCTCCGGATTGATCCCATTCACGTACCAGTAGCCGCGCGTGCGCGCTTCGTTCGACGACGGATCGAGCCGCACGAGACGATCGCCGATGCATTGCGCTTTCTCGAGATCGCCCGTCGACACGAAGTAGCTGGTCGTCGTCCACAGCGCCTGCGCGTCGTTCGCATTGAGCCGCACAGCGGCGAGATTCTCGCGGACGGATTCGCGGAAACGCTCGGGGAAACGCACGAACACGCGTCCCAGCGCCAGATGCGCTTGCGCGAGATTCGGATCGAGCCGCACCGCCTGTCGCGCGTACCACTCCGCCTTCGACATCGCCTGCGGATCGCTCACCAGTCCGCGCGTGGCGCCTAGGGAGAGGGCGAGCGAGAGATCGGCGTAGGCGGCGGCGAAGTTCGGATCGAGCTCGATCGCCTTCTTGAGCGCCCCGATCTGTTCGTTGATGTCGGCGGCGATCAGGCTGCCGTTCAGCGCACGCGCGCGAAGGTATTGCTCGAACGCTTTAGGATTCGATGAGCGCGGATCGGAGCCGTGCGTCTCGGCGTTCTTCACGCCGAGCTTCTCGTTGAGTCCCGTGACAGTGCGTGCGGAGACGTCGTCGATGAGCTTCAGCAGATTCGCGCGCTTGCCGTCGATCGAGTCGGCCCAGACGCTGTAGCCGCTGCGCGAGTCGGTAAGCTGCAGATTCACGCGCACGAGATCGCCGGCGGCGAGGAAATGACCTTCGAGCACGCTGTCGACTTGCAACTGTTTGCTCGCCGTCGCCGAGTCGATCTTCTTGTTGTGGTACTGCAGCACGGCGGACGTCGGACGCACTTGAATCGACGGAATCGTCTGCAGCTTCGTCACGAGCGCATCGGCGAGACTGACCGAGAGGAAGTCGTCCTTCTGATTGTTCGCGAGGTTGTCGAGCGGCAGCACCGCCATCGACCTGATCGGTCCAACCGGCGCGGTTGTCGTCTCGACGTTCTTCGTTCCGTTGTTGCGATTGCGAATGAAGATCAGCGCCGCGGCGCCGGCGACGAGCACCGCGACGATGATCGCGATCTGCATCCATCGCGGACGTCCACCGGTCGTGCGTCCGATCATGCTTCGCGTATTCGGCGACACGCGAATCGTCGGCGTGTCGATCGCGTCGAGATCGTCGAGCAGGTCGCGCGCGTTCTGATATCGATCGGCCGGTTTTTTCTGCAGCAGCTTCCCGATCACGCGCGCGGCCGGCGGCGGAAACGCCGGATCGATCGGCGTGAATGGCTCCGGCTCGGAGTCGCGAATGCGATCGAGCACCATGAGGGGCACGTCGGCGTTGAACGGCAGATGGCCCGACGCCATCTGATACATGACGACGCCGGCGGAGAAGAGATCGCTGCGCTCGTCCGACGGTTCGCCGCGCGTCTGCTCCGGCGAGAGATAGTGCAGCGTGCCGAAGAAATGTCCGCTCGTCGACTCGAACGAGTGCGCGATGCCTTCGCGCGGCAGCAGCTTCGCGAGTCCGAAGTCGAGAATCTTCACGAGCCCGGTCGGCTCGATCATGATGTTCGCGGCCTTGATGTCGCGGTGGATGACGCCGACGTCGTGCGCGGCGGCGAGGCCTGCGGCGATTTGTCGTGCGATCGCGAGAAACTCGCCGGCATCAACGGGACGTCGCCGCAGTCGCTGCGCGAGCGTCTCGCCCTCGCAATACTCCATGACGATGAACGGCTGTCCCTCGTCGTTCTCGTCGACTTCGTAAATCGTGGCGACGTTCTGGTGGCGGATCGACGCCGCGGTTTTCGCTTCGCGTAAGAATCGCAAGCGCCGATCTTCGGAATTCAGATCCTCGGCATTGAGGACCTTCAGCGCGACCTGGCGGCCGAGCCGCTGGTCGCGGGCGAGATAGACGCTCCCCATTCCTCCCTTGCCGAGGATGCGGATGATCTCGAAACGGTCGAACGCCTGCGGGAGGTCGGGCATGGACCCGCGCGCATTGTACATGCGAGGCGAGTCTTGTCTGACGTGGTCAAATATCTGACCCGTACCGGCAAGGACGGGTTATATTCTGAGCACAAGACCACTCATGACGACTGACACGCTCGTGCCCGAGCTGCAGCTTCCGCCGAGATATCAAATTCTTTCCATCCTGAAAGAAAACGCGGCGACTGCGGTCTATCGCGTGTTCGATAAATCAGACGAACGCGACGAGGCCATCAAGATCCTCCGTCACGAGCTCTCCGAACCGCAGCAACTCTCGCGATTCAAGACGGAGTTTTCGACGCTCGCATCGCTCGAGCATCCGAACATCATCAAGGTCTACGACTACGGCCTGCTCAACGACTCCTTCCCGTACTTCACGATGGAGTTCTTCGCCGGAAAGCGCGTCTCAGAGTTCTTCGACGGCAAGAAGTGGGACGCACTGTTCGACGTCACGATGCAGATCGCGTCGGCGCTGCATTACATCCATCGCAACGGCATCATCCATCTCGATTTGAAGCCGACGAACATCATCGTCAATGACGCCGGTCAGGCGAAGCTGATGGACTTCGGCCTCGCCATCGAGAGCCGCAAAGTGCTCGATCGTCAGATCCGCGGAACGCTGCAGTACATGGCGCCCGAAGTCCTTCGTCAGGATCGCGTCGATGCGCGCGCCGATCTCTACGCCCTCGGCATGACCTTGTACGAAACCGTCACCGGCGCATTGCCGGGATACGGCAAAGCGCCGATCGACGTGATCCGCATGCACCTCGACGAAGAAGTGCGTCCGCCGTCGTCGATCAATCCGCGCGTGCCGCCGGCGCTCGAGCAGATCATCATGAAGCTGCTCGAGAAAGATCCGCGGCATCGATATGCGTCAGCCGCGGCGCTGCTTCACGCCGTCTCCGAAGCGGCGGGACGCGAGTCGCATGGCGATCTTCTCGCCGGACGCGGGCAGCTCTACGCCGCGCCGCTGATCGGCCGCGACACGGAAGTGCATCAACTGATGTCGCTGATCGAAGCGGCTCGACAAGGCAACGGCGGCGGCGTGATCGTCGCCGGCGCGGAAGGCGTCGGCAAGAGCCGCATCACGCGCGACGTCATCCTTCGCGCGCAGCTCGACGGCGCGCGCGTGTTCTCAGGACGCTGTCCCGTGAATCGCAAGACGATCTACGCGCCGTTCTTCGACATCTTTCGCCAACTCGTGAACGCGGTGAATCCCGACGCCGACAGCGCCGCGGAGATGCGCCGCATTCTGCGTCCCGTCATCGGCGCGTCAGGCATCGATGCGACCGCGCCCGCGCAAGGACAGAAGTACCGGCTCTACAACGCGATCGTTCAGTCGATGCAGGACATCTACGGATTCCTGAGCGCTGGCAACGAGAACGCCGGCACGCCGCTCATCCTCTGCATCGAAGACTTGCAGTGGGCCGATCCGTCGACCGCGGAGCTGTTCTCGTTTCTCGTCGGCGAAGCGAAGCGAAACAAGCTGCTCGTCATCGGCACGCTCACCATCGAGCCGGCTCCCGACGAAAGCGACGCGCCGGCAGCGGTGTGGGAGCAGCGCGCGCGCGAGGGCAGCTTCCCGCTGGTTCACATCAGCACACTTCCCGAGCCGCTCGTTCGCGAGCACGTCGAGTCGCTGCTCGGCGAAGAGAACGTCGACGACGACTTCGTCCGCTGGATGTTCTGGGAGTCGTCGGGATCGCCGCTCAACATCCGCCGCATCTTCGATTACCTCATCACGCATCAGTACATTCAGTGGCGGCCGAGCGGATGGCAGATCGACATGGATCGCATCCGCTCGCTGCGCATCCCCGGCGGCGCCGCGTCGATCCTGATGGAGAAGACGGAGTCGTTGACGCGCGAGCAGCACGCGCTTCTCGAATGCGCCGCGGTGCTCGGTGAAGTCACCGACACCGCATTGCTCACGAATGTGTCCGACTTCGCTGCCGAAGAGACGTATTCAATCCTGCGACAGCTCGTCGACCTCGGACTCCTCGACGAATCGAGCAGCGGCACGACGATCACGTTCCCGCAGATGCATCTGCGCGACACGATTTACAACGCGATGAGCGACCGCCGTCGCAGCGATCTGCACATGCGCGTCGGCAACTCGCTCGAGCCGCTGATGGAAGAAGGATCGTCGCAGCTCGTCGGACAGATCGCGTATCACTTCGCGCGCGCAAACGAGACGGAAAAAGGCGTGCGCTACGCCGTCGAAGCCGGCGATCTCGCCACGCGCACGCTCGCGCACGAAGAGGCGATCGAGTTCTATCGCACCGCGATCGAGCTGATGGATCTCAGCGGCGCCGACGAGTCGCAGAAGGCGGAGATCCGCGAGAAGCTCGCCGACTCCTTCTACCGCGCGTCCGACTATCGCAGCGCGATGTCGGCGTATCAGTTCCTCCTCGCTAGCATCCAGACGCGCAGCAAAGACGGCGAGCGCAAAGGCGAGCTCGCGCGCGTCATGAAGAAGGTCGGCAAAGTCCTCGGCAAGCGCGGCGAGCAGGATTCGGCGCTCTCGTATTTTCAGAACGCGATGACGCTTTACGAAGAGCTCGGACAGACGCTCGACGTCGCGGAGCTGCTCAATCGCACCGCGGGACTGCTTCGCGAGAAGGACGATCTCGAAGGCGCGCGCCGATCTGCGGACCGTGCGCGCGAGATGCTCGAAGGCGGCGAGCCGAACGTCGTCTACGGCTACATCAAGAACATGCTCGGCC
>Ga0207687_10000602_pt1 | contig 24305 bp, 20 predicted proteins | sample KBSM54metaG_FD_184399 | JGI IMG/M metagenome (GOLD analysis project Ga0207687, IMG submission 184399) | Miscanthus rhizosphere microbial communities from Kellogg Biological Station, Michigan, USA - KBS M5-4 metaG (SPAdes) (version 2) | ecosystem: Host-associated > Plants > Roots > Rhizosphere >...
AAGGTGTCCCACTGCTGGATCGTCAAAGTCCGGTCCTGACCATCGACCAGACTCAGCTCATTGTCCAGACCTGCGTGAGAGGTGCCAGTGCTCACGAACAACGCGGACAGCGCCGCGACCAATGCGACCAGCACCCGACTGATTGCCTTCATGTAGTCCCCATTTCTTCGGGCCGGGCCTGGTCGTTACAACGGGTCATCGCAAACCGTGATGCAACCGTTACAGATGTTGTAGCTGATTTCTTTCGTTACTGTGGGTGGTTACGAAAAAACAGCCCCCGGCGGATTCGCCGGGGGCTGTTTTGTATGGCCTGAGCTGGAAGTTAGTTCATGTTCCAGGGCTCGCCGTAGGTGGTGACGCTGTCGCCGGCCTTGGAGATCAGCCGGGCGAACGGACGCAGCAACACACCACCGGCCGCACCAGTCACGGTGCCATGCGCGTTGGAGACCGCCACCTTGCCGTGCGGACCCGCCACGTCAACCGAGAAGGTCGCCACCTCCTGGATGCCCGGGCCGTTACCCAGGTCAGCGCTGATCGACACACCCGGGAACAGGTTCGGGGTGATGACCGAGCCGAACGGATTGAGACCCGACAGGTTACCGTCGTCGATCAGGATGTTCGGCGTGGTGTAGCTGAAGTTGATACCCACACCCAGTGACCAGGGGAAACCAATCTGGTAACCGAGTTCCAGGGTGCCCTCGAACTCATCGGACCCCGCGCCCGCCACGTTGTAGATGGCACTACCGGAGTGGAACCACTCGCGGGTCAGCCGGTTGCGGTCCAGGGGGAACACACCATTGAGGAAGGTGTCCCACTGCTGGATCGTCAAAGTCCGGTCCTGACCATCGACCAGACTCAGCTCATTGTCCAGACCTGCGTGAGAGGTGCCAGTGCTCACGAACAACGCGGACAGCGCCGCGACGATCGCGATCAGCACCCGACTGATTGCCTTCATGTTCTCCCTAGCTATGTCGACGGTGGACCGGCAAGTCCATCGTGTTGTTGTCCGTGTCTGGCCGTACCGCTAAACCACACACCACGCATGAGTTGCATGTGATGGAAATGAGAGACCTCACATGCTCCTCTTACGTTTCGCTCATGGTTGACACGAGGAACATAGCGGGGAGGCATCGCCCCGGCAACGCGTGGGCGACATTAGCGCCGATTCCGCCACTCGGTAGTGGGAGTTTGCTGAAAGGCGTCGGCGGGGTTCAGGGGTGCGGTCTGAGGACGTTTGTGTTGCAACGACGAGACAAGCGGCCCGCATTCGCCTTGCACACCGGGGAAAGGTGCTGCCAGTGGACGGCTACCTGCCGTTTTCCGCGCTTAAAGCGAAATCACAGGTCAACCGTGGTGAGGCGGTATGTTCTCCCGCAACCACTCGTCGTGCTCGGCAGCATCCTCCGGCGAAACACTGTCACGCTCGTGAACCGGTAACTCGCGCAACGGATCACCGAAAACGTTGTTAACTGAATCGCCGGCGCGCTTTGGACGGTCGGTCACAGCGCACTTCCAGTGTGACGAAGATCACATTCGGGGAAAGATAGCCGTTCATGTACCCGTAACCGGCGGTATGACGTCGTAATTGGGACTGGGCACCCAGCTGGGAACCGCGACGCCGACTCCGCGGCGCGGCAGCTGAAGCACAGCAAGTCCAATCTGGTTAGATCTCCAAGCTGGATAGCTGGCCGATGATCTGGACGGCCAACGGACTCAAGGTCGCCATGCCATCTCGGACCGCAGCCCGGGAGCCGGCGAGGTTAACCACGAGCGTGCTGCCGGAAATCCCGGCAAGACCCCGGGACACACCGGCGTCGACGATGCCTGCCGAAAGACCGGACGCGCGCAGCGCCTCGGAGATGCCGAGGAGTTCGCGATCGAGGATGTCGCGGGTCGCTTCTGGGGTGACATCGCGTGGTGTGACACCTGTGCCACCCACCGACACCACCAGATCCACTCCCCCGATCACCGCGGTGTTGAGCGCGTTGCGGATCTCCACCTCGTCGGCGGAGACCACGACCACGCCATCCACCACGAACCCCGCCTCACCGAGCAGCTCGGTGACCAACGGACCGCTGTGGTCCTCCTCGCCATGAGCGGTGCGGTCGTCGACGACGACGACGAGCGCCCGGCCCACCAACTCCCCTGGCTGTTCCATGAGTGCAACCGTATATGTGGGAAGGGACAGTGGCGCGGCCACTCTCAGTGTGGGGCCTGACGTGACGCTCACTGCTGTGCCTTGCCGAGGGTGACCTCCACGGTTTGCGGCTTGCCGGACGGATCAAGGTACGTAAGCGTCACCTTGTCCCCCGGTGCCTTTGATCGCACCGCGGCCACGAGTGCGTCGGCGCTGCCGATCACCCGGTCGTCGACCTTGGTCACCACGACTCCGCTGGGCAGTCCCGCGTCGGCCGCCGCGCCGCCGCTGGTGACCTCGACGATCTTCGCGCCGTCGACGGCTGCGTCGTTGCCGACCTGGACGCCGAGCGAAGCGTGCGAGGCGGTGCCGCTCTGGATGAGCTCGTCGGCGATCCGCTTGGCCTGGTCGACGGGGATCGCGAAGCCCAGCCCGATCGAGCCGCTCTGGGCCGCCGGGCCCGCGTCGCCGCCCAGGGTCGCGATGGCCGAGTTCACGCCGACCAGTTCGCCGTTCATGTTGACCAGTGCGCCGCCGGAGTTACCGGGGTTGATCGCCGCATCGGTCTGAATGGCGTCGAGCACGGTGTTCTGGTTCTGAGCGTCGCCGCCCGCGGCCACCGGCCGGTTCAGCGCGCTGATGATGCCGGTGGTGACGGTGCCTTCCAGTCCCAGAGGTGAGCCGATCGCGACCACGTCCTGGCCCACCCGCAGGTTGGCCGAGGAGCCGACCGTGATCGGGGTCAAACCCGACGCGCCCTGCACACGGACCACTGCGATGTCGCTACTCGGGTCGGTGCCGACGACGGTGAACCCCGTGGTGCGGCCGTCGGCGAAGGTCACCTTCGTCTGCGCGCCCCCCGGTCCACCGGGTCCGTCCTTGGCCGCGGCCACGACGTGGTTGTTCGTCAGGATCAGGCCGTCGGACGACAGGATGATCCCGGAACCCTCTTCGGACTGACGCCCGAGGTCGACCTCCAACTTGACCACGCTGGGCACCACCTTGGCCGCCACCTGCTCGACCGTTCCTGCGGGCAGGCTGGCGGCAGGCACGCTGGGCGCCAAGCCTGTGACGCTCGAGCTGGCCGCAGGCCGGTCCGGCTGCACAAGCAGGGCCACTCCGCCGCCGATGCCCGCCGAGACGATCGCCACAGCGACGGCGCCTGCGGTCAAAGCGCCTGCGCCGGAACGCTTTTGGCGCACGGGCGGCATCGGCATGCCAGCTGGCTGCTGCGGAGCGCCGCGGTACGGGTCGTAGGGCGGACGGAACTGCTGCTGGGTCGCATAGCGCCAGTCGTACGGCTGCTGCTGCGTGGGCTGCTGGTACGGGTTACCCCGGTGCGCACCGGGGTATCCCGGCGCCGCGTGCTGCTCATGGCCACCGGGCCGGTGACCCGGCTGCGGAGGCGGCGAGTACCTCGGGTGGTTCGTCATGTGCCTGCGATGCTCTTCCTGGAGTAGGTCCCGACACCTGGAACAACGACAGATGCAAGCTCAGCGTGCCCGGTTGGGCTGAGAATCCACTTAGAGAACTTTCGGGACATCCCCAGACTTTCCTCCCCTAGAAACCGCTCCCGATCAAGCATTGTCGGCGCTGACGACAGGCTGGTCCAAGTCGGCGTGGCGTGTCGTCGGAAGGGGCCGACCAGGCAGCACCACATGGATCGTCGTCCCGGGTGGTTGCCCGCCGGGGACGGTGTCCTCGACGCGCAGCGTGCCGCCGTGTTTGACCACAACCTGCTTCACGATCGCAAGGCCCAGCCCTGAACCGGGCATCGCACGCGCCGATGTCGAACGGTAAAACCGCTCGAACACCAGCCGTCTCTCGTGCGGCGGAATACCGGGCCCGAAGTCGGACACCACCAGTTCGGCATGCAGCGGGTCGATCTGCGTCAGCCGGACGCCGACCCGCCCGCCGGGCGGGCTCCACTTCGCGGCGTTGTCGAGCAGGTTGAGCACCGCGCGCGCCAGTCCGCCGCCGTCGCCGTACACCTGCCATCCGGTGACCGCGACGTCGAATTCAATGTCGTTGCGGCGCCTTCGAACTCGTTCCAAGGAGCGGTCCACGACCTCGGACATGTCGACGGGTTCATGGACGACGGTGCCCGCCTCGTCGCGGGTCAGATCAACCAGATCGCCCACCAGCGTGGACAATTCCTCGATCTGCGCGATCACGTCGGCGCGCAGCCCGGCCATCTCTTCGTCGGGCAGAAGTGGCGCACCGGGAGCCATCGACGCCATCAGCAGCTCGACGTTGGTGCGCAGCGACGTCAACGGTGTGCGCAGTTCGTGGCCCGCGTCGGTGACCAGCCGGGCTTGTCGTTCGCGCGATTCGGCCAGTGCGCGCAACATCATGTTGAAAGCCTCTGTGAGACGGGCGAGTTCGTCACTGCCGAACACCGGAATGGGTCTCAGGTCGTCGGTGCGGGCCACCCGTTCGGCCGCCTCGGTGAGTCGGGCCACGGGTCTCAGCCCGGCACGGGCCACCGCACCGCCTGCCATCGCGGCCACCATTACGCCGAGCCCGCCGACGATCAGCAGCACCGTTCCCAACCGTTTGAGCACCTGGCTCGTCGGCGCCAGGCTCTTGGAGATCAGCAGCGAGCTGCCGTTGGTCAGGTGCAGGGCCAGCACCCGCTGGTGGTTGACTGTGCGCAGCGACATCAGCAGCTCGCCCTGCACCACATCCTTCTCCGGCTCGCCGAGCGGCAGCGTCTGGCCTTCCTGGTTGGCCGTGTAGATGGAGCGGCCGGGATTGACCAGCATCGCGTTGACGTCTGAATAGGCGGTGCCCTCGATGGCCTTACCGGGATCGGCGGCCAGTGACCCGCTCTCGATCAGCAGCCGTGCCCGGCTGTGCAGCTGGTTGTCGATGTCGTCGTAGAGCGCTCGCGACACCACCGCGTAGACCGCGACCGCCATCAGCACCACCACCATGGCCACCATCGACATGGCGAGCAGCATCACGCGCCAACGCAGCGACAACGAGCTGGCTGTGGCAACCGGTGGCCGCGCTTTCGCCTGCGGCCCGAACCCGAACTTCTGGGCAACCATCAGGGCGGTGTTTCACGCAACACATAACCCACCCCGCGCACGGTGTGGATCAGTCGCGGCTCTCCTTCGGCTTCGGTCTTCCGGCGCAGGTATCCGACGTACACCTCGAGCGCATTGCCGGATGTCGGGAAGTCGAACCCCCAGACCTCCTCGAGGATGCGGCTGCGGGTGAGCACCCGGCGCGGGTTGGCGATCAGCATCTCCAACAGCGCGAACTCGGTGCGGGTCAGGCTGATCTGCCGATCGCCGCGGGTGACTTCGCGGGTCACCGGGTCGAGGGACAGATCGGAGAACGTCAGCGCGGGCGACTCGGCGCCGTCGTCGGGCGTGGTTCGGCGCAGCAGCGCCCGCATCCGCGCGAGCAACTCCTCGAGCGCGAACGGCTTGGGCAGGTAGTCGTCGGCGCCCGCATCCAGCCCGGCGACGCGCTCGGACACCGAATCGCGAGCGGTTAGCACGAGGATGGGCAGGTCATCGCCGGTGCTGCGAAGCTGACGGCACACCTCCAGCCCGTCCAGCCTCGGCATCATCACGTCGAGCACAAGGGCATCGGGCCGGTCATTGGCGATGAGGTCGAGGGCTTCGCGGCCGTCCTGCGCCAACTCGACCGAGTACCCGTTGAAGGAAAGCGACCGGCGCAGGGATTCGCGCACAGCGCGATCGTCGTCAACGACAAGTATGCGCACAGCCACAGTGTCTATCCATCACCTGAGACTGACCTGAGAGGCACGCCGCGAAGCGCGGCCTGCCTCAGCGACGGTCGAGATCGATGAGGCCGAGGCGGGCGGCCTTGAGCAGGCGCCGGGGCACCTTGTGCTGCTGACCGGCGACGGTCACATTCACCAGTTCCGGGCGCTTGGCCTTCCACTGCGCGCGCCGGCTACGGGTGTTCGCGCGCGACATTCTGCGCTTGGGCACAGCCATGATCGAGCTCTCCTCTATGGGGTTCTGAAATGCGCGCCGCGCGTGGTCGGGCGTCGGCAATTGCTCTTCAGGATAGCCGGTGACCTGCATAGGCTCCAAAACAGCGATTTCGGCGCGGTAACGGACGCCGAGCGTCCTTGCGCGCGCCGAAATCACAACCGCTAACCTACCGGTTGGTTGGCACCACGATTGGCGATGGGAGGCCTGCGTGACTGGTCCGGTCCGCATCGGCAATTGCTCGGGCTTTTACGGCGACCGGCTGGCCGCGATGCGGGAGATGCTCACCGGCGGCGAGCTGGACTATCTGACCGGCGACTATCTGGCCGAGCTCACCATGCTGATCCTGGCCCGCGACCGCGCCAAGTCGCCCGACCGCGGCTACGCCAAGACCTTCCTGACCCAGCTCGAGGACTGCCTGGGCCTGGCACTCGACAAGGGCGTGCGGATCGTCGCCAACGCCGGCGGCCTCAACCCCGCGGGGCTGGCCACCGCGGTGCGGGCGCTGGCCGAGCGGCTCGGCCTGTCCGCGACAGTCGCCCACGTCGAGGGTGACGACCTCGTGGCCCGCGCCCAGGAGCTGGGGTTCGGCACTCCGCTGGCGGCCAACGCCTACCTCGGGGCGTGGGGCATCGCTGACTGCCTGCGCAGTGGTGCCGACGTCGTCGTGACGGGCCGCGTCACCGACGCATCCGTGATCGTCGGCCCGGCCGCGGCCCACTTCGGGTGGGGCCGCGCCGACTACGACGCGCTCGCGGGTGCGGTGGCCGCAGGCCACGTCATCGAGTGCGGCGCGCAGGCCACCGGCGGGAACTACGCCTTCTTCACCGAACTCGCCGACCTGACGCGCCCCGGCTTCCCGCTCGCCGAGATCCACGCCGACGGCTCGTCGGTGATCACCAAGCATCCGGGCACGGGCGGCGCGGTCACCGTCGGCACGGTCACCGCCCAGCTGCTCTACGAAATCGGCGGCGCGCGCTACCCGAATCCCGATGTGACGCTGCGGGTCGACACCGTCGAGCTGTCCGACGACGGGCCCGACCGGGTGCGGATCAGCGGCGTCAAGGGCGAGCCGCCACCGCCGACGCTGAAGGTGTCGCTGAACAGCATCGGCGGCTTCCGCAACGAGATGGCACTGGTGCTGACGGGCCTGGACATCGAGGCCAAGGCCGAGTTGGTGCGCAGGCAACTCGAGACCAGCCTGACGGTCAAGCCCGCCGAGATGCACTGGACGCTGGCCCGCACCGACCACGCGGACGCCGATACCGAGGAAGCGGCCAGCGCGCTGCTGCGCTGCGTCGTCCGTGATCCGGATCCCGCGAACGTGGGGCGTCAATTCTCTTCAGCGGCAGTCGAACTCGCACTGGCGAGCTATCCCGGGTTCACCAGCACCTCGCCGCCCGGTGACGGCCAGGTGTATGGCGTGTTCACACCGGGCTATGCCGCCGCCACCGACGTGCCACACGTCGCCGTGCACGCCGACGGCACGCGAGTCGACATCGCGCCTGCCACCCAGACGCTGGCACTGGCGCCCGTTCCGCCTTTCGCGCTTCCCGAGCCGCTGCCGTTCGGGGAGACCCGGCGAGCGCCACTCGGCGTGATCGCGGGCGCACGCAGCGGAGACAAGGGCGGCAGCGCCAATGTCGGCCTGTGGGTTCGCACCGAGGACCACTGGCGATGGTTGGCGCACACGCTGACGGTCGAGAAGCTATGCGAATTGCTGCCCGAGACAGCCGATTTACCCGTCACCCGCCATCTGTTGCCCAATCTGTGGGCGGTCAACTTCGTCATCGACGGCATCCTCGGGCAGGGCGTCGCGTATCAAGCGCGGTTCGACCCACAGGCCAAGGGGCTGGGCGAGTGGCTGCGCAGCCGTCATATCGACATCCCGGAAAGTTTCGTATGAACATCTGGCACACCCCTGAACGCGAACAACTGCGAAAGACCGTGCGCGCCTTCGCAGAACGTGAAGTACTTCCGAACGTCGACGAGTGGGAGCGCATCTGCGACCTGCCGCGCGACCTCCACCGCAAGGCCGGCGAGGCCGGGTTGCTCGGCGCTGGCCTGCCCGAAGCGGTGGGCGGTGGGGGTGGCGACGGCGCCGACGCGGTGATCATCTGCGAGGAAATGCATTACGCCGGTTCGCCTGGCGGGGTGTTTTCATCGCTGTTCACCTGTGGGATTTCGGTGCCGCACATGATCGCCTCCGGCGATCAGCGGCTGATCGACACCTACGTGCGGCCCACCTTGCACGGCGAGCTGATCGGCAGCCTGGCCATCACCGAACCCGGCGGCGGCTCCGACGTCGGGCACCTGACCACACGCGCGATCCGTGACGGCGACGACTGCATCATCAACGGCGCCAAGACTTACATCACCTCGGGCGTGCGGGCGGACTATGTCGTGACCGCGGCCCGAACGGGTGGCCCTGGCGCCGCGGGTGTTTCGCTGATCGTGGTCGACAAGGGCACGCCGGGCTTTGAGGTCACCCGCAAGCTCGACAAGATGGGCTGGCGATCATCGGATACTGCCGAGCTGTCCTACACCGACGTGCGGGTACCCGCCGCCAACCTGATCGGCAGCGAGAACTCCGGTTTCGCGCAGATCGCGGCGGCCTTCGTGTCCGAACGCGTTGGCATGGCCGCGCAGGCCTACTCCAGCGCGCAGCGCTGCCTTGATCTCACGGTGGAGTGGTGCCGCAACCGCGAAACCTTTGGCAAGCCGTTGATCTCGAGACAATCCGTACAGAACACACTTGCGGAAATGGCCCGGCGGATCGACGTCGCGCGGGTGTACACACACAATCTGGTCGAACGCCAGCTTCAGGGCGAAACGAACTTGATCGCCGAGGTGTGCTTCGCCAAGAACACCGCGGTCGAGGCTGGCGAGTGGGTCGCGAACCAGGCGGTGCAGTTGTTCGGCGGTATGGGTTACATGGCCGAGTCGGAGGTCGAACGGCAGTACCGCGACATGCGAATCATCGGCATCGGCGGCGGAACCACCGAGATCCTCACCTCGCTTGCCGCAAAGATGTTGGGGTTTCAATCATGACGACGTTGGCGTCGACGCTGGATGCCCGCTCACCCGCCTATGCCGAGGCCGCAGAAGCGATGACGACCAAACTCGCCGAGCTCGAGGGTGAGCAGGCCAAGGCGCTGGCGGGCGGCGGAGAGAAGTACGTCAAGCGCCACCACGACCGCGACAAGATGACCGCGCGTGAGCGCATCGAGATGCTGCTCGACCCCGACTCGCCCTTCCTCGAGCTGAGCCCGCTCGCGGCGTGGGGCACCGACTTCACGGTGGGCGCCAGCGCCGTGGTGGGCATCGGCGCCGTCGAGGGCGTGGAGTGCTTGATCGTCGCCAACGACCCGACAGTCAAGGGCGGCACCAGCAACCCGTGGACGCTGAAGAAAATCCTGCGTGCCAACCAGATTGCGATGCAGAACCGGCTTCCGGTGGTGTCCCTGGTGGAATCGGGTGGGGCCGACCTGCCGACCCAGAAAGAGATCTTCATCCCCGGCGGTCAGATGTTCCGCGACCTCACCCGGCTGTCCGCAGCAGGCATCCCGACCATCGCGTTGGTGTTCGGCAACTCCACCGCGGGCGGTGCCTACATCCCCGGCATGTCCGATCACGTCGTGATGATCAGGGAACGCTCGAAGGTGTTCCTGGCCGGCCCGCCGCTGGTGAAGATGGCGACCGGCGAGGAGTCCGACGACGAATCGCTTGGCGGTGCCGAAATGCACGCCCGCACTTCGGGTCTGGCGGACTACTTCGCCGTCGACGAGCTCGACGCCATCCGGATCGGCCGCCGCATCGTCGCGCGGCTCAACTGGCGCAAACAGGGACCTGCACCGGGTCCCGTCACCGCGCCGCTGTTCGACTCCGAAGAACTGCTCGGCATCGTTCCCTCCGACCTACGTGTCCCGTTCGACCCGCGGGATATCATCGCCCGCATCGTGGACGGTTCGGACTTCGACGAGTTCAAGCCGCTGTACGGCTCGTCGCTGGTGACCGGCTGGGCCACACTGTACGGCTACCCGATCGGCATCCTCGCCAACCACCGCGGCGTGCTGTTCAGCGAGGAGTCGCAGAAGGCCACCCAGTTCATCGAGCTGGCCAACCGGTCCGACACGCCACTTCTGTTCCTGCACAACACCACCGGCTACATGGTCGGTAAGCAGTACGAAGAAGGCGGGATGATCAAGCACGGCTCGATGATGATCAATGCGGTGTCGAACTCGACAGTCCCGCACATCTCGCTGCTGATCGGCGCCTCCTACGGCGCGGGTCACTACGGCATGTGCGGACGCGCCTACGATCCACGTTTCCTCTTCGCCTGGCCGAGCGCGAAGTCCGCGGTCATGGGCGGCGCGCAGCTCGCGGGCGTGTTGTCGATCGTCAGCCGTGCCGCCGCCGAGGCCCGCGGCCAGCAGGTGGACGAGCAGGCCGACGCCGCAATGCGGGCGGCGGTCGAGGGGCAGATCGAGGCAGAATCGCTGCCCATGGTGCTCTCCGGGATGCTGTACGACGACGGCATCATCGACCCCCGCGACACCCGCACCGTGCTGGGAATGTGCTTGTCCGCCATCGCCAATGGCCCGATCAAGGGGACGTCGAACTTCGGCGTCTTCCGGATGTGAGCGCGATGTGGGGGCACCTCCCGCTTGCGGGGGACGCTTGCGCGAAGAGCCGAAAGCAGAGCCATGATTCATAACGTTTTGGTCGCCAATCGTGGCGAGATCACCCGCCGGGTGTTCGCCACCTGCAGGCGGCTCGGCATCGGCACCGTCGCCGTCTACACCGACCCGGACGCCGCCTCCCCGCACGTGGCCGAGGCCGACGCCCGGGTCCGCCTGGAGGGCCGCAACGGCTACCTGGATGCCGGGCAGCTGATCGCCGCCGCTCGCGCCGCGGGCGCCGACGCCATCCACCCTGGCTACGGATTCCTGTCGGAGAACGCCGACTTCGCCGCCGCCGTGCTCGATGCGGGCCTGACGTGGATCGGGCCGCCGGTGGCGGCGGTCGCCGCGATGGGCTCGAAGATCGAGGCCAAGAAGATGATGGCCGCGGCAGGCGTGCCTGTTCTCGACGAGCTCGACCCCGAAACCGTCACCGCGGATCAGCTACCCGTCCTGATCAAGGCGTCGGCAGGCGGCGGCGGCCGCGGAATGCGGGTCGTCCGCGAATTGTCCGAGCTCCCAACACAAGTGGAAGCAGCGCGCCGCGAGGCGCAGTCTGCGTTCGGCGATCCGACGGTGTTCTGCGAGCGCTACCTCGCCACCGGCCACCACGTCGAGGTCCAGGTGCTCGCCGATCAACACGGCACAGTGTGGGCGGTGGGCGAACGTGAGTGCTCCATTCAGCGGCGGCACCAGAAGATCATCGAAGAGGCGCCGTCGCCACTGGTCGAGCGCACACCTGGGATGCGGGCCAAGCTGTTCGACGCGGCCCGGCTGGCCGCGACCGCCATCGGTTACACCGGTGCGGGCACCGTCGAGTTCATGGCCGACGAGCGCGGCGACTTCTTCTTCCTCGAGATGAACACCCGGCTGCAGGTCGAACACCCAGTCACCGAGGAGACGACCGGACTCGACCTCGTCGAGCTGCAGCTACAAGTCGCTGACGGCGGTCATCTCGACCCGGATCCCCCACCGTCGCGGGGATATTCGATCGAGGCCAGGCTGTACGCCGAGGACCCCGGCAAGGGCTGGCAGCCGCAGGCCGGCACCGTGCATCACTTCGAGGTGCCTCCGAACGTCCGCCTCGACACCGGCATCGTCGACGGCTCGGTGGTTTCAGTGTTCTACGACCCGATGATCGCCAAGGTCATCTCGTACGCGTCCAACCGCCGTCAGGCCGCAGGCGTGCTCGCCGACGCGCTCGCCCGCACCCGCATCCACGGCGTGCGCACCAACCGCGACCTGCTGGTGAACGTGCTGCGGCATCGCGCCTTCCTCGACGGCGCCACCGACACCGCGTTCTTCGACACCCACGGCCTGGCCGAGTTGGCCGCACCGCTGGCCGACCAACGCGCAGTCGGACTCTCGGCACTGGCCGCCGCCCTTGCCGATGCGGCGCAGAACCGACAGACCGCAACGGTGTTCACCACGGCACCCAGCGGATGGCGCAACCTCGCCTCCGGATACCAGACCAAGTCCTACAGCGACGCATCCGATGAAACCCATGAGGTGCGTTACCGGTTCACCCGCGCCGGCGTTGAGTTGCCCGGCGACGATGACGTCGCAATGATGAGCGCGCAACCGGACCGAGTAGTGCTGTCGGTCGCCGGTGTGGAGCGCCCGTTCGACGTGGCCCGCTACGAAGACCGTGTATTCGTCGACTCCCCGCTCGGCCCGGTGCAACTCGTTGCGCAGCCCCGCTTTCCGGATCCCGCCGCCGCGGTCGCACAGGGCTCACTCCTCGCGCCCATGCCGGGCTCGGTGCTGCGCGTCGGCGCGGCGGTGGGCGCCGCCGTCACCGCCGGCCAGCCGCTGATCTGGCTGGAGGCGATGAAGATGGAGCACACCGTGACCGCGCCAAGCGACGGTGTGCTCGCCGAACTCAACGTCGAGGCAGGCCAGCAGGTCGACGTCGGTGCCGTACTTGCCCGAGTGGACACACAACAAGGAGACCCCCGATGACACAGACCGGCTTCATCGAGACCGAGGAGCAGCACGCGCTGCGCAAGGCCGTCGCCGCGATGGCCGCCAACTACGGCCAGGATTACTACCTGGAGAAGGCCCGCTCCGGTGGGCACACCGACGAATTGTGGAACGAGGCAGGCAAACTCGGCTTCATCGGCGTCAACCTGCCGGAGCAGTACGGCGGCGGCGGTGCGGGCATGTACGAGCTGTCGTTGGTGATGGAGGAGATGGCCGCCGCGGGCTCGCCGTTGCTGTTGATGGTCGTCTCCCCCGCGATCAACGGCACGATCATTGCCAAGTTCGGCACCGAGGACCAGAAGAACCGGTGGCTGCCCGGCATCGCCGACGGGTCGATCACCATGGCGTTCGCCATCACCGAACCCGACGCCGGGTCGAACAGCCACCGCATCACCACCACCGCCCGCCGCGACGGCAGCGAGTGGATCCTGTCGGGCCAGAAGGTGTTCATCTCCGGCATCGACCAGGCACAGGCCGTGCTCATCGTCGGGCGCACCTATAAAGACCCAGGGGCCAAGTCCGAATCGCTCAGGCCCGCGCTGTTCATCGTGCCGACGGATGCCAGGGGCCTGAGCTGGACGAAGATCGACATGGAGCTGTGCATGCCCGAAAGCCAGTTCCAGGTGTTCCTCGACGAGGTCCGGTTGCCGTCCGACGCGCTGGTCGGATCTGAGGACGCCGCGATCGCCCAACTGTTCGCCGGGCTGAACCCGGAGCGGATCATGGGCGCCGCCAGCGCGGTGGGCATGGGCCGGTTCGCGATCAACAAGGCCGTCGACTACGTCAAGACCCGGCAGGTGTGGAAGACGCCGATCGGTGCGCATCAAGGTCTCTCGCACCCGTTGGCGCAGAACCACATCGAGATCGAGCTGGCCAAGCTGATGATGCAGAAGGCAGCGACGCTCTACGACGCAGGCGACGACGCGGGCGCGGCCGAGGCGGCGAACATGGCCAAATACGCCGCGGGCGAGGCGTCGGTACGCGCCGTCGATCAGGCCGTGCAGTCGTTGGGCGGCAATGGGCTGACCAAGGAGTACGGCATCGCCGCGGCGGTGACCGCGTCCAAGTTGGCCCGCATCGCCCCGGTGAGCCGCGAAATGGTTCTCAACTTCGTGGCGCAGACCTCCCTTGGTCTGCCACGCTCGTACTGATGCCAACACTCGTCCACTATTCCGTCGAGGGCAGCGTCGCCCGGCTCACGCTGGACTCGCCGGACAACCGCAACGCGCTATCCACGGCACTGGTCAACCAGCTGCATCAGGGCCTGACCGATGCCGCCGAGGAGGCGGGCGTGCGGGCCGTTGTGCTCGATCACACCGGCGGAACATTCTGTGCGGGAGCCGATCTCACTCAAGCTGCCTCCGGCGGACCGGCCGTCGATCCCGGCCACCTCGCCGTCGATCGGGCCCGCGAGCTCACCCAGCTGCTGCGCAGGATCCTCAAGCTGCCGATGCCGGTGATCGCCGCCGTCGACGGGCATGTCCGCGCTGGCGGGCTCGGCCTCGTCGGCGCATGCGACATCGCGGTCGCGGGACCGGCCAGCACGTTCGCGCTGACCGAGGCGCGCATCGGCGTCGCCCCGTCGATCATTTCGCTGACCCTGTTGCCGAAGATGACCGCCCGCGCCGCGGGTCGCTACTTCCTCACCGGGGAGAAGTTCGGCGCAGCCGAGGCCGCGAACATCGGGCTGATCACCATGGCCTCCGAAGACGTGCGAGCCACGGTGGCGTCGCTGACCGACGCGATCGGCAAGGCCTCGCCGCAGGGGCTGGCCGCCTCCAAAGCCTTGACCACCGCGAGCATTCTTGAAGCGTTCGACCGCGGGGCCGACGAGCTGACCGAGCAGTCCGCGCGGTTGTTCGTCTCCGAAGAGGCCCGCGAAGGAATGATGGCGTTCCTGCAGAAGCGCACGCCGCGCTGGGGCGCGGCCAACCCTTAGGACGCGGCCTGATCGATGGGCTGCTGCTCCGGCGGTGACGCGCTCGCACGTCGGCGCTTCAGCTTGCCGGGCAGGGACTGCACCGTCTCCCACGGGATGAACGCGAGGTACAACACGAACATCGCCACGCTGAAGAAGGCGACGTTCATGGTGATCATCATCGTCAGGTGCATCACGACACCGGCGGCCAATACCCAGAACCGCCACCGCCGATTCCAGACGAGAACGGCGATCGCCAACTCGATCAGCAGGGTGCCCCACGTCGCGACGTTGACCAGAATCGCATTGCCGGACAGCCACTCTGGCGCAGAAAGTAGAGCCCACCGGCCGTCGGTCCGCCAGGTGTAGGAGGCCGCGGCACCGTCCGCCCAGAATTTGCCGGACAGTTTTGCCTGAACGGACACCAGGTAGACCAGCGATAGTTGGACCTGCATGAGCCGAATGGGCCACGGCGCCATGGTTTGTGCAGACCGAAACGATCCGGTCCGCCGACGCTGATCGAGTGAAAGAGCTGCACCACAGCACGAGAGCGCCAGGATCAGGGCGACGACGGTGAGGAGCTGGTCCCCGGCATTGAAGACGAAGCCGCCGCTTCGATCGAACGAGTAGAACAACACGAAAACGACGATCGCCGCGAACCGGCTATGCCAGCCCACGGTCATCGCGACGGCCGACAACAGCAGCAGCACCCAACCGATCCACAGGGCCGGGTCGCCGGGCCAGACGTCAAAGACACTCCACTGGTAGGCGAGCCGGGGGTACGCGGGCGCGACTCCTTGTTCGCCGAACACTCGCGAGAAGTCAGGCAGCAGTGCGAGGGTCCACGCGACTACAACGACGCCGAACATCATTCGGACGAGACCCAGCGTGTAGGCGGGCTCGGGAGTGAACCAGAAGGCGCACCATCGGTCGGTGATCGTGCCGACTAGTGATCGCCGGGAGCTATCCGACTCCGTCATTGCGCTCCTGCTAACGCCTCTTGGTACAGGACCTTCATGGCCGGTTTTCCGGGAGGACCCTCACCAGGCGGCGGTAGAGTCTGGGTTCGATAAACGACGGTAACGCCGACGACGCGCTCAGTCGGCTCGGTGACCTCGCGGACGACCCATCGGGCGAGCTGTGGTCGGATGCTCGCGTCGTGGATCACGGCACGCCTCATCAGTATCCAGCGATCCCACCAGCCGATGCCACGCTCGCCAGGCTGCATGGTCCACACCCGGTCCTCGCCGTCGGCCATCTTGACGTGAACCTCGACCGTCTCGAGCCTGGAGTCCGGCGTCCCGTACATCCCCCAGTACTGGTCGAGTCCTGCTGGCGCCGCGACCGGTGTCACAACCGGCATCAGACTGCGCCTGATCGGCGAATCGGGCACATTCCACAGGACACCAATCAGTACGAACACCGCGACGAAGGCGCTGATCACGACCTTGCCGACGTGAGACTCCTCGAATCGCTGCTGAAGGTTGGCGAGCTTGCCCCCGCTAGTGCGCGGGCTCCGCTGCTCTTTGCCTTCATTGCGAACAGTCACTGCCAAATCCGCGGCCACTTTCTGTCGGTTGCCACCGTCGCAGACACCCTAGTTCATCCCCGAGAGGTTGACGGCGCCGTCGGCATCCAAGAGATTTGGGGTCAACTCTGCGCGAGAGGGAGATGGTCTGATAGATGACCCGCGAGGTTCTGGTCACCGGGGCGACCGGCACGCTGGGCCGGAAGCTGGTCGGCGCGGCCACGGCTGCCGGTCATCACGTGCGTGCCATGAGTCGGCGCAGTCACGTCGGCTATACCGGCGTGCACTGGTCACAGGGTGACCTGCTCGCCAACACTGGCATCGACGCTGCCGTCGATGGCGTGGACGTGGTCGTGCACGGCGCCACCCAGGGCACGGGCGACAAGGACGTCACGTCCACGCAGAACCTTGCCACCGCGGCGCGCCGGGCCGGCGTCGGGCACATCATCTACGTGTCGATCGTCGGGATCGACCGAATCCCGCTGCCCTACTACCAAACCAAGCTGCGCGTCGAGCGCGCCCTGGAAGCCTCCGATGTCGGCCACACGGTGTTGCGCGCCACCCAGTTTCACGACCTGATCAACAAGATCTTCTCGATCCAGCGGTTCTCACCCGTGCTGTGGACGTTGCGCGGAGTGCGGTTCCAGCCCATCGACACCCGTGACGTCGCTGCACGGCTAGTCGAACTCATCGACTGTGAACCTGCCGGACGGGTCGCCGACATGGGCGGTCCTGCCGTGCACACACACGCCGAGCTGGCACGCATGTACCTCGCTGCCCGCGGCGGCCGTCGACCCGTCGTCCAGATGCCGGTGCCGGGGCGCATCGTCGCCGGCTACCGAGCGGGCGCGAACCTGGCGCCGGACAACCCGGTCGGCACCATCGACTTCGCGGAATACCTCGCCGAAATCACATAAAGTTCGCTCATCTATCTGCTTCGCCATGATCGCCAACAGCACAGTTTGGCCAACCGCCTTGCATGTGCCAGCGTTCGTCGTAGGCTCGACATTGATGAGCACTCCAGCGTCGCGGAACGGTTCGATGCGTGCTGCTGACACCGATCGAATACAGGTGGCGCAGTTGCTCACCGACGCCGCTGCCCAGGGCCGCCTGCCGATGAGCGAGTACGAAGACCGCCTGACTAAGGCGTATGCGGCGCAGACGTACGACGAACTCGAGCGGATCAGCGCCGACCTGCCCGGCACCGTCACCAGGGCGCGCGGCGGTGGTCCGTGCAGGCCAGCGCCCTCGACGCTGCTGTTGGCCATCATGAGCGGCTTCGAGCGCCGCGGCCGTTGGAACGTGCCGAAGCGCATGACGACCTTCGCTCTGTTCGGCGGTGGCGTGGTGGATTTGCGGTACGCCGACTTCACTTCACCGGAAGTCGAGATCCACTCGTACTCGATCATGGGCGGCCAGACAATCCTGGTACCACCGGAGGTCAACGTGGATCTGCGCGGGGTCGGCGTGATGGGCACGTTCGACCAGAGCGTCGACGGCGAGGGATCGCCGGGTGCTCCATGCGTGAAAGTCCGCGGCTTCTCGCTGTGGGGCAGGGTCGGCGTCAAGCGCAAGAAACGGCAAGGCCCCTAGCTATAGCTAGCCCGGCCGGTTTCATGATGTGCCGCGGTAGGCGCTAGGGACATCCGCCTCCGGATCGCAGTCGGCATCGCCGCGGTCGTCGCGTCCACCCCACTAACCATCGTCCGATCGTGGCGGCTGGCCGCGACGCGTACAAGCGTCAGGCTGACGGGGGAGGTGCAGGTCGGCATAGGCGGCGATGCCGGGCGGGCGGTGGATCAACACACCGCACCAGCTTGACGCACATCGGCCCCTCCTTGATCCGGAGGGGCCGATGAGTTAAGGAAGATCTTCCCGTTGGACCGCCAATACATAGCGATCTCAACGGTTTAGCCCTTGCCGCCGCCTTTCAAACCACCGCCACCAGTGAGTTTGCCAATGGCGTCTTTGATTCCTTGGAGCGGTCCACCGCCTCCGCCGCCCGACTCGCCGTCGCCCCACAGGGTGGTATCGGGTTTGAACTGAAGGCTGTTTCTGACGAGGCCATTTCCTTCGCCGCTTCGCTTGGTCCCCGCGTTGATTTTGTCGCGCACTGCAGTTACGGGCGCCTTGGGTGCGTCGACTGCGGGCGCATCAGGCTCCACGGCCTTGAGCGGCTTGGGCAGTGCGTCCCGGAACGGCTTGGGCGCGTTGGCCTCAATCGTCGGGTCAGACTGGCTTCCCCTGCCGGCTAGCGAAGGCGTCGCCAAATCGACGAAGGACCTCCCCGTATTGGCCTCCGCGTTCCTGCCGAACAAGCCGCGCACACTAGTGACCGGCGTGCCGGCGGCCTCTCGCTGCGCGGCCAAGGTCATCGTGCCGGTCGCAGGCGAAGGCGCAGTCAATGCAGCGGCAATCCCGGCGAGGACCGCATTTACAGGCCCACCATCCTGGAACGCCAAGACACCGGCTCCCAACGGGGTGTCCGGCCCGAGCGCTGTGCCAACCCCCGTCAGAACCACCCCTACCGGCCCACCACCCTGGAACGCCAAGACACCGGCTCCCAACGGGGTGTCCGGCCCGAGCGCTGTGCCAAGCCCGGTCACAACCACCCCTACCGGCCCACCATCCTGGAACGCCAAGACACCGGCTCCCAACGGGGTGTCCGGCCCGAGCGCTGTGCCAACCGCGGTCACAACCACCCCTACCGGCCCACCACCCTGGAACGCCAAGACACCGGCTCCCAACGGAGTGTCCGGCCCGAGCGCTGTGCCAACCCCGGTCAGAACCGCCCCTACCGGCCCACCATCCTGGAACGCCAAGACAGCGGCTCCCAACGGAGTGGGCGGAGTGGGCGGATCGGTCTCAGGGGGGTTCCCCCCGAGCGCTTGGCCAAGCCCGCCGAGAACCACCCCTACCGGCCCACCACCCTGGAAAGCCAAGAGAGCGGCCGCGATAACGTCTGCCGCAGCAGCGAGATTGACTTGAGCCGCCGACAACGCCTTAGGGGCCGCCGCGGCAACCTGGGCCTCCCGAGCTGCCACAAACGGCGCTATCGCCGGTGTAGCCACGAGGATGCCAGTTGTAGCAAGTGATATGCCGGTCGCGAGAACCGGGCCAACACGTCGCGCCTGTCGAGACATTGCCATTTGATTCGCCATCAGGTTTCCTCTCTAAGGCCGACCCGCCGCGCGTCGACATGCTTCGCCAGTCGCCGAGGATCAATCCCGGCCTCGGGAAAAATATCGTAACTCACTGTGCCGCGCACGGTGGAAATACACAAACGTAAATAACTCAGACGACTCGGTTCACGGACCGCCCGGACCATTGACGGAGAGCAAACAGTAACATCAGCCACATAGGCCACATCAGTCACTCTTGTGTCGTCGAATGGTTGTGACAGGCATGTCAACTAGTGGACCCGCATTACATCGGTCAGGCGCTAACGGCTGGCCAGTTAACGTCTGCACAGAAGAACTATTGTGTTGACGTCCGTCCCATGGCACACATGTTCGCCGCATCCAGCCACCTCGCGAAGTGCCACACGGCCTGCCTCGAACCGCGAGCACGCCGCTGGGCATTGCTTTGCTGAAGGGATGTCAGCAGGCTTATTGCGTTCAGAGTTCGCCGGATGCTTCTACCGGTGCTGGTCAGCCGATCCGCGCAGCGACGCAGCGACGCAGCGCGCCGGTTTGCCGGGCTGCGGCTAGCGCCTGCGCCTCGAACGGAGATAGTCGCCGACGACCGCGGCCCCCAGCCCGTCCAGATCGGGCATCACCACTCTGCCCTCGACGCGGCGGGCGACCTGATCGATGAACCGGGCCAGGCCCGGATCGCTGCCGAGCCGGAAGATCGTCACCTGCGCTCCCAGCCGGGCCATATCGTCGAAGCCCTTGACCGTGTGGGCGATCGTCCGAGGGTGCGGCGGGTAGTCAAAGAAGACCGATGTGCCCTCGCCGTCGACGTCCTCGAGGTGTGCCGTCGGCTCACCGTCGGTGACGACGAGAACGACCGGCTGCGCGTTGGGGTGACGGCGCAGGTGGCGTCCCGCCAGCGCCAGTGCGTGATGCAGGTTGGTGCCCTGCTCGTAGACGCCCTCCAGCCCGGTCAGCTCGGCGGCGGTCACGGTGCGGGCATAGCGGCCGAAGGCGATGATCTGTAGCGCGTCCGAGCGGAACCGGGTGCTGACCAGATGGTTGAGCGCCAACGCCGTCCGCTTCATCGGCAGCCAGCGGTTCTCCATCACCATCGAGAACGATGTGTCGACCAGTAGCGCCACCGCGGCCTGCGTGCGGGTCTCGGTCTCGGAGATCTCCACGTCTTCGACGGTGATCCGAAGTGGCGGCTCCGCCACCCCCGTGCCGGCCTGCCGCAGCACCGCATTTGTCAACGTCCGGGTGACGTTCCACGGCTCGGTGTCACCGAATTGCCATGGCCGCGTCGCGCCGGTCAACTCTCCTGCCGCACCCGCGCGGCGGGTGTCCCGCTCACCATGGCGGCCCGAAAGCTGTTGTGCCACATCATGCAACGCCGTCTGGCCCAGCTGACGCATCGCCTTCGGGGAGAGCCGCCACTGCCCGTCGGAGCCGCGGTCGAGGAAGCCCTGGTTGACCAGCGCCCGCTCCAGTTCGGCGAGTGTCTTGGCGTCGACGGCCGCGTCCTCGCCCAGTTGGCGAGCCAGCATGTCGAGGTCGACGTCGTCCATCGTCGCGCCTGCGTAGCTCTGCGAAAGCGCCTCGGCGAGCTGCTCCAGCTCGGCGACGTCGGCTAGCGCCTGGGTGCCTTCGCCCATTCCCATCGGGTTGTCGCCTGAGAATCGTGACGAGCCGGTCCAGTCCTCCCCCGGCCGCGCCGCCTGCAGGTGCGCGTCGAGCCGGTTGAGCGCGTTCATCAGCGATGGTGAGCCAAATGCCTGCTGCGCCAACGCATCCAACTCGGCGCGCTGGTCGGCCGAGAGGCTGTTGCGGAACCGCTGTGCGGCGGCCGCCCGCTGGGCCAGCGAGTCGAGAAGTTCCTCAACGTTCTGCGGATTCTCCGGGAAGAACTCGCCGTGCTTGGCCATGAAGTCGTCGAAGTCCTGCCGCGTGTCCTCGCCGCGAGAATGCTTGTCCAGCAAGTCGTTCAGGTCATCGAGCATCTCGTTGACCCGCTGACGGTCCTTGTCGGTGGCGTTCTCCAGCGCCTGCTTCATCCCGGCGAACCGCTGATCGAGCATCTCCCGGCCGAGCAGATCCTTGATCTGCTCGTACTTTTCGCGCGCCTCCTGGCTGCGCCAGTCATAGTCGGACAACTCCTGCACGGCCTTCGCGGGCGACGGTGGCAGCGATTCGATCCGCATCTCGTTGAACCGCGCGTCGTCGTCGAGGGCCCGAGCCAACTCTTTGCGCTCGGCCAGCACGGCCTCGTCGAGCAGCTTCTTGATCTCCTGCAATGTGCCGTCAAGGTTGTTGCGCTGCAACAGCTCCCGGCGCCGACGGTTCGCCTCCGCGGCCAGCCTGTCCGCACCGCGCATGTTTCGGGTGCCGCGCCGCATCAGCTCCGAGAGCGCCCGCCGCGGCGAGCTGCCCTCCATCACGTCCTGGCCGATCTGCTCCAGCGCCTCGCGCAGGTCGACAGGCGGCGCCAGCGGGTCCGGCCCGCCGGTGTAGCTCGAATACCGGGACGAGCGCCCGTGGCCCCGTCTAGCCATAGACCGTTTCGCCTTCTCCCGACACCTTGTCGATGCGTTTGGCCAGATACAGGGCCTCGAGCGCCAATTCGACTGCGGCCGCGCGCTCGCCGTCGGAGTGCGCGCCGAGGCGTTGCTGAACCTGGGCGATTGCAGGCACTTCGGGCACCGCGTCCAACACGGCCCTCGCCGATACCCGCTCGCCGGTGGTGACGGCCGAGCCGTTCTCGATCGCGGTCACCAGCGGTCCGACGTCGATGCCGCCGAGCAGCCGCTGCGCGGTGTCCGCGGTGGCCCGCCGCAGCAGGTGCTCGAGCACCGCCTGCTCGCGCCCCTCCTCGCCGGATTCGAATTCGAGCTTGCCGCGCAGCACGTCGATGACGGTGCCGAGATCGCATACCCGGGCCACCGGATGCGACTCGCCAAGCACGGCGGAACGGTGCCGGGCCGCGGCGGCGACGGTCTCCGCGGCGGCGATGGCGAACCGCGCCGAGACACCCGACCGCTGATCGACCGAATGCGACTCACGCAGGTGGCGGGCGAACCGGGCGAGCACCTGCAGCAGATACTCGGGCACTTCGGCGGCCAGATGTGCCTCTTGCTTGATGACGCCCACCTCCGCCTCGAGTTGCAGCGGGTAGTGCGTGCGGATCTCGGCGCCGAACCGGTCCTTGAGCGGGGTGATGATGCGGCCGCGGTTGGTGTAGTCCTCGGGGTTGGCGCTGGCGACTACGAGCACGTCGAGCGGCAGCCGCAGCGTGTAGCCGCGCACCTGAATGTCGCGCTCCTCCATCACGTTCAGCATCGACACCTGGATGCGCTCGGCCAGGTCGGGCAGCTCGTTGATGGCGACGACGCCGCGGTGTGCCCGCGGGATCAGGCCGTAAGCGATGGTCTCCGGATCGCCGAGGCTGCGGCCTTCGGCCACCTTGATCGGATCGATGTCGCCGACGAGGTCGGCCACGCTGGTGTCGGGGGTGGCCAGCTTCTCGGTGTACCGCTCGCTGCGGTGCTTCCAACCGATAGGCAGGTCGTCGCCCAGTTCGGCGGCGCGGCGGATCGACTCGGGTGTGATCGGCGTGTACGGATGCTCGCCCAGCTCGGCGCCGTCGATCACCGGCGTCCACTCATCGAGCAGCCCGGTCAGCGCCCGCAACAGCCGCGTCTTGCCCTGCCCGCGCTCACCGAGCAGCACCACGTCGTGCCCGGCGATCAGGGCCCGCTCCAGCTGCGGTATCACGGTGTCCTCGAAGCCGAGAATGCCGGGCCACGCGTCGCGGCCCTCGGCCAGTGCGGCCAGCAAGTTCTCCCGGATTTCGGCCTTGACGCCCCGCTCGCGATGACCGGAGGCCCTGAGCTCGCCAACGGTCCGGGGCAGATCATGAGGTTGTGTCACCACTCCACGCTACGACGCCCTCCGCGAGAGTGCGTGTCTGTGCCCGACACCCCGCGGAAAGTCGGCACTTTCCGCACACCCGCGGGGACGTCAGCCGACCTTGACGGATACCGTCTGCTGCCGGGTCTGCGGCGGCAGTTTGGTGGTGTCGACAACCAGGAACTCGCCCGTATCCGGGCGCCCACTGGCCAGCACCGTCGGCTTGAGCTTGAACGGCGGTGTCTGCGACTCGATGCCGGCCAGCCCGAAGTCGCTGTCGTTGGCGACGACGAGCGTCTTGCCGCCGTCCGGGGTGGCGAGGCCTTCGATCTTGTCGTGTCCGAAGAACTCGCCCCTGTCGTTCAGTTCGGTCAACAACGCCCCGAGGTCCAGCTTCAGCGGCTTGGATGCGACGGTGACGCCAAGGGACCTGAGCTTGTCGACGGCGGCCGCGTCGCTGCTGACGCCGACCAGCGTCTCGACGGGCTTGCCGTCCAGCTGCAATCCGCCCGCGTCGGCGCGGTACACACCGCCGGGCACGTTGGCGCCGGGTCCCACATCGGTGGCATCGGCGATGTCAGCGATGTAGACCTTCTTGTTGCCACGGGGTTGCAGCTCGCCATCGCGCTCGTCGACGAGAAATAGGGTGTTGCTCAGCGCCGTGATCTCGGACACCGCGACCTTCGTCTCCGCAGGATTGGCGAGCGGATACAGGTATTCCTTCACTGCCTTCGTCGCCAGGTTCACCGTCACGATGCGTGCCAGGGGAACCGGTTTCGCCGAACCCTCGAGACCCGGCGTCTTGAGTGCGGATTGCATGATGCCGACGAGCGTCGAGTCGTCCGGCGTGATGGTGAGGCCCTCCATCCCCTGATTCGGGCTGCGCAACGACAACTCACGCGGCAAGGACCCGTTTGAACGGCGGAAGCCGTTCGATCTCTTTGCCATTCGCGTCGAAGTGGACGAGGAACGGCCCGTATTCGTCGGATACCCAGAAGGTGCCGTCGGACATGGCGACCAGGCTTTCGCCGGTGTTGGCC
>Ga0207687_10000605_pt1 | contig 24228 bp, 23 predicted proteins | sample KBSM54metaG_FD_184399 | JGI IMG/M metagenome (GOLD analysis project Ga0207687, IMG submission 184399) | Miscanthus rhizosphere microbial communities from Kellogg Biological Station, Michigan, USA - KBS M5-4 metaG (SPAdes) (version 2) | ecosystem: Host-associated > Plants > Roots > Rhizosphere >...
ATCGGGCCTCCTCGTCGCTTCGAGTATCGGGAGTCCCGGTCCCCCGCCCCAGAGGCGAAGGTCCTTCGGTGGGGACGCCGAGGTCCCGAATGGGCGGTGCCGGCTGTTCGGGCGAACACGTGTTCGACTACAGTGGGAGGCATGGCCGTCGCCGCCCGTGAGCTCGCCCAGGGGGTGGTTCACGGCAAGCCCGCCATCCCCGCCGAGCTGGTCGAGTGGGCCGCGCCGGTGTCGCTGGCGGCCGACCAGCTTCTCCCGGTGCTGGCCGCCCTCGAGCCGTTGCTGCCCGATCGCGGCCTCCGGCGGGGATCGGTGGTGGCGGTCGAGGGGTCGTCGTCGGTCGCCCTGGCCCTGGTCGCGGCCGCGTCCGCCGCCGGGTCGTGGTGCGGGGCGGTGGGCCGGCCGTCGTTGGGGCTGGTGGCGGCGGCCGAGCTGGGGATCGTCCTCGACCGGTTCCCGCTGGTGCCGGTCCCCGATCCGTCGGCCGCCGGCCCCGGGGGGTGGGCGTGGGTGGTGGCCACCCTTCTCGACGCCCTCGACCTGGTGGTGGCCTGGCCCCGGGGGCCGGGGTCGGTCCGGCCCGCCGACGCCCGGCGGCTGGCGGCCCGGGCCCGGGAGCGGGGATCGGTGCTCGTGGTGGTGGGGGGCGGGTGGCCGGGGGCGGCCGGCGTCCACCTGTCGGTGGCCCGGGTCGAGTGGATCGGTGTGGCCGCGGGGCACGGCCGCCTGCGGGCCCGGCGGGTGGAGGTGGTGGCCGGCGGTCGGGGGGCTGCGTCCCGGGAGCGGCGGGCGACGCTGTGGCTCCCGGCGCCGGGGGGCGGCGTGGCCGCCGCGGTGGCGGGCGACGAGGCCGGTCTGCGGGAGGCCCGGTGACCGACCGCCCGCCGGGGGGCGGCGTGGCCGCCGCGGTGGCGGGCGACGAGGCCGGTCTGCGGGAGGCCCGGTGACCGACCGCCTCCTGGTCGTGCACTGCCCCGACTGGCCGGTGGTGGCGGCGGGGGAGGCGGCGGTGGCCGGGGTGGCGGTGGCGGTCGTCTTCGCCAACCGGGTGGTGGCGTGCTCGGAGGCGGCCCGGGCCGACGGCGTCGCCCGTGGGTTGCGCCGGCGCCAGGCCGAGTCGCGTTGCCCGGGCGTGGTCGTGGTGGCCGACGATCCCGGCCGCGACGCCCGCGCCTTCGAGCCGGTCGTCGCCGCGGTCGAGGCGTTCACGCCGGGGGTGGAGATCGTCCGCCCCGGGGCGTGCGCCTTCGCCACCCGGGGTCCGTCCCGCTACTTCGGCGGCGACGCGGCGCTGGCGGGGAAGGTGGCCGAAGCGGTCGACCGCGTCCTGGCCGGGATGGGGGCGGGGGCGCCCCGCTGCCGGGTGGGGGTGGCCGACGGCCGGCTGGCGGCGGAGCTGGCCGCCCAGACGTCCGGGGGGTCGCCGGTGGTGGTCCCCCGGGGCGGGAGCCGGGCCTTCCTGGCCCCGTTCCCGGTGGCGGCGGCCACCGCCGGCGACGTCGACCGGGCCGACCTCCTCGTCCGCCTCGGCATCCGCACCCTGGGCGACCTGGCCGCCCTCCCGCCGCGGGCGGTGCTGGCCCGCTTCGGCACCGACGGGGCGGTCGCCTGCCGGCGGGCCCGGGGCCTCGACGAGCGACCCGTCGCCGCCCGCACCCCCCCGCCCGACCTGGCCGTCTCCGCCGTGCTCGACCCCCCCGCCGACCGGCTGGAGACGGTGGCCTTCCTGGCCCGGTCGCTGGCCGAGCAGCTCCACCTGGCCCTGGCCACCCGGGGCCTGGCCGCCACCCGGGTGCTGGTGGAGGCGGAGACGGAGCACGGCGAGTGGCTGGCCCGCCGGTGGCGCCACGACGGCGGCCTCGCCCCCGCGGCCCTGGCCGAGCGGGTGCGGTGGCAGGTCGACGGCTGGCTGGCCGGTCGTCCGGGCCCGGGCTCGACCGCCGACGCGAGCGATGGCGACGTGCCCACCGCGGGGTTGGTCCTCCTCCGCCTCACGCCCGACGAGGTGGGCCCCGACGACGGGCGCCAACTCGGGTTCTGGGGCGGCGACCGGGCCGCGGCCGAGCGGGCGGCGAGGGCCCTGGCCCGGGTCCAGGGCGTCCTCGGCCCGGAGTCGGTGATCACCGCCACCCTCACCGGGGGACGGGGCCCGTCGGAGCAGGCCCGCCTCGTCCCGTGGGACGACGCCCGCCCCGCGGCCGCCACCAGCGCCGCCTCCGTGGTGGCCCCGTGGCCGGGACGGATCCCTCCGCCGTCACCGGCGACCGTCCACCTCGACCCGCCCCCAGCGGAGGTGTTCGACGCCGCCGGCCGGGCGGTGACGGTCACCGGCCGGGCCACCGTGTCGGCTCCGCCCGCCCGGGTGGCGGTGGCCGGTCGGCCGGCGGTCGAGGTGGTGGCGTGGGCCGGCCCGTGGCCGGTCGACGAGCGGTGGTGGGACCCGGCCGGCCATCGCCGCCGGGCCCGCACCCAGGTCGTCACCGCCGACGGTGTCGCCCACCTGTTGGTCGTGGAGGCTGGCCGGTGGGCCGTCGAGGCCACCTACGACTGACGACGAGGCGGCGGTCAGCGCCGACGTCGCCTCGGTTTGGATCGCCGCAATCGGGGTGAAAAGGCCTGATCCGGCCCGATCCACCCCGCTGCCGCTGCACGAAAACGAGGTGGGCCGCCGCCGGCGCTTCCTACAGCCCGTAGAACGCGGCCGGCCATCGCCGCCGGGCGTAGCCCAGCACGATGCCGCCGGCAAAGGCGACGAAGATGCCGCCGAGGGCGAGGCGGAGGACGTCGGCGCCGGTGCGGGCCAGCAGGGGGGTGGTGGTGGTGGTGGGCGGCGACGTGGCCGGCGGGGCGGTGGTGGGGGGCGTGGTGGTCGGGGGCACGACGGTGGTGGCCACCGTCGTCACCGGCGGGCACACCCCGCCGGAGGCGGTGGAGTCGTCGACCGCGAGCGACCCGCCGGAGGCGGTGGAGTCGTCGACCGCCTCCGAGCAGCCGGAGGCGACCGACCCGTCGACGGCGGTGGCGTCCCCCGAGGCGGTGGAGTTGTCGGTGGCGAAGGCGGTCCCGGAGGCGGTCGATCCGTCGGTGGCGACCGCATCACCGCTGGTGAGGCCGGTCTGGGCGCCCACCGGGGCGGCCAGCGCGATCGTCGCCATCACCCCCACCACGCCGACCAGCAGCCCCCACGATGTCCCCTTGGCCCTGCTGTTCCTCGCCCTCATCGTCCCAACCTTCCTGTCGTTGCGTCGGACGATATCCGCCCTGCTCATCGGCTGCCCGCGGCCAATGATCCGAATACCCCATCGAGACGATGGACGGTTCGGCGCACACTGCCCTCGTACCTTTCGCTCGCTCCTGGAGAGGAGGACGTGTGCTGTCAGCCGGATCCAGATGGGAACGGTCGCCTCCGCTCGCATAGGCGTCGACGAGGGGATCCCCCCGGTGCCGGACTGTCTCCCGGCCCGCTCCCCCTCACCTGGTGACCCGGTCGCCCGCCCCGGCGGCCGGGTCGCCGGACGCCCCCCGGGTCATCCGACGGGCTCGGCCACCACGCCGAGCTCGAGGAGCACCGAGGCGTAGTCCTTCGCCACCCGTCCCGCGCTGGCCTGGTCGCCCAGCTCGCGGTGGGCGGCGATGAGCAGCCGCCACAGGCCGTCTCGGTAGCGGTCGATCTCCAGGCCCCGCTGGCAGGTGCGGGCGGCGGCGGCGAACGAGGCCCCCTCGACCTGCATGGTGGCCAGCCGCTCGGCCAGGTCGGCGGCGGTGGTCCGGAACTGGTCCCTCGCCTTGACCACCCACTCCGCCGGACCCTCCTCCTCCAGGAGGTCGCCCCGATACAGCTCCAACAGCCCCTCGATGGCAGCCGCGCTGGCGGCACGGTCGCCGGCGGCGTCGGCCACCCGGGCCTGGTGGGCGAGCTCGCCGAACTCGACGACGTCGACGCTGGCGTCGTCGGGAAGGGTCAGGCAGTAGGCGTCGCCCACCCGGGCCAGGATCGACGAGTCGGGCGAGGTCCCCGGCTCCACCAGGTGGCGGACGGCGGAGATGGCCACCTGCAGCGACCGCTTCCCCGACGCCGGCGACGTCTCCGGCCACAGGGCCTCCACCAGCGCCTCCCAGTGCAGCAGCCGGCCCTGGTGGATGACGAGCAGGCGGAGCAGGGATCGGGCCCGGGGCTTGACCCCCTGGAGGTCGAGCGGCTCTCCGTTCACCTCCATGGTGAAGGCGCCGAAGCCGCGCACCACCATGGGCACCGTCCCGGTCGGGTCCGGCCGCCCTGCGCCCCGGCGGCTGGCCCGGAGGCCGCACTCCTGGGCGATGGCCTCGGCCAGGGCGGCGTGGCTCGCCCGCTGCCCGACGTCGGTCAGCGCCAGCGCCCGGTAGGCCACGACCGCCGCCCCCCGGGCGCCGGTGGCCCGGGTCAGCCGCTCGGCGGCCAGGGCGGTGGCGTTGGCCGCCGGGTGACCCTCGCCGGCCAGGGCCAGGGCCTCCAGGGCGGTGGCCCAGGCCTCGAGCACACGGGCCCCGCCCCCCCGGAAGACAGCGGCCGCGGCCCGGAGGGCGCCGGCGTCGCCCGCGTCGCCGCCGATGCCGGCCCGGAGGACCGCGGCCAGGGCCGCGCCCCAGCCGCCGTCGGCCGGCTCGGGCTCGGCGTGGGTCTCCGCGTCGGGCAGCACCGCTTCGAGGACGACGTGGCAGAGGCGGGCCAACCACGGCTGACCCAGCTCCTCGAACGTCTCGTGCGCCGTCACCAGCGACTCCACCGGCCGCTGCCCGGCCAGCGCCTGGGCCACGACCCGGCCCAGGCCCGCCGCCGCCGCCAGCCGGGGCGAGGCCATCTCCTCCTGCTCGGCCGCCACCAGGAGACGCTCGGCGTGACGGGCGTGGCCCGCCAGCAGCGCCCCCAGCCCGGCGGCCAGGTGGGCGTGGTCGCCCCCGAGCTGGCGGGCCCGCGCCGACACCCCCAAGGGGTCGCGGCGGGTCGCCTCCCGGACGAGGCTGAGCCAGTCGTCCGCCGGGGGCGAGACCGGCTCCGTCCAGGCGCCGAGGGCCATGCGCTCCCGCTGGGCGTCGAGCGCGCCGGCGATGGGGCCGAACGCGGCTTCGGTGGCGCGGTAGCCCTGCAGGGCGTCGGTCACCCGGCCACAGGCCAGGTGGCGGCGGGCGTGGGCCAGGAGGAGCCAGGGGTCGCTGGCCACGACGCCGCTGGGCAGGGTCTCGATCCACCCCCCGGGCGACGATCCGACCACCTCGCCCCGGACGCCGAGGAGGCGGTCGATGGCCTGGTGGTCCTGGGCCCGGGAGTAGGCCCGGATGGCCTCGGTGTAGGCGGCCGCGTCCTCCAGCATCCGCCCCGCCCGCTGGTAGCGCAGCCACGTCTCGGCCTCGCCGACCTCGGCCACCAGCACCGACTCGAGGTACGAACGGAGGATCTCGTGGCACCGGAAGCTGCCGTCGTCGAGCGAGGCCAGGAACAGCTGCCGGGACTCGACCTGCTCCAGCAGCCGCTCGCTGCCGCTGCGTTGGAGGAAGGCGTCGCACAGCGGGCCGCTCAGCCGGGGCAGCACGCAGGTCTCGAGCAGGAACCGGCGCAGCTCCGACGGCAGGTGCTCGAGGATGTTCTGGGTGAGGTACTCCCGCACCAGGCGGGTGCGGGTGGAGAGGGCGCCGAGGGTCTGGCGACGGCGGGCGGGCGTGCGGCCGTTGGTGGCCAGGTGGAACAGCTGGAGGACGGCCGCCCACCCCTCGGTGCGGCTGGCGACCTCCGCCACCTCCTCGGGCGACAGCGGCGCCCGGTAGACGTCCTTGAACAGCTGCTCGACCTCCCACGACCGGAAGCGCAGGTCGTGGGCCGCGACCTCGGTCAGCCGCCCGTCGATCCGCCGGCGGGACAGGTTGAACCGGGGCTGGTGGCGGGCGGCGACGAGCACGACCAGCGAGGCGGGGGCGTAGTCCACCAGCCGGGCCACGAAGCCCTCGGCGGGCGTGCCCTCGAGGGTGTGGTAGTCGTCGACCACCAGGACGGCGTGGCGTCCCGACCAGCGCTCGAGGTCGGCGACCATGTCCTCCAGCGACCGCCACCCGCCGGCCAGGCCGGTGAGCGAGGTGCACAGGGCCCGCTCCAGGTGGGCCAGGAGGGGCTCGATCTCGCCGTCGGAGTCGTCCGCCCGGTACCAGGCCGAAGGGGCGTCGATCGACGCCAGGAACTGGGCCACCACCGTGGTCTTGCCCGAGCCGGCGGGGCCGACCACGATTCCGAAGCCCGTCCGCAGCGCGTCCTGCAGCTTGTCGGTGAGGCGGGGCCGGGCCAGTCCCGACCCGGCCGGCACCCGCAGCTTGGCCGGGACAACCGTCGTGACCTCGGGCCGGACATTCACGATGCTCGCCGCCTCACGGAGACTGATCCGCCGGGTGGAAAACGGTAGCACCGGCCCCTTCCGGACGGGGCGGCGCGGCGCGGGCTCGTCGGCCCTGGTGCGTCAGTCGGGCTCGGTCGACGACGTCGTGGTGTCGTGGTCGGTGGTCGTGGTGGTGTCGTGGTGGGTGGTCGTGGTGTGCTCGGTGGTCGCCGGCCGGGGGGCGGCGGTGGTGGCCACGGGCGTCGTCGGGGCCGGTCCCGGAGGCCGGGGGCGCTTGGTGATCTTGGCCAGGTCGAGGCCGTAGTAGCCGGCCGCGTTGCGGGCGAAGATCTTGGCCCGGATGGTGTCCGTGAGAGCCGGGTACCCGAACTTCTCCTGGAACTCGGGCGAGATGTCGAACGTGCGGAAGGCGTCGATCTGGCCCTGGGGCGACCCGTACCAGATGGAGTCGGTCCCCCACAGGATCCGGTCCTCGCCCACGGCCAGGAGGAGCTTGCCCAGCAGGTGGGCGGCCTCGTCGGGCGAGCGCATGAGGTTGAACCAGGTGGTGCCGATCTCGGCGTAGACGTTCTGCCCGGGACCGACGCCCGCCTTGCGCAGCGAGGCCACCAGCCGGTTGGAGCCCTGGTCGGCCGTGTCGATCGAGAACTCGCCCTCCGTCACCCCCGGCTCCCAGCCCGAGTGGTACACCGCGAACTTGATCTCGGGGAAGGCCTTGGCCGCGGGCCCGACGTCCTCCGGCGACGCCCACTTGTCGCCCCCCGAGATGCCCTTGTGGATCGAGATGCGGGGAATGCCGAGGTCGACGATCTTCTGCAGCGAGGCCATGCCCACCTGGCGGCCGGTGAGGTCGGCGTCGTCGAGGCGCCAGCCCTCGGTGTTGGTGGTGTACGCCTTCCACCCGTCGACCTTGTACGTCTGGGCGATGGCTTCGAGGTCGTCGAGGGCGGCCACCAGCGGTTTCCCGGTGGGGACGACGAGGCCGTGGACGAGCAGCCGTCCCGGGCCGATGCTCTGGTTGACCCGCTCCCGGGCCCGGGCCATGACCTCGACGCTCAGCTCGCCGGTGCGGGCGTCGGGCGCGGGGATGGCCGAGAGCACGGCCGCCGCCGTCTCGCTGCGGAAGAACAGCGTGTCGACGTAGCGGTCGATGCCGAAGCAGGCGCGGGGGTCGTCGGCCCCGCAGAGGGCCTGGGGGAAGTCGGAGCCGAAGAACCCCGGGTCGAGGGGCTTGGTCAGGTCGAAGTCGAGGAAGTGGCTCTGGGCGTCGATCACGGGCAGGTCGCCGTCGAGCACGGAGTTGGCCGCGGCCGCGTCGGTGCCGGCCTCCTTGGGCACGGCGAAGGTTCCGCCGGGCCGGGCGCCGGTGGTGGCCGCCTTCTCCTTGCTGCACGCGTTCAGGGCCAGGAGCACGGTGGCCGCGCCCATCGACGTGCGCAGGAAGTCGCGGCGGGACATCCCCACCCGGCGGGCGTTGTCGGCCGCCTGGTCCCACGCCCGCCGGCGGGCCTCGCGCACGACGTCCGACAGCGGGAGGGGGCGGTACTCGTCGCTCGAGGCGGGGTCGAGGAGGATCGGGAGCTCTTCCTTCTCGTCCCGCTCGTCCCGGCGCCGGCGCCCGACCATGCCCCCGACCTTAGGAGACCGTGACGTCGGCGAAGTAGGCACCCCCGTTGTTGTCGACCCCGGTGTCGTTGACGCCGAGGAAGAGCGTTCCCGCCTCCTGGGCGTCGAACGTCAGCCGTTGGCCGACGAAGAAGGGCTCGCCCCGGAGGCCGACCTTGGCGATCAGCCCGTTGTGGCCGCCGTCGACCACGCTGGCCGACCGGTAGTCGGGGTTGGGGTCGCCCTCCGGCCCCGACGTGCCGCCGCCGCTCTCGGCCTCGCCGCTGGCCACGATCTCGACGTGGCTGCCGACGGCGAGCGAGATGCCGGTGTCGACGAAGGGCTTCCTGGCGTCGACGGTGACCGACGTCGCCGTCGGTCGGGCCGGGGACGTCGTCGGGGGGAGGGTGATCGCGATCTGCGACCCCGTGTCGTCGCCGCCCGAGCGGGTGACGACGAACGCGCCCACCACCAGCAGGAGGATGACGGCCCCGACCAGCGGCCGTTGCCAGCGGCGCAGGAAGCTGCCCCGGGGCGGCCGGGGGACGGCGACGGGAACCGGGGCCGCCTGCACGAGCTGGGCGCCGCACTGGCGGCAGAAGGTCCGGCTGGCGGGGTTGCCGGCGCCGCACTGGCCGCAGGCCACCTCGCCCGGCTCGACCGGCGCCGGCGGTGGGGGACCGGGGGTCGGCGGCGGCGGAGGCGGCGGGGGAGGGGGAGGCGGTGGCGGCGCCGAGGGCTTGGCGATCATGGCCGCCGCCTTTCGGGAGGCCTCCGCGGCCCGGGCCGCGGCGTCGGCCTCGGCTTCGGCCTTGGCCTTGGCCGCGGCCTGGGCCCGGATCTCCGCCTCCGCCCTCGCCTTCGCCTCCGTGTCCGTCTCGGCCAGGGCTGCGGCCCGGGCCGCGGCCTCGGCCGCGGCCGCAGCCGCGGCCCGGCCCAGCGCCTCCACGTTGGCCCGGTCCTGAGCCTCGGCCTCGGCGATCGCCCGCCGCTCGGCCTCGTCGGCGGCGGCGGCCGCCAGCAGCATCTGGGACGTGTCGGGATCGGGCGCCGCGGTCGTCGTGCCGGACGGGCTGGTTCCGGCCGCGGCCGTGGCGCCCGACCCCTCGCTCACGCCGACGTAGTCGACGAAACCGCCACAGGTGCCGCAGAACTGGGCCCCCTCCTCGAAGGGGACCCGGCACACCTTGCACATGATCATCCGGCGACCACCTCGATCCGGTGACGCACGGCCGCCGGCTTGGCGTCCCGCACGATCGACTCCAGCCGGCGGCGGTCGATCGGGTGGTCGGGGGTCTCCCGCACCGTCACCACGACCTGGGCGATCGCATCGCCGGGGGGACTGGCGTTCGGCGTCGGCGACCACACGGTGCCGCCCGACTCCTCGATCCGGGGGGCGGAGCCGGTGAGCAGCTCCACCTGCTCGGCCAGGCCCCGGGCCGTTCCCCGCGCCCGGTACAGGTCGCCGGCCCGGGCCACCAGCTGGCGGCGGCGGACGAGGGGCCAGTTCTCGTCGAGGGCGATGCCCACCCACCCCGCCAGCCAGGGCAGGAAGTCCTCCGGCGTCAGGACGGGGTCGAGGTAGGCGGGCAGGTTGTCGAGCACGGCCAGGGCGGGGGCAACGACCTCGTCGAGGCCCTCGGTGAAGCGCTGGGCGAACCCGTCCTCCTGGTAGAGCGAGGGCAGGAGCGAGCCGATGGGATGGGGCGAGGCCAGCCCCGCGACGAGACCGCGCACGCTCAGGCCTCGGCGACCATCAGCTGGTGCTGGTAGGAGAACACCAGGGCCGACGCGGGCAGGTCGAGCCGCTCGCTGGGGCCGCTGCGGGCGCCCGTCACCGGGTCGGCGCCGAACAGACGAGCTTCCTCGACCAGCTCCACGCCTCGCACCCCCTGGAGCACCCCGTAGACCTCCCCGGCCCGGACAGAGCGGCCGAAGGGCCAGCCGGTGCCGTCGGGACCACCCCGTATCGGAGAAAAGTAGCCGTAGAGGGCGGCCAGCGCGTCGTCGTGCAGGCGTTGCGCGCTCACCCGCTCCCGACCGACCAGGCGGGCGACCACGGTGACGCCCAGGTACATCGGCGGCTCCACCACGACGCGGGTGCCGATGACCCGGCGCTCGTCGAGGTAGGCGGCGACCCGGGCGAGGGTGCGGTCGTCGGGCACCAGGTCCTCGATCCGCAGCTGGCCGAGGTCGCCCTCGGGCGCGGCCGGCACGACGAGAACCCGCACGGCCGCGTCCCGGGTCCCCTCGCCGGTCAGGGCGCACCGCACCCGGGCCACCTCCGGGGCCGCCTCCCGGGCCAGCTGCTCGTAATCCTCGGCGGTGACCGCCCGCCCCCTCGTCCGCAGCAGGATCGGGGCCCGGACCTTGGCGCTCTCCACCGACTCGCCGTCGACGCCGCCCAGCGCCGCCCGCCGGTTCTCCACGACCGACACGTAGGGGATCGACGACTTGAGCACGCTGATCGCTCCCCGGGCGACGTTGCCCCGCCGGCCGCCGCCGCTGCGGTACGACCGGACCCGGACCTGCGCCCCCTTGGGGGGGACGGCGCCGTAGTGGCGGAGGGAGCCGTCGCCCTCCCGCACCGCCGGTCCCAGCTCGACCCGCCCCTGGCCCGCGTCGAGGACGAAGTGGCGGTCGCCGGGCCCGCTGGCGGCGAAGCTCTCGACGAGCAGCCACTCGTCCCACCCCTCCGGGCCCGCCACCTCGACCACCGGCGGGTCGCCGAAGGGCACCACCGGCGGGTGCTGGAGCTGGAACTGCTGGCCGGGAACCCCTTCCGACGCGCCCAGCAGCTCGTCGGTGAACTCCTCGGCGTTGACGGCCGCGATCGTGCCCCCGATGGTGAAGGCGTCGAGCCGCCGGATCTGGGGCGACGCGCTGTACACCGGCTGGTTCCCCAAGGCGGGGACGACCCGGCAGCGCAGCCACCCCGCGGCCCGGCCGTCGAGCACCGAGGTCTGGTGGTTCGAGGGAAGGTGGACCACCACGTCCCCCGGACGGTTCAGCCCCCCGGTGCCGTCCTGGCTCACCTCACACCCGGCCCAGCCCTCGCCGTCCCATGCCTCCCAGGTGAGGGGTGGGTTGGTGGGGTCGACGCCGACGCCCTCCACCTGGCAGTCGAAGCGGAGGTTGACGATGCAGCGGGGGGCGGCGCGGGACAGCCCGACGAGGAGGGCGTCGTCGGGCTTGGGGACCTGGTCGAAGCAGAAGAAGCTCTGCCCGGAGTCGAGGGCGGCCCGGTGCTGGCGGTAGCGCCCCGGCTGGATGGCCGACGCCACCAGCTCGGCCGCGGTAGGCAGGATCTCCAGGTCGTCGGCCGTCTCGAAGGCGACCGCCTCGATCGCCTCCGTGCGCAGGGTCGCCACCTCGGTGCCGGCCGGCACCCGGACCGTGCCCGGCTGGGGCGCCGACAGCCAGAACGTCACCGGAGCCCGGGCCGGTCCCGGCGGGAACAGGCGGACCCCGATGAGGTCGAGGAACTTCAGGTAGTTCAGCTCGGGCACCCGGTTGAGGCGGTAGAGGAGCTGGTCGACCATGAAGGCGAACGTCTCGATGAGGGTGACCCCCGGGTCGGACACGTTGTGGTCGGTCCACTCCGGGCAGCGCTGTTGCACCATCCGCTTGGCGTCGTCGACCAGGTCCTGGAAGCGACGGTCGTCGAGGTCGGGGGCGGGCAGCGTCACGGGGCCTCCTCGGCCGGGATCACGTAGAACGGGAACACGAGGTTGCGGGGATCGTTGGTGGCGCGGACGGTGTAGCTGATGTCGATGTAGAAGGTCGTCTGCTTGCTGTCGAGGGTCACGTCCACCCCGGTGACGTCGATCCGGGGCTCCCACCGGCCGAGGGCCTCGGTGACCTCGTGGCCGAGGCGGCTGGCGGTGGCGTCGTTGGCGGGGGCGAAGACGTAGTCGTGGATGCCGCAGCCGAACTGGGGCCGCATTGGCCGCTCGCCGAAGGCGGTGCCGAGGATGAGGCCGATCGCCTCCTGCAGCTCCCGGTCCCGCGTCACGAGGGCGACGCCGCCGGTGGCGTCGGTGTGCAGGGGGAAGGCAAAACCGGCCCCGATGAAGTCGTCGCTCATCCGCCCGTGCCGATCAGGACCGTCGTCACCGAGCCCACCAGGTTGCCGGGCAGGCCGAAGCACATGGTGCAGGCGGAGCCGGTGGCGGCCGCGGGACGGCCTTCGACGAGCACGTTCGCCACCCCCGCGGCCACCACGGCCTGCTGGGCCGGCGGCACCATGTGGGGGTCGGTGGGATGCAGCCCGACGTGGGGCGGCGTGTTCACGCCCGACGACCCGACCACGGCCGCCGGCCGGCCCCCGATGAGCACGGTGGCGGCCAACCCGACGGTCAGGGGGGCGGAGAAGGGCATCGGCGGGCCCGGCTGGGGGCTCCCGAACGCCCCCGGTATCAGGTGGGTGGCGCACACCCCGACCACCTTGTCGCCCATGACCGCGGCCGGTCCCGGCATCGTCGTCGTCCCTAGTTCAGCCGAACCGGCTGGCCCTTGACCGACACCGGCCCGCTGCCCTCGATCGAGATGGTGGCCGCCTTCAGCGTCATCGACGTGCCCGCCTCGAGGGCGAGCGAGGTGCCCGCCTTGACGGTCACCTCGGTGGCGGCGGTGATCTCGACCTTGCCGTTGCTGTCGACCTTGATCGTCGTCCCCGTCTTGTCGAGGGCGATGCGCAGCTGGTGGTCGCCGGTGAACAGGGTGACGCCCTCCTGGCCGTCGTCGTCGAGGAAGACCAGGCCCCCGCCCTTCTTGGAGATGAAGCCCCGGCGCCGCACCTCGCCCGTCGACGGGTCGACGATGTCGTGGCCGAGCTCGGGCTTGTCGACGCCGTTGTGCAGCTCACCCAGGACGAAGGGTCGCCGCAGGTCGCCCTGGTCGAAGGCCACCAGCACCTCGTCGTTGACCTCGGGCAGCATCACGCCGCCGCGGTCGCGGCCGGCGCACAGCTGGACGGTGCGGGCCCAGTCGCTGACGTAGGTGTCCGACAGCCACGGGAACTTGAGCTTGACCCGGCACATGGCCTCGGGGTCGTTGACGTCGGTGACGATCCCGATGGTGACGCCGCTGATCCCCGGCGATCTCCCTCCGCCGGAGAAGCCGTTGTTCACCAGCCCGTAGAGCGACCGGTCCTGGCTGCCGCTGACGGTGAAGGCCACCGTGTAGCCGGACTCGGTGTCGTAGATGTGGCGGCTGCTGGTGACGCTGTACCGACCGTCGAACGGCGTCTTCACCAGCGACAGGCTGACCGCCCGGCCGGCCCGGATCTGGGGGTTGCCGCGGGCGACGCCCTCGAACTCGGCGAAGGAGCTGGCGATATCCTCGGCCAGGGCGGCGGCGGCCGCGTCCACCTCGCTCTGCTCGTCGTAGGGCACGCCCACGCCCACGTACGCCCTCCCGCCGAAGCGGTTGGCCAGCTCCCGGGGCGTCGTCCCGATGGTCGCGCTCGTGGTCGCCGCTGGCGCCGTGCCCACCACCGCCCGCTTCTGGCGCATGTCCCATCCCCGGACCTGCACCTCCTCCACCTGCTCGCTCGAGCGGACGATGGCCCGGAAGCGCAGGAGGTCCTTGCCCATCACCAGCTGCAGCGGGTCGGAGGACGTGTACGTGCCGTCCTGGGGCCCGGTGTTGGCCTCCACCGGCTTGCCGAACACGAACTTGCCGTCGGTGACCCCGACCTGGAACCCCACCTCCCGGGCCAGCCCGGTGAGGAAGTCCCAGTCGGTCACGTTGCCCTGGGAGACGTGGTCGTGGACGGTGCGGGTGGCGTCGATCCTGCCCGTCTCCAGCCCCGCCCGGCGGGCCACCTTGTCGGCCACGTCGGAGTAGGTGACGTTGGTGTAGGTCTCCGTGGCCCGGTTCCGGAACAGCCGGTGGGAGAGGTCGAGGCCCCGGACGACCGTGGTGGTGGCCTCGGCGTCGAGCTCGGCCTCCAGGGCCGTGACCTCGCCGCTGACCAGCTTCTGCCCCTGCGGCGCCGTCCCCGAGAAGACGCGGATCTCGACCCTCGACCCGATCTTGACCTTGGCCGCGTCGAGCACGTCCCGATGCGGGTCGCGGAAGGCGATGGCGAAGCTGTCCGGAAGCCTCACGCTGCTGTCGACGGTGAGGTGGAGGAGGGCGGCGTCGAGATGGGACGCGAGCGGCCGCCCGTCGACTGAGATCTCGAACTTGGCCGTGTGGACCTGGCTCATCCCTCACCGGTCCCGGGTGTCCGGCGAGGGGACCAGGATCATCGTGCCCTCCCGCAGCCGCAGGGGATCGTCGATGCCGTTGGCCACGGCCACGTGGCGCCACATGGCCGGGTCCTGGTACTCCGCCCACGCGATCGAGGCCAGTGTGTCGCCCGCCACCACCCGGTGGCTGCCGGTGGGCTCCCGCCCGCCCGAGGTCGGGTTGGTGAAGGGCTTGCCCGTCGGCAGCTCCTGCATGGTGACGCTGCACGTGGCCCGCAGCGGCTCCCCCTTCTCGTTGAAGAGGGTGTACTTGGCAGCCACGCTCTTGATGTTGCCGGTGAACTTGAGCTTGCCCCACTCCAGCACCACGAAGGGGGCCGACGGCTTCTTCTGCTGCTTGGTCTTCACCAGCGGCGAGCAGCAGAAGAACAGCGTGTCGACCGTCTTGACCAGGTCCGCGGGCTTGGTCTGGGTGGCGTCGAGGAAGAGCTCGAACGTCAGCTCGGCACTGTTGGCCCCCATGAACTGGGGCATGGTCGTGTTGGCGGCGCTGGTCGAGGGCTTGTGGTCCCAGGTGGCCGACTTGGAGATCGAGTACTCGCTGGGGTTGAACTGCACCTCGAACGTCTCCACCGTCGGCCCCTTGCTCGCCTGGCCCTGGTGGACCGACGGCGTGGTGACGGTGATGGTGGCCCGGGTCGGCGGGCTCATGGCGCGGCCGCCCCCGGCCCGAACCCGTGGTGGGCCAGCTCGAGCGTCTCGGTGGCCACCTTGGGCCCGTCGATGCTGAACGACGGCCCCTGCCACCGCACCGGGATGACCTCCTGCAGCTCCCACTTGGCGATCACCGTCTCACCGTCGGGGTCGAGGGCGGCGATGGTGGCCGTCGGGCGCTCGACCTTGTGGACGGCGAGGTCGGCGAACCAGGCCGCCACCTTGGCCGAGTCCCGGTTGATCGGCCGGGTGAGCTTGACGTTGGAGTACTTGATCTGACCGCCGAACTGGTGGACGAAGCCGTTGTTGCCCCCCTCCGCCCGTTGCTCGATGACCACCTCGCAGCCCAGGCCCTCGCAGGCGGTGAACACGCCGAGGTCCTGGTCGTCGATCTCGACGCTGAAGTGGACGGTCGTGGGCGGGTAGGACTCGTAGTCGGCCATGGCTGCCGCTCAGCCCCTGATGCCCACGTCGGACGCCCGCCCCTGGCGCTCGCGGTCGAGCCGGAGCTCGCCCCGCAGGTGGTCCCGGAGGCGGGGGTACAGGCGCCGGGCGAGGCGGTCGATCTCGCGGTCGGACATGGCCGCGCCCGCCGGGGTGTTGGCCGGGGCAGCCGGGGTCGGGACGACCGTCGGGGTCGGCTTGGGGGTCGGGGTTTCGGCGACGGCCGCGGTCGGGCCCGCCGGCTTGGCCGGGTCCTCGTTCGACGGGGCGGCCGCGTCGAGCGCCCGAGGCCCGGGCGCGGGGGTCGCGGCGTCGTCCGACTCCCGTTGGACGACGGGCGATCGCCTCGTCGCGACCCCACCGACGACCGGCGCCGCCGGCCCGAAGAGGACGGAACCGTCGGGGGCCCGGGAGGCGAGGCCGGCGGCCACCGCGACCGCGCCCGCGTCCACGAAGCTCGCATGACCGGCCGGGGCCGGCCCTTCGGGGACGGCGACGGCGTCCAGTCGCCGGAGGGGGCTGGCGGGTGGGGGAACGCTCGGCGGCGAGGTGGCGCCGGCCCGCTGCACCGCCGGCGGTGCGACGGCGGATCGGATCGGGGACGCGGTCGCCGGCGTGCCGACGTGCGGTTTCTGTCGGCCGAGCCCGGCCGGGCGATCGTCGTCGAGGGCTGGGGCGATGGAGGGTGAGGCGAGCGGCGCCCGCTCGGCCACCAGCGGGGCGACGGGGTCGAGGGCCGCCGTCAGACCGGCGTCGGTGGGCCCCGGCGAGGCGTCCGGCGGCCGGTGCGAGCGATGAGGGTCGGGGGCGGTCACCAAGGAGACCGTCCGCGGCACCGGGTGCTCCGAGCCGCGCTCGGTCGCCGGTTCGACCTCGCTCGTCGTCGTCGGCAGCCGACGCAACCCGACCAGGGGGGCGACGTCGGCAGCGGCGCGATCGCCCGCCGCCGGGGCCACGACGACCGCCTCCCCGCTCGCCTCGGCTCCGGTGACGCCGGACTCGGAGGACGTCTCGGAGGCCGGGCGAAGGGCCGGGCGCTCGGCCACCACGGCCGCCGGCGACGGGGTGTCCACGGGCGGGGCACCGGTGCGCTGGACGACGGGGAGGCGGCTGACGCCCGGTGGCAGGGCCTGCCCGAGCCCGGGCTTCCGGGGCGTCTCCACCGCCGCCGGCGTCGGGACCGGGGCCGACGGCGGGGGCCTGCCGGCGAGGGACGGCGCCGAGCCCAGGATCGGTGCCGACGGCGCCGGCCCGGGCGACGATGGCCGCGCCACGACCGGCTCGGGTCCCGGCCCCCGACTCGGGTCCGGGCCCCCTGAGTCCGCCACGGGCGCGGGGGAGGGCGCGAGCACCGACTCGATCGCCGGCCGTCGTTGGAGCACCGGCATCGCCGGGGCCGTCACGAGCCCGCCGCCGCCGGCGGAGGCGGGCGTGGGCGGCACGGGCGTCGGGGCCAGCTCCCGGAGCGGCTCCTCGCCATCGGACGGTGGAACCACGAACCCGGGCGGCACCGGGAACCGCCGCCCCTCCGGCGGCCGGGCCACGGCGGTGTACGTGCCACCCGTGGCCTCCGGCGTGACGTAGTGGCCGAGGGCCCCGAGGAGGCCGGGGCTGCGCCGGGAGGCGAGACCACGCTCGAACGAGCCCGTCCCGAACGTGCCCGCCACGGGTGTCACCGCCCGTTGGATCGGCGGTAGGCCGCGCCATTCGGCCCGGTGGACGGCGGGGTCACCCGCCACCGCCACGGCATCCGGCGCCCGCGGCCGGTCACGGCGACGGGGCCACACCGGGGTCACCGCCCGCCTGGCTGGCGCAGCCGATCGATCTCGCCGACGAACCGACGGCGGAGGTGGTGCTCGAGATCGAGGATCTCGTCGAGCGACCAGTGGAAGTGGTAGGCGACGTACGCGGCCTCCTCGTACAGGCGTTCGGCCGAGTACGTCACGGTTCCCCCAGGCGGCTGCCAGCCACGTCGACTGCAAACTCGTGGTTGCACGACGGGCAGGTCACCGCGGCCCGGGTATGTCCCTCCTGGTTGACCCGCCGGTAGAGGTCCTGCAGGAAGGCCAGGTCGGACGCGAACAGGTTCTCCATGACCCCGGCGTGGACGTCGGTCAGCGTTCCCAGCCGGGTCACCACCCGGGCCAGCAGCACCACCGTCAGGTACGCCGGGTTCTGGCGCACCCGGTCGTCGTGGAGGGGGAGCAGCTCGTCCCGGGCCGTGGCCAGGCGCATCGATCCCCGCCGGTGGAGGGCGCCGGCCGAGTCGACGTACCCCCGGGGGAGCTCGAACTCGAACTCCGTCCGCAGCGCCCCGACCACGCCCTCGTCCGCCGGCCGGTCGCGCGTGGCCTGGGCGCCGACGTCCCGCCTCATCCTTCGGGGGCCATCGCCTCGTAGGTGATGGTCAGCTTCTCGGTGAGCACGGTGGTGTCGCCCGCCTTCAGGCCGCTCACCTCGAGGTTCTTGGGCCAGGCGTTGTCGAGGTTGTAGCGCTTGATGGGGTTGCCCTCGTAGTCGTAGACCACGATGGCCCCGCCCTTGCGGGCGTCGCCCATCCGCCCGAACTGGCAGTTCTTGATCCAGTTGTCGAAGCTGTTGTCGCCGGTCAGGCCCCGGACGAGGGTGACCTCCCCCGGCTTGGGCCGACCCGGCAGCTTCTTCACCATGTACTTGCCGTCCGGCGTGTTGTGCTTGTACTCGATGACGTCCTGTTCCATCTTCAGGCCGCTCACCTCGGAGATCTCGGTGATGGTGATGCCGTCGAACTCGAGACCGAACGAGTGACCGACGGCGCTGTCGTTGGCTTCGAGAGCCATGGGCTGCTACCTCCCTGGGCGGGTCTGGACTATTCGATGAGGCTGGCGCCGCCGGAGTACTGCGACAGGCGGAACACGACGAACTCGGCCGGCTTCACCGGCGCCACGCCGATCTCGCACACCACCTGCCCCAGGTCGATGGCCTCGGCCGGGTTGGTCTCGTCGTCGCACTTCACGTAGAAGGCCTCGTCCGGGGTCAGCCCGAACAGGGCGCCCTTGCGCCACTCGGTGACGAGGAAGGCCTGGATCGACCGCCGCAGCCGAGCCCACAGGGCCCGGTCGTTGGGCTCGAACACGGCCCACTGGGTGCCGCCCAGGATCGACTCCTCGAGGTAGTTGAACAGCCGGCGGATGTTGACGTACCGCCAGGCGGGGTCGCTGGAGAGCGTGCGGGCGCCCCACACCCGGATGCCGCGCCCGGGAAACGCCCGGATGCAGTTGATCCCGACCGGGTTGAGCAGGTCGTGCTCGCCCTTGGTGATCTGGGTCTCGAGGCCGAGGGCGCCCCGGACGGTCTCGTTGGCCGGCGCCTTGTGCACGCCCCGGGTGTCGTCGTTGCGGCCCCAGATGCCGGCCACGTAGCCGCTCGGCGGGACGAGGATGTTCTGCCCGTTGCCGGGGTCGAACACCTTGATCCACGGCCAGTAGAGGGTGGCGTACTTGGAGTCGTAGCCGACCTTCTCCACCCGCCACTCGTGGACCTGCTGGGCGTTGAGCCCGGGCGGAGGGTCGAGGATCGCCACCCGGTCGCCCATCAGCTCGCAGTGGGCGATCATCGCCAGCTGCACCGCCTGCACGCCGTCGAGGTCGACCATCCCCTTCTGGTACGCCGCCATCAGGTCGGGCACGGCCAGCATGGTGACCTCGTCGATCGCCTCCAGGCCGGCGAACCCGGTGCGGTCGGCGGCGTCGCCCACGTAGTCGTCGGCGCTGAGGCGGGCGGCGGCGTTGGCGCCCCCCCGGACAGGCTCACCCGCCCGGCCCACCGGCCGCTCGATGGGCGCCCCGTCCGTCATCGCCTCCAGCCGCACGAGGCGGGACTGGGCGTTGACCACGGTGGCCGCGTTCTGCCGGCCGCGCTTGACGTTCAGCCCGCCGAACTCCTCCGTCTCGTCACCCCGGGTGACGACCAGGGTGAACGTCTCGGCGTCGGCGTCGTCGCGGACCTCGACGGCCACGTCGTTGCCCGCCGCGCCCGCCTCCAGGGCGGTGACCCGGTAGGCGCCGACCTTCCCGCCCTCCCCGCTGCCGAGCTCGGCCTTGGCCGTCGGCGACACCCCGTCACCCTCGATCCGCACCACGTAGCAGCTCCCACCGCCGTTGAGGAAGAACCCGTAGACGGCCTGGGCCAGGTAGGCGCCCTCGGTGAACTCGCCGAACGTCTGGGTGAACTGGCTCCAATTGGTGATGAGCTTGGGCTGGTTGGCCGGTCCCCGGGACGCGAGGCCGACGAAGGCGGCCACCGCGGTGCCGACACCCTCGATGGGGCGGGAGCCGGATTCGACCTCCTCGACGTAGACGCCGGGCGACAGGTACTGAGGCATGCGGGCCTCCTCGGGCCAGAGCGAGATCTCGCCCAGAGCGTGCTGCCCCGCGTGGCGGGCCGACAGCGCCGAGCGGCCCGCCGGCGGGGCAGCGGCGCATGCCCGTTCGGGCAGCCGACCGGCCCTTGCCGGGCACGGGCGGAGGGCCCAGGATGTTCCTGTGCGCAGGTACGACGAGGACCGGGCGTCGACGGCCGATCGAGGCGACCCTCGGCCGGCCCTGCGCCTGTCGGAGGAAGGTCTGCTCCGGCTTCAGCGGACCGCCGGCAACCAGGCCACGGCGGGGCTCCTGGCCGAGGAGGAGCAGGACTCGCCCGTCCTCGACGTCATCGGGCGGGGCGGCGGGACACCGCTGGATCCGGCCCTCCGGGGGCGGATGGAGTCACGCCTCGGGCACGACTTCGGCGATGTGCGCCTTCACACCGACCCGGCGGCATCGGATTCGGCCCGGGCCATCGGCGCCCAGGCCTACACCGTCGGCCACGAGATCGTGTTCGGGTCGGGCGGGTTCGACCCGAGCAGCGCCGCCGGTGAGAAGACCATCGCCCACGAGCTGACCCACGTGGTCCAGCAGAAGGCGGGCCCGGTCGATGGCACGCCCGCCCCGGGCGGCATCGCCGTCAGCGACCCCGGCGACCGGTTCGAACAGGAGGCCGTGCGCTCCGCCGAACGGGCCGTCCAACGCCAGGCCGAGGCCGGGGAGGGCGAGCTCGAGCCACTCGAGTGACGCCTGGCGAGTGGTTGGGACGTCGGGCGCTACTTCCAGGCCCGGACGTAGTCGACCTGCATGGTGGCCGGGAAGGCCGGGGGCTGGGCCGGGTCGAGCCGGTTGCCGGCCACCCCGAGACCCTGGGTGAGCGCCAGCATGAACGGGTGGTCGAACGGCTGCGGGGCCACGAGGGGCGGCGCCGGCGTGATCGGCTCGTTGACGCAGACCTTGCCGTCGAAGCTGATCTTGATCGAGGTCGTCGTCCACTCCAGCACGTAGGTGTGCCAGTCGGTGACCTTCAGCAGGCAGTAGTTATTGGTCTGGGCCGCCGTGCCCGGCCAGTAGTGGACGTACGGGATGGCCCGGTCGTTGTAGAGGCTGTACACCTCGGCCACGTCGATCTCCCCCGACAGGGGCCAGGGGCCGTACTTGAGCGCGTTGTCCGGCCACAGCCAGAGCGCGCCGTGCAATCCCTTGGTTGTTGCGGCCGGGAACTTGACCCGGAACTCGAAGCGGCCGAAGGCCTGGCTCCACTTCGTGTAGGTGGAGACCATCCCCGAGGTGTAGCGGGTGGTGTAGGTCGAGGCCGGCGTGGCGCAGGCGAAGGGCGCCGCCTCCTTGCGCACGGTGAGCTTGAGCGTCCCGCCCGACACCGCGATGTTGTCGGGATCGTCGACGTAGCAGTCGTCCTGCGAGCCGAACCCGCTGGCGGCCGACGTCTGGGGGACCCATCGGGCCCGGTTGAGCGACGTGCCGTCGAAGTTGTCGGCGAGGGTGCACACCCATGGCGTCCCGTTGGCCTTGAGGACGGTGGCGCCGCACCCGCTGGTGGGGCCCGCGGTCGTCCTCGGCGCGGCGTCGGCGGGCACCACGGTGGCGCACAAGGCGGCCACGAGCGTCACGCCAGCCAGCAGCAGGTGGCCGCGACCTGGCTTCCTGAACGTCGAATCACTCCTGGGCACGGCGATCCTCCCTCGATACCGGCAGCGAGTGATTGGAACATCGGGCGCGTCGCGCCGCGACTTGAGCGCCGGTGCTGAAATCGGGGGCCCGACAAACGGCAACGAGGCACCGAGCGGTCGGTGCCTCGTTGCACTTCGCCCTACTTCACCGGTCCGGGGCTATGGGTCGGGACCGCCCACCGCGTGAAGAGTTCGGGATCTGCGGCGGCGGCGGCAAGACAGGCGGACGACGGTGGAGCAGGCGCATGGGGCCCTGCGGGCTCAGCCCGGCGGACCGCTCTCCGCACCGTCGACGGTCGTCGCTGACACCTTGGTACCTCCCCTCTGGCTGAAGGATTGATACGCCGATCAGGTTCGCGCCGGACGCCCGGACTGTCAAACAGCCGCCTCGGCCTCGCGGTCGCCCGTCAGCCCTGCGCCTGCACGATGTTGACCATCCACGTGATGCCGAACTGGTCGGTGCACATGCCGAACTCGTCGCCCCACATCTGCTTCTCCAGGGGGACGGAGACGGTTCCACTGGCCGCCAGGGCCTCCCAATAGCCGCGCAGCTCGTCGGCGTCGTCCCCGCTCAGGCTCACCGCGATGTTGTTGCCGGGGGAGTGCTCCGTCCCCGGGGGCGTGTCGGCCCCCATGAGCGTGAAGCCGCGGGCCGTCTCCAGCATGCCGTGCATGATCTTGTCCGCACCGGGGGCGTCCGGGGCGCCGTATTCACCGAAGGTGCTCAGCCGCAACGTGCCGCCGAGGACGCTCTCGTAGAACTCCAGAGCGCCCCGAGCATTGCCGTCGAAGCTGATGTACGGGTTGAGTCGAGAGCTCATGGGTTCCTCCTTGGTCGCAACGGCCTCCTCCCAGACTCCAGCACAACGAGCCCCCCGATGCGTCGGTGATGCCCTGCGCCGGGCCTCGGGCGCGTCAGTCCTGGGACGACGGTTTGGGTTTGGGTACAGCACAGGTATGGCCGAGGCAGCGAAGACTCACCCGATCGACATCGTGCGCAACGACGACGGCACCCTCGTCGTCCCGGTGAAGCAGCGGCGGCCGCGCGACGCCGACGAGGGTGCCGAGGACACCGCCGGTGGCGCGGTCGAGGCTCCTCCCGCCGAAGTTGCGTCCGCCACGCGGGTGCTCCACCCGGGGGAGGGTGGATACGACGAGGCCCTGGCCGAGTGGGACCTCCAGCAGAACCCGGACCGGGCACCGGTCGTCTCCACGCCATCCGGTCGAGAGGAGGCGATGTCGCTCGTGCACGCGGTGGCCACCTCACCCGATCATGCGGTGGCGCGGGCAGTGGAGGCGCTCGCCGATCCCGGTGCCAGCGGCGAGGCCCTACGCCACGTCCTCGTCGGCGGCGTCCACTCGGTCGAGGCCTTTGCCGCGGAGGTGGCGGCGGCGGAGGGCGGCGACCCCCTTCCGGCGCATCAGACGACCGTCATCATCGGCGAGGTGCTGTCCGAGCTCGACCGATGACCCCGACTGCGGCTTCGTAGGGTCGTCGCCGTCACGCCGCGGCCGGCCTCCTACCCACCGGCAGGACGTGATCGGCGGAAGGTGTGAGGCCGTGCCGGCGTGTCCGACTCGATGATCTCCAAGTCGTCCCCTTCACGGCCGGACCAGCCGACGCCCTTGGTGGCGAAGGTGGTCGGCACCTCGGGCGCCAGCTCGTCGTCACGGTTCTCGCCGTCGGGCAATCGGTCGTCGTCGCTCATGGCTCCCATCTTCCCTCCCGAGCGGCTCTTCTCACACATGCGTGGTGTCCTACGGCTGGTTGCGCCTCGCGGACATCCGCCGTGGAGTCGGGGCGTTCGTCACGTACCATCGGTGCCCCGGCCGAGCGGCGAGTGCGACGCTGGGCCAGGCGATGATCCTCCACCCGGAGGGGGTGCGTCATGTCGGAAACACCCACTCGTATCGACGTGCCGACCTTCTGTCCGCTGTGTGTGTCGCGCTGCGGGGCGCGGGCGACCGTGGCCAACGGAACGTTCACGCTCGGGCGCGATCCGTCGCACCCGACTGGGAAGGCGCTGTGTGTGAAGGGCAAGGCGGCGCCGGACATCACCGCCCACCCTGACCGCCTGCGACACCCGATGAAGCGCACCGGGGTCAAGGGCGCATCGGACCCCGGCTGGCAGCGCATCAGTTGGGAGGAGGCCCTCGACACCGTCACCGGCCGCCTCCGAGCCATCGCCCGCGACCACGGTCCCGAGTCGGTGGTGTTCAGCTCGGTGTCGCCCTCCACCTCGGCGATCGTCGATTGCATCGATTGGATCCAGCGGCTCCAGCGCGCCTTCGGCAGCCCGAACTTCGTCGCCGCGATGGAGCTCTGCGGCTGGGGGCGGTACCTGGCGTCGCTGTACACCTACGGCGCGTCCGTCCCGGGGCAGTACCTGCCCGACCTCGACGCCGCCCAGTGCATCCTGTTCTGGGGCTACAACCCCTCGGTGTCGCGCCTCGCGCATGCGACCGCCACGAAGGCGGCGTTGCGCCGCGGGGCGAGACTCATCGTCGTCGACCCGAGGCAGGCGGGGTTGGCGACCAGAGCCGACGTGTGGCTGCAGGTGCGGCCCGGCACGGACGCGGCCTTGGCCCTGGCCATCACGCACTCGATGATCGAGAACGGCTGGTACGACGAGGCGTTCGTGCGCCGCTGGACCAACGGCCCTCTCCTCGTGCGATCGGATACCGGGCGGTTCCTGCGGGCCGGCGACCTGACTCCTCAGGGGCACGCGCTCCACTACGTCGCCTGGGATGCGATCGCCGGTCACGCGGTCGCTCTCGACCCGGGCCTCCGCGGTGCCGACCTGGAGGATCATGGGCGACTCGCGCTGACCGGGCGGGTTGAGGTGCCGACGGCCGACGGAGCAGTGGCGTGCCG
>Ga0207687_10000610_pt1 | contig 24085 bp, 18 predicted proteins | sample KBSM54metaG_FD_184399 | JGI IMG/M metagenome (GOLD analysis project Ga0207687, IMG submission 184399) | Miscanthus rhizosphere microbial communities from Kellogg Biological Station, Michigan, USA - KBS M5-4 metaG (SPAdes) (version 2) | ecosystem: Host-associated > Plants > Roots > Rhizosphere >...
CGATGTACTCCACCGGCAAACCAGGCACACGTTCGGCGCCCCGGAGGAAACTCCACAGAACTTTCGCGCGATTGGTCCAGCGCATGAGAGAGATACTGGACCCATCTTCTCATGCCGACCCGAAGGGGGCGTCCCGACGCCAGCCAAACCATGCTGCCTTCAGTGCGTGCGACTCTATATACGTTACCGGAATGAACGTTGCCATCACCGGAGCCGCCGGATTTATCGGACGCGCTGTTGCCGAGCACCTTCGAAGCTCCGGTCATATCGTTCGCGCTGTTTCCTTGCGTGGCATTCCGGCGCCCGATGCACTGGCAGGCGCCAATGCCGTGATCAATCTCGCGGGAGAACCCATCGCGCAGCGCTGGACCGCGTCCGCACGCGATAGGATTCTGCGCAGCCGGATCGAAGGCACCCAGGCTCTCGTGGCTGCCATGCGCGCGCATCCGCCGCAGGTCCTGATCAGCGCTTCCGCCGTTGGATATTACGGTTCGCGCGGTGACGAAATCCTTATCGAATCCTCGCCCGCTGCGCAGGATTTTCTGGGCCGCGTAGCCGTGGCGTGGGAGGAAGCTGCGCAAGCCGCCGAACCGATGGGCGTCCGCGTGGCGCGGATTCGGATTGGAGTGGTGCTAGGAAAGGGCGGAGGCGCATTGTCGAAGATGCTGCTTCCGTTCCGGCTGGGTGTGGGAGGACGACTCGGCAGCGGAAAGCAGTGGATGTCGTGGATCCATATCGACGACCTCATCGAGCTGATCGCTTTCCTCATTAAGGAATCCACCGTACGCGGCGTCTTCAACGCGACGTCGCCGTTCCCTGTGACCAATCGTGAATTCACCCAGGCTTTGGCGGAAGCCGTTCACCGGCCTGCGATCCTTCCAGTGCCGGCCTTCGCGCTGCGCTTGGCGCTGGGCGAGATGGCCCAGGTGGTGCTCGCCAGCCAGCGTGCCATCCCTGATGCTGCGCAGCGAGCGGGCTTCGTCTTCGAGCACCCGGATATCTTCGCGGCGCTGGCTCAGGTAGTGGCGGGCTAAAGCCCCGCGCGGATTGAGAAGATCGCCGGGTGATACAGTCTACTCATGTTCAAGAGCCTCTTTCTCTTGTGTTTTGCACTCCAGGCACAGGATGCTCCGCGCCTGCCGCTGGAGCAAGTCCCGCTGAACTCGGTTGGCACAGTCTCTTCGGTGGCGATCGATCGCAGCGGGGTCATCTACGTTCTCCAGCGTGGCGACAAAGCCGATCCTGTGATTGCCGTGAACAAAGAGGGTCAAACGCTGCGCTCCTGGGGCAAAGGAATGTTCACCGTGCCGCATAGCGTGCGCATCGATCGCGATGGCAATATCTGGACGGTGGACGCGGGAAGTTCCACGATTCTGAAATTCACACCGCAGGGCAAGAAGCTGCAACAGATCGACGTGGGGGAGATGGCGGTCGGCGACAAGTGTGCTTTTCCGACCCTGTGCGGCACGACGGATCTCACGTTCGGTCCCAATGGCCGGTTGTTCATTTCGGATGGCTACGGCAACGCGCGCATTCTCGAATACACGGCCGATGGCAAACGCGTGAAGGTCTGGGGCAGTGCCGGAACCGGTCCGGGACAATTTAACATCCCGCATGGGATCGCCACGCAGGGCAACACTCTGTACGTCGCCGATCGGGGCAATTCCCGCGTCCAGCGTTTCGATCTGGATGGCCGTTATCAGGGCGAGTGGACCAACCTGGGTCGTCCGTTTGCGCTGAAAATATCCGGCGGCGCGCTGTGGGTTTCAACGATGTTCGCGAAGCCCGCCATCCTCAAGGTCGATATAGCGTCAGGGAAGATCCTGGGCCAGATTGATGCGCCCGGCCCGCATTCCATCGACGTGAACGACGCCGGAGAAGTCGCCGGTAGCGGCTGCTGCGGTGGATCGAATCCCAGCGGATATTCGTGGTTTAAGAAGAACTAATCTTTCTGCCCCGACGCAGCCTGGTTCGGCTGCCACAATACTTCCGGCACCCCGAGCACGTGATTCGCCCAGCGGCTCCAGACGAACAGCGCATCGCTCAAGCGATTTAGATATTTGACAGCTTCAGGCGGAGCTTCCTCCACTCGCGTTAGCGCCACCGTCAGCCGTTCCGCGCGACGGCAAATTGTCCGCGCCGCGTGCAACTCGGCGTTGAGCCTGGTTCCGCCCGGCAGCACGAAACTGCGCAACGCGGGAAGCTCTTCGTTCATCGCGTCGATCTCCCGCTCCAACTGCTCGATCTCGGCCGAAGTAATGCGGGCCTGCTTCGGATGAAGATCCTTAGGCAACGTCGAAAGCTGCGATCCCAGATTGAACAGCTCATGCTGAACCCGGCGGAGAATCTCCGTCAGCTTGCCCAACCTCCCGGCTTGCGCCGTATCCTCATGGCAGGTCACGCAGGCCAGCCCGATGAAAGCGTTCAGCTCATCCACGGTGCCGTACGCTTCGATGCGAACGGCATCCTTCGGAACGCGCTGCCCTCCGGCGAGAGCCGTCTCGCCTTGATCGCCGCCCTTGGTGTAGATGCGGTTGAGCGCGATACGCGGGTCGCTAAAAGGTTTTTCTGACAATGGCGGTTCCGGCACGCTTCCATAGTACCTGCGTTAGCATGAGGAAGTTCTGGAGATCTCTCTCTTTTCCTGGATCATTCTTCTGGCTGCCGCTACGGCTGCCGGCGTGGTCAATGCTCTGGCGGGCGGCGGCACCTTTCTGCTGTTTCCGGCGCTGGTATTCGCCGGAATCGATCCTGTAGTCGCGAATGCGACATCCTCAATGATCACGCTGCCCGGTGGAATTGCGTCTGCCCTGGTCTATCGGCGTGCCGTCACCGGCAGGCTATTTTGGACGCTGATACTGATCAGCGTGGCCGGAGGCGTGATCGGCAGCCAGCTGCTGCTGCACACGCCCAGCGAACGATTCGCGAGGCTGGTGCCCTATTTGATGATCGGCGCCGCACTGGTCTTCACGTTTTCTGACCGGCTGCGGCGATTCGCCAGCACGCACACATCGGGTCGCCAGCAAAATGGTCCGCTGCTGTACGCGGGAACGCTGGCGATTGCGATTTACGGCGGCTATTTCGGCGCCGGGATGGGCGTGCTGATGATCGTTCTGTTCCTGATCGCCGCGCACATCGGCGTGCAGGAATCCGCCGGTCTGCGTATGTGGTGCGCCACGGGCATCAACACCCTGGCTGTGGCGGCCTTCATCGCGAAGGGCATCATCGTGTGGCGTGTGGCGATTCCCATGCTGGTTTGCACTCTCATCGGCGGTTACTGGGGAGCGCATGCGGTGCAGAAACTGACGGCGGAAACTGCCCGGCGTACAGTACTCGTGTTCGCCTGGACCTTGAGCCTGTGGCTGCTGGTCCGGTCATGGCGTTGAAAAAAGGGATCCAGCTCACTCCACAATTCGCGAATCGGCCTGGAACTTCTTGTAATCGCGATAGGTGATGTCCAGCTCTTCGCGCAATTTGCGCAGATACGCGACCCGGGCGTCGGCCCGAATGGCGATCCGCGCCGGCAGCCAGACTTCCTCGTTCACGCGGACCTGCTCGAAATTGAGAATCGCTCCGGGAGCGAGCTTAAGCAATCCCAGACCGAAAGAAATCGGATCGATCACTTCGACTTCAGCCTTTACCCATTGATAGTCCGCCTGGTCCACCCAGATCTTGCCCCGCAGCTTGGTGAGCAATTCAGCCCGCCTCAGTTTGGGCTTGTAGCCGGGTTTCGGCTGCGCTCCGATGACCCATACCGGCCGGCCGCCGATCCCCTCCGTGCCCTGGACGGTCAAGCGGAAGGCTTCAGGAATCTCGCGCAAATAAGCTCGTTGCTCGGCGCGATCTTTGTCCTCTTTGGCCTTATCGGATGCCGACTCGCGCTGCCGCTTGGATTGTTCTTTATCTAACTTGTCCTGTTCCTTGCGGGTTTCCCTGGCTGAGAGAGGCTTGTCATCGCGCGCCACCAGCCGCCCATAAGGACGATCCCCCAGCACCATGAATTCATAGGTTTCGATCTCTTTGGAAGATAACCCGCCGTTGCGCCCGTAGCGCCGCTCTTCCGTGCGCTCCAGGAATGTGTAGTTCTTGAAACGCTCGAAGTTGTAAGCATCGCGATCCACGGAGTGGCGGATGATATCTGCTGCATCGGGTGGAGTCTGGCCGCATAACACGGATGCGGCATGCACCGCCAGCAACAGCCACTTGGTCACGCTTCAATTATGACGCGCGCGCGGGAAGCGCCCGGGGCGGGAAAGGCAGGGTGATCACGAACTCGGCGCCCGGGCTGTCGGTTCGATTCGCAGCGCGCACGCAGCCGCCTTCCTGCTTCACGATGGTTTCGACGATGTGCAATCCCAGGCCGCTGGAACCGGTGGAGACGTGCGGCAGAAACAGGTCGTTCAGAACCTCGGGTGCGATCCCCAGGCCTTCGTCTCGCACGATGATCTCGATTTCCTGGGCGGTGTAACGCGCCAGGACGTGAATGGTGCCGCCCGCGGGCATGGCCACCATCGAATTCCGGAAAAGGTTGATGAGCACGCGTTCCCAGGCCCAGTGGCCGCCCAGCTGGATTCCAGACTCGACATCGCATGCGAATGAAATTTCCGGTCCGCGGCCGGCTGCCACGGAATCTTCCACGAAGGCGATGGCGTTGGCCAGAATCTGTTCGAAAGGCGTCCCGCCGCCCGTGCCCGACTGGATGCTGGTGGCGATGTTTTTGCCGCGCTCCACGCTGCGCAAAATCGCCAGCGAGAGCTTGGAATACTTCGGATCCCCGGAAAGAAGATCGGCCGCGTCCAGCAGCGTCTGAAACACGTTGTTTAGGTCGTGCACCAGGCCGGACAGCGTCAGGTCTTCGCGGGTTTTCATTGCTGGGTGATTTGTTGCAGTGTAGCGAAAAACTCGGGAAAAGACACTCCCGCCGATTCTGACCCCTCGATCGTGCACGGCCCGTCGGCTGCCAGAGCCGCTACCGCGAACGCCATAGCGATACGATGATCGCCCGCGGAATCGACCTCGGCTGCATGAAATTTCTGGCGCCCGGGCACGTGGAAGCCCTCCGGACCAGTCTCGATCTCCACGCCCATCTTGCGGAAGCCTGCTTCGATCGTGGCGATGCGATCGGTTTCTTTGACGCGCAGCTCGCCCGCATCGCGAACCGTGAGACCGCCCTGGCTGGCCGCTCCCAGCACCGCGAGCGCCGGAATCTCATCGATCAGTGCCGCGGTAAGTGCTCCCTCGATAACTCCGCCGGTAACCGCCGAGCTCTCCACCCGAAGATCGCCGATCAGCTCGCCGCCCACTTGGTGGACTTCCAGAACTTTGATCTTCGCGCCCATGGACGCCAGAAAATCGAGCAGGCCTGAACGCGTGGGATTAAGACCGACCCCGTGAATCACCAGATTGGCTTCCTTGACCAGCAGCGCCGCGACCAGAAAGAAACAGGCCGACGACAAATCGCCCGGAACCACCAGCTCGCGTCCCGTGAGCCGGGCGCCCGCGTGAAGATGAATGGTCCGCTTCACGGTTTCGATTTCCGCGCCGAACTCCTTGAGTGCGATCTCAGTGTGATCGCGCGTTCGTACCGGCTCGCGCACGATCGTGTCGCCTTGGGCAAATAGGCCCGCCAGTAGAACGCAGCTCTTAACCTGGGCGCTGGCCATGGGGAGCGAGTAGTCGATGCCGTGCAGAGGACGCCCGTGAATGGTGAGAGGCGGAAACTTGCTGTTCTGCGCCTCAATGAATCCGCCCATCTCCGTGAGCGGCGCGATGATCCGCCCCATGGGCCGGCGCGATAGCGATTCGTCCCCTCCGATGCGCGAGGTAAACGGCTGCGCAGCAAGAATCCCCGAGAGCATTCGGATCGTGGACCCGGAGTTTCCGGCGTCCAGTTGCTCGGCCGGTTCCCGGAGAGCCCCCCCGTCGATGACGATGGTCCCGTTCTGCCGCTCTATCTTCGCCCCCAGGGCGGCCATGCAGGCCAGAGTGGATTGGCAGTCCGCCCCGGTGGAGTAATTGGTTAGGGTGCTGCGCCCTTCCGCGATGGAAGCCAGCATGCCGTAACGGTGAGAAATGGACTTATCCCCCGGAATTGTAACGATTCCGTGGATGGCTCGCGCCGGAGAGACGATTTCGCGCATGAACTACCAGTGTAGATGAGGCGGGCCTTAGGACTTGCCCCCGCTTTTTAACCTAAACGTCTGACCGGGTCCGGCCGATGGATTCCATAGGTAAAGGACCGCTGGTGTCCGCGCAAATAAATCTTGAAGCAAGCGTGGCTCTGCCGCTGCGGCCGGAACTGCGGCTTCCGCAGTTCGAAGGCGCGCCCCCGGACCCCGCCTACGTTCCCACCATCCTGATTGTTGACGACATCGATCTGAACCGCCGTCTGTTGCGGGGCATCCTCAAAGTCATGCCCTACCGGATTCTGGAAGCCAAGCGGCCATCCGTGGCATTCTCCGTGTTGGACATGGAGAAAGTGGACCTGATCGTCGTAGACATGGTGCTGCCGGAAATGAGCGGGATGGAATTTTGCCACCTGGTCAAAACCGATCGCCGCACACAGTTGATCCCTATCCTGATGCTGACCAGCATTCAGGGTATCGAGAATGAGGTCGCCGGCCTGGAATCGGGCGCCGACGATTTTCTGCTAAAACCCCTGCGCCCCGCCTTGGTTCGGACGCGCCTGAGCACCATGCTTCGGCACAAGGCCCTGGTGGATTCTCTGGAGGAAGCCGAGACCATTCTGTTCGCGTTGGCGCAATCGGTGGAGCATCGCGACCGCTATACGGGGATGCATTGCGAGCGTCTGGCCAGCTACAGCATCGCTCTGGCGCACGCGCTGGGCCTGCCCAAGCAGGAGCAGCTTGCGTTGTTCCGGGGCGGCTATTTGCACGACATCGGCAAAATCAGTATTCCGGATTCGATTCTGTTCAAGCGCGGGTTGCTCACGGAAGAAGAATGGGAAGTCATGCGCCAGCATACGACTCGTGGCGAAGATATTTGCCGTCCGATGAAGACGCTGGCGCCGGTGCTCCCCATCATCCGCAGCCATCATGAACGCTGGGACGGCACAGGCTACCCCGATGGACTGGCGGGCGAAGATATTCCTTTGCTGGCCCGGGTGCTGCAGGTCGCTGATATTTACGACGCCCTCACCACCGCGCGGCCCTACAAGCCCGCGTTCTCGCACGATCGCGCCGTGGCGATCATGCTGGAGGAATCTCGCCGCGGCTGGCGTGATCCCGAACTCGTGCCGCTGTTTGCCGAGGTAGTGGCACGGCAGCACGAAGCCCAGGCAGAAGAAGGCGTTGTGCAGCAGTCACTCGAGGCCATGCGCCGCGAGCTCGCGCAGTAAGTTACGGCTTTCTTTTGAGCTCCATCATCACGCTGGACACCAGCTCTTTTGCGTCCGTAATGGACTTGTCGATCAATTGGATGTCCATGGCAGGCTTGCCAGGCTGCCGCGCGCTCTGGCAATAGACGCCGTGCTGGCCGACCAGCACCAGCGCATCCGTCAGCAAATCCAGCGTGACCGCCAGCCGGCCGCGCTCCAGCCCCATGCGAAACTCGTGCTCCTCAAGAGCATCTTTGCGGTCGGCGAATACGGACATGGCTCCATGTTACTAGGGGACAGTCCAGGTCCCGCGGGCCACCCAGCCGGACGACGCGTTCGGCTCCAAGGCCTGAAGGTAAACCGTTTTCGCTCCCTGGAATGCCGGCGATTTGAAAACCAGGTTTATCGTGAAGATGACCGAGTTGCCGGAGGCAGTCATGGTCGTAAATCCCACCGCACACTGGCTGTTTTGGAGCGTAGTTGAGGATCCGATCCCCTTGGTGTTTAACGTGACGCCGTCGTTAGCGTAAAGGCCTATGGTGGATGCCGTGCGGTTGTACCAGAGGTAACAGGCATTGGTTAGATTGGCCGGCGATCCCGTCGTCAGCAGCATATTTATGCCGATGATATTCAGATTGGTGGCCGAATCGGACACCGTGAACACGAAGTTGGGCGATAAACCCGAACCCGACGCCGGACTGACCGAATCGGCCGTGGGCGCTCCGCCGGCGACGGTCCAGCTTCCGACGGTCACCCACCCCGAGTTGGAGAACGCTTCCGCGGCATACAAATACGTATTCTTCAGGCCGAAGAAAGCTGCGTTGAAAGCTATATCGACAGTAACTATCAATTGCGTGGTGCCGGCGACCACCGTAGAATTGGCTCCGATCACCGAGCATTGATGGTTGGAGATGATTGTCGGTGTCCCTGGAACCAGGGTCGCGGCGCCATTGGCCGGGTTGTCGAAAGCCAGCGAGATTGTGTTCCGCGTCCGGTCATAAACCATACTGCACGCGTTGTTGGTGTCAAACGTGGCGGCGAAGAGCATCGCCACTGCGACAATAAATCCGGAACCGCCCGCATCCGAGACAGTAAAGCTGAAACGTTGCGTAGCTCCGGATCCTCCCAAGGGCACAACCGAGTCGGCCGTCGGAATTCCGCCCGCAGCCACCAGGTACGTGCCGCGCTGTATCCAGCCGGTGTTCACCGCTTGTTCCGCAGCACTCATGTAAATGTTCTTCAAGCCGTTGAATGCGGCCTTGAAGGTGATCGCGATCGTAAACACCTGCGAGAGTCCGGCCGCGGTGGAAGTAGTTACACCCACCTGGCACTGGCTGTTTTGCAGCACCAAGGTCGAGTTCACGGGCTTGGAACCCGATCCCAAGGCGTCATCCGTCAGTAGGGCCACCGTTCCCGCCCGCAGGTCATACACCACGTAGCACGCATTCGTAACCGCCACTGTGGTGTTGAACAGAACCGCAACCGCGGAAAGATTTGCCGCGTCTTCGGTATCCGAATAGACAAATGTGAATACCTGAGTGAAGCCGCTGCTGGAATTGGGAGACACCGAATCGGCCGATGGAGCCGGCGCTGCGACCGTCACCGTCCAGGAGCCCTTGGCCAGGAAACCGGTGTCGTTACCGACATCGGCAGCGTCGAGATATACAGTCTTGGCGCCCGCAAAACCCGCCCGGAAGGTCAGCGAAACTGTAAGCGTCAGATTCACTCCCGACAGAACGGCCGAGCTGCCGGACCCGATGAGAGTGCACTGATTGTTCTGCGCGGTGCCGCTACCCGGAGGCACGGAAATGCCGCCGGTCGCAGGTTCGTCATTGGAGAGAGTGAACAGATTCGTGGCCGGGCTGTAGTTAACGTAGCAAGCAAAATGAGTGGAGGCCGTGGTGTTCAGTAATAGGGCCACATCCACCAGTCTGGCTGCGCCGGCTGGATGCGAGTACGTAGCCGTAAATGTCACCGCATTGCCGCTCCCCGAGGACGGCGAAACGGAGTCTGCGCCGGGATGCTCTGCCCCTCCGCCTGGGACGCCGAGCTTCGCGACCCACCCGGTGCTGCCCCCGACGTTCGATGACTGGATGGCTCCTTGCAGCGGCAGATTCAACGAACTGGTCTGACCGCCGACATAGATGTTCCCGGAAGGGTCCAGCGCGATTGCGTTTGCCTGATCGGCTCCGGCACCGCCATAAAACGTGGAGAACGTAAGACCGCTTCCCGAAGGAGCGAGCTCAGAAATGAAGGCGTCGTAGAAGCCGTTGAACGCGAACTGCACACTGGCCACGTCGGGAAATCCCGCCGACGATGTATAACCCGTCACCCAGGCATTTCCTCCTGCATCGACGGCGATTCCGCTGGCCCAGTCGAAGCTTTGACCTCCCAGATAGGTGCTGTAAACTAAGGCGCCTATGGCGCTAACCTTCGTGATAAAGGCATCCTGCACGCCCTCCGGAGATCTCTGGAACGCTCCGTTGGTCACGGGGAAATTGGTGGAGTTGGTGACGCCCGCGACGTACGCCGCACCCGTTGCATCCACCGCGATAGCGTTGGCTTGCTCGGGTGAGCCCGCCTGTCCTCCATTGCCTCCCAGGTAACTGCTGTAGAGGATCTGCGGACTGGTCGAGAGTTTTGTTACGAAGGCGTCCTGACCGCCGCCATTCGTTGTTTGAAAAGGGGCGGCTACCGGGAAGTTCAGGGAAGAAGTGCCGCCAGCCACGTAGATGTTGTGGGAAGAATCCAGCGCAATGCCTCCGACGTGCTCGTCATTAGCGCCACCCAGATAGGTGCTGAACAAGATCGCACCGGCCGGCGTCAGCTTCGTGATGAAGACATCGGTTTTTCCGCCCAGAGCCGATTGCACCGGACCGGACACAGGAAAATTGACAGACTGGGTGTCGCCCGCGACGTAGGCGTTGCCGCTGCTATCCAGGGCGAGCGCGGTAGCGACATCGTACCCGGTTCCGCCCAGATAGGTGCTGTACACCAGCAGATTTCCGATCGCGTTCAGCTTCAGTACAAAGGCGTCCCGGGTGCCGCCCAGAGTGGGGCGAAGGGATGACACTAAAGGAAAGTCGCTGGATGCGGTAGACCCCGCCAGATAGACTTGCCCCCCGGAATCGACCGCGATGGCAGCGGCGCGATCATCATTTCGCCCGCCGATGTAGGTGGCATAGAGGAGCTGGCTGCCCGCGGCATTGAGCTTGAACATAAAGGCATCCACGCCTCCGCGGTCGACTGCCTGGATCGCATTCGACACCGGAAAATCGACCGCTTCGGTCCATCCGGCCGCATACAAGTTGCCTGACGCATCCACCGTTATTGCTGTTATGGCGCTCTGCCCGGAGCCTCCCATGTAGGTCGAGTAGGAGATTACGGGATCGATCACTAGCGGCAACGCGGCATCGTACTCTTCCAAGTCGAACGCGACGGTGCGGCCGCCTGGCAGAATCTTATAGCCAGCCGTCACAGGGCGCCGCGCGCCTTCGGGCGATATCTGATAGGCGATCGGAGCGTGGTCGCGCAGTTCCAGTGCACCGGAGCGGATGAGCAGGTCGCCATCCGCACCAATCCTCGCGCTATCCACGTCCGCATAGTCCAGGCGGATCCGACCAGGGTCCGCGCCCGGCGCAATCCGGAATTCGGACTTGAACTGGCGATCTTTTTCGCTGTAGATCATGTCGATGCCAGGATAGAGACTCCGGTAGACAATGCCCTGAAAGGTCGCGATGCCGGTATGCCAGAAGGCTGGATCGTTTCCGATCAGAAAATTCGCACGCGCGCTCAGCGGATCGATGCCTTCGACACGGACGCTGGAACTCGCGCCCGGGAAGCGCACGCGGATCCCGGTCCCGTGACTTTGGAAGATCGCGAAGTCCCTGGCGAATCCGGCCCGCAAGTCGTCTATCTGCGCCGTATACCGCATCTCTGGATCGGTCTGGCCGGCGTTCGGGGTAAAAAATATAGGAAGCAACGGTTCCGGGTTGGCTGCAAAAGCTCCAAAATGTGGCGCGACGGCCAAAAGCAAGAGAGGTATGATTTGCCGCATGGTTGCTAAGGAACATTTCGGCTCAACCTCACCGCGCGTATATAGACTTCGATTTTGAGGAGAGATACTTCTGCCGACGACGGCCGATAAACCGGAATACTTACATGCCCACGTAACGGGCGTAAAGACTGCGGGCGACCGCCGGGTCGGTGGTGCCCTTGATAATCGCGCGTCCGTCCGGAAATACCGTGAGCTCGTAAGAATCGATGCGGGCGCGCACGGCGAAATCATTGGCGCGCACGTCGGCCAGGGGCGCCAGGCGGCGCGCCAGATCGGCAAGATCTACGGGGCGGAAGCGTTCATGAATCTGGACGGCATTGCGGCCGCACAAGCTGATGGGCGCGCGGCGCTGGCCATCCAGATGAACAAAATCATGCTTCGCGCAGCAGGAGCAATCGGGATCGCGCGCGGGGGGCGCCGTCTGGCGAATTTCCCCGGACCACGTGTCTATCGTCGTCAGGCGGGCCGCAACGGACTCCGCACCCAGGCCGAGAATCTTCAGCGCATCTCCGGCGGCGAGAGAAGCGATGGCCGCGGTGACCGGAGCCAGCACCCCGTCCGTTTCGCAAGTCGGCTGGATCCCTTGGGAGGGAGGCTCGGGGTAGACGCATCGCAGACACGCCGTTCGACCGGGCACAATCGCGAGCTTCAGACCGTAGCTACCCACGGCGGCCGCATAGATCCACGGGACGCCGGAGCGGACCGAATAGTCGTTGATCAGGAAACGAACTTCGAAATTATCGGATCCATCCAGAATGAGGCTAACACCTTCAAGCAGATCGTCGATGTTCGCCGGCGTGAGGTCGGCGACCATGGGCTCGAGGGTCACTTCAGAGTTCACCCGCGCCAGGCGGCGGCCAGCGGCGACGGCCTTGGGCAAGCCTTCGGCAGCGTCCGATTCCTCAAACAGAAACTGGCGCTGCAAATTGCTCCACTCGACGAAATCGCGATCGATGATACGAACCCGGCCCACCCCGGCGCGCACCAGGATCTCTGCTTCGACCGTGCCTAGGGCGCCGCAGCCGACCACGGCTATGGAGGCTGCGCGGATGCGCGCCTGGCCTTCTTCACCCAGCGGCGCGAAACGGCTCTGCCGAGAGTAACGGGACTCCACGGGATGCGTCATAGAGAGGGGGCTGTCTTCCCAGCGCCGCTTCGGATGGTAGACATTTCGATGCTAACCATTCCGATGTTAACAACGAAAGGTGCGATATCATTGGGGGACGTGCGATTGCGGATGCTTGTCGCGCTACTCGCCGGCTTGTCTCCCGCGTTCGGCCAGGATACGCAGGATACGCTCGCGGCCCGCTGGGAAGGGCGGACCGTTTCGCGCATCGAATTCGAGCCAACACAGCAGCCTCTGCCGCTGGAGGAGTTGAACCGTCTGCTGCCTTTTAAGGCGGGCGATCCACTCCGCATGGACAACGTGCGGGATGCCATTCAGAAGCTGTATGCCACCGGCCGTTATTCCGATATTTCCATCCAGGCCGACCCGGAGGGAACGGGCGTCGGGCTGCGCATTGCCACGGAGCTGAATTACTTCATCAGCGGGGTGAATATTTCCGGCGAATCGGAGCCCCCTAACCGCAATCAACTCATCACGGCGTCGAAACTTGAGCTGGGCGGCTTGTTCATGGAAGCGGACCTGGATCAGGCCGTGAACAATTTCCAGGATAAGCTGCGGGTGAATGGTTTCTACAACGCGGGCGTCCAGCATCGTGTGGACCTCCGCGCCGAAACATCCGAGGCCAATATATATTTCCAGATAGCCACCGGTGCTCGGGCCCATTTCGACGGCGTCCAGCTGGCTGGCCAGATCGACCGACCCGAAGAATCTGTAATTCGGGCCACAGGCTGGCATCGCCGTTTGGCCTTCATATGGCTCCCGGGATGGCAGCTGGTCACCGAAAACCGCGTCCAGACCGGTATCGAACGCCTCCGACAGGATTTTCAAAAAGGGGACCGGCTGGAAGCCAAGGTCACGCTGGATAAGCTGGACTATCATCCCGCCAGCAATACCGTTACCCCGTACCTGACCATCGATAGCGGCCCCATTGTGGAGGTGCGCACGACCGGAACCAACACGAAGACGTCGATCTGGCAGCGGAGCCTGGGCTGGTTTCCAGGATTGAAGGGCGGGACGGAGGTTTCCAGCAGCCGTCTGCGCGAGCTGGTGCCGATTTACCAGGAGCGGACCGTAGATCGCAGCCTTCTGGTAGAGGGCCAGCGAAACTTGATGGAGTATTTCCGCTCCAAAGGCTACTTCGATTCCCAGGTCGAATTCCAGCAGACCGAACCCGAGGCGAATCGGTCGCTGATCGAATACAACATCACGCCGGGGACCCGCCACAAGCTGCAACACATCGAAATCATTGGCAATCGTTATTTCGACGCGGCCACGCTGCGAGAGCGGATGTTCCTGCAAACCGCGAGTTTTCTACGGCGGCGGTACGGGACCTACTCGGAACGGCTTCTGGAGCAGGATCAGGAAAATATTGCCAATTTGTATCGGGCCAACGGCTTTCCCGACGTCATGGTCACGCATCCGCCTGTCCAGGACAATTACCAGGGCCAACGCGACAGCTTGTCGGTGGAAATCCAGGTGATGGAAGGCACGCAATGGCTGGTGAATCAGCTTACGATCGAAGGCGTTTCCGCCGCGGAACAGGAGTATTTGCGCTCAACGCTGCGGTCCACCGAGGGGCAGCCTTACAGCGAGGCCAACCTCGCTGCGGATCGCGATACGGTTCTGGGCTACTTCTACAACGACGGCTATCCCGACGCACAATTCGAGAGCAGCCAGCAGGCCGCGCCCGAGCCCAATCGGATGAATGTGCACTTCCGGGTGACCCCGGGGGTACGGCAATACGTGCGCGGAACTTTGGTCCGTGGTCTTGAAACCACCAAGCCTACGCTGGTGGCCAGCCGCATCGCACTGGCGCCCGGCGATCCGATTTCCCAAAGCCGCATCGCGCAGAGCCAGCAAAAACTATACGACCTGGGGATTTTCGCCAAGGTGCAGACGGCCCTGCAGAACCCGGACGGCACCGAGGAGCAAAAATACGTTCTGTTTCACCTGGACGAAGCCCGCAGATATTCCTTCAACGTCGGCCTGGGTGCGGAAATAGCCCGCATAGGAGGTGGCACCACCACGTTCGATTCGCCGGCCGGCGCCACCGGCTTCAGCCCGCGTGCGTCCATTGGAGTCAGCCGGCTCAACTTTCTGGGATTGGGCCACACGGTGAGTTTGCAGGGACTTGTTTCCACGTTGCGCCAGCGGGCATTGCTCAACTATGTCGCGCAGCAATTTGAGGGTCGCGAAAGCCTGGCGCTGAGCTTTTCCGCCCTCTTTGATGATTCGAAGGACGTGCGGACTTTCGCCGCGCGGCGCTGGGAAGGAACCGTCCAATTGGCCCAGAAGGTGTCGCGCGCCAACACGTTCCAATACCGCTATACGTTTCGCCGCGTGACGCTGGATCCGAACTCGCTGCAGATCACGCCGGGAGCGATTCCCTTGCTGTCTCAACCGGTTCGTGTAGGACTGATCGGCGGTTCTTTCGTTCAGGATCGCCGGGACGATCCAGTCAACTCCCATCGAGGAATTCTGAATACCGTGGATTTAGCCTATGCCTCAAAAGGCTTCGGCTCGGAGACGACGTTCACGCGGCTGTTGCTCCGAAATGCGACCTACCATTCCCTCACGCGCGACATCGTGATTGCCCGAACGCTGCAGTTCGGCTACATACAACGCTTCGGCGGACTTGCGGAAATTCCTCTTTCGGAGCGGTTCTTCTCCGGCGGCGCCTCCACGCATCGTGCGTTTCCGGATAATCAGGCGGGTCCGCGCGATACCCTGACCGGGTTCCCCATCGGCGGCAGTGCGCTCTTCTTCCACTCCACCGAACTGCGGTTTCCGTTGATCGGCGATAACCTTGGCGGCGTACTATTTCACGACATGGGGAACGTCTATTCGGGCGTGACTGCGGTCAGCTTCCGCTTCCATCAGAAGAACCTGCAAGACTTTGACTATATGGTGCATAGCATCGGTTTCGGAATCCGCGTCCGGACACCAGTGGGTCCCATTCGAGGCGACCTCAGCTTCAGTCCCAACGCGCCGCGATTCTTTGGCTTCAACGGCACCCGGGACGATCTGCTGGCCATACCCCCTTCTCAACCCCTATGTTCTCCGCAGACGCCGTCACCCACGTGTTCGAACCAGAAGATTAGCTGGTTCCAATTCCATTTCTCCCTGGGGCAGACGTTCTGATTATGCTGGCCTGGTGTCTCATTCTCGTGTCGCTGGGCGGTCCGAGCCTGATCTGGGCCGACACGCTGGATCGTATTGCCGTCACGGTGGGCAAGGAAGTCATCACCGAGAGCCAGATCGTGATGGATCTTGAAGTTATTGCGTTTCTGGATCACAAGGCTGCGGACCTTAGCGCGGCTGCCAAACGTGCGTCGGCCGAACGGCTGGTGGATCAGGTGCTGATCTTGCGGGAGGCTGAGGAAAGCCACGTGACGCTGCCTTCCACGGAAGCAGCCAAGGGTCTGGTGGCGCCGTATGCCGCCGAGAGCGGATACCAGGCAGACCTGCAACGCTACGGGATTTCCGGGGCGGCTCTTGCGGCGCATCTTCTGGCAGGTCTGCGCACGCTGGCCTTCACGAATCTGCGCTTCCGGCCCGACGTCACCATATCTGACGACGAGATTAAAGCCTATTACGATAAGTTGGTGCGGCAACCCGCATCCGCGGCCGGGCCGGTTCCATCTTTGGAAGACAGCCGCGACCAGATCGAGAAGATTCTGGCGGAACAGAAGGTGCTGGAAGCACTGGATCAGTGGCTGGTGATGGCGCGCGCCGCGGCGCGCATACAATATCGCGACAAGGCTTTCCAATGAGACGATTTAGACGAATTGCGCTGTGGACGCTGGCGGTGCTGGCCGGGTTGCTGGTCCTGGCATCGATAGCCGGTGTGCTGATCGTGCGCAGCGACCGGTTCCACCAGTACATTCAGCGTCGCATTGTGGAAGAGGTGGAGCGAGCCACCGGCGGACGAGTGGAGCTGGCTGGTTTTTCGGTGGATCCGCACAATTTGACAGCCGAGATCCATGGGTTCGTTTTGCACGGCAAGGAATCGGCGGCCGAACCGCCCCTGGTAAGCGTTGGCTCTGCAACCCTGGGCCTGCGGATTATCTCCGTGCTGGAGAAGAAGATAGACCTCGCGACCTTGCGGGTGGAAAGACCGCAGGCGTACTTTGTGGTGTACCCCGACGGATCTACGAATTTCCCGGGCCCCCGTGACCGGCCCGGAAAGCCCTGGTCGGAAGAACTCTTAAACCTGAAGATTGGCACATATGACATCGTCGATGGACTGGTGGAGTACGACGGCCGCCGGATCCCCCTGCACCTAAGGGGAGAGCATTTGCGCGCACGAATGACCTATGAGTCGGGGACGCCGTCGTATCGAGGGCAAGTATCCTCAGACGGGCTGCAAGTTACCGCCGAGGGATACGGTCCCATTGAAACCAGCATGAACGCGGACTTCGTGATCGAGAAATCACGCTTGGGACTGCCGCGCGTGCACGTGGCGACGAAAGAATCCTATGCCGACCTGAGCGGAACGCTCGGGGATCCCAGCGCTCCGCGCGGGACGTTCGCAATGAAGGCCAGCGCATCCGTGCGGGAAGCCGTGAGAATCTTCCAGTTGCCGCTGCAGCCGACGGGTTCGGCGTCGTTCGACGGTCAGGTGGCGGTGGCCTTCGCGGCTCCGTTCGAATCCAGCATGCGCGGAAAGGTAATCGTTCGCGGCATTGGCTATAACCAATCCGGTGTGAAGATCCAGGACGCGGAGGTGCGCGGCGAACTGGCGGTCACCAAGGATCAGGTGACCTTGCAGCAGATGACCGCGAAGGCGCTGGGCGCAAACGTCGCCGGCCAGGCGAATCTGGACCATGGGAAGCAATTCCACGTGGAAGGGACCATTGACGGGCTGGATCTGCGCCGGGCCGCGGCCATTCTCACGGATCGTCCTGTGGCTTGGAGCGGGACCATGGCCGGCACGTTCTCGGCGGACGCGACCATCGGACAGCGGGTCGCGATCACGCGCGCAAATCTGGGCATCCAGCCGGCAGCAGGCGGCGTGCCGGTCGACGGTCATCTGGATGTCGTCTACGATCAGGCGGCTGGAACGGTGGCGCTGGGGTCATCCTCCTTCGCCACCCCCGCCACGCGTGCAGAAGTCGCGGGAACGCTGGGAAAGATGTTACAGGTTCGCCTGCGATCGACGGACTTGAACGACCTGTTGCCGGCGCTGGCGATGGCGGAGGCGAATCCGCCCACCGCGATTCCGTTGAAGCTGCGCAATGGCAGCGCGACCGCGGAAGGAGCGGTGACCGGAGCTCTGGACGATCCGCACTTCACCGGTCAAGTGACGGTCAGCAACGGCGAAGTACAAGGCTACGGATTTGAGCGGTTCAGCGGCGAGATCGACGCGACACGTAAGGAAATCCAGGGAACACGGCTGGCTGTTTCCCATGGCGCGATGACCGTGACCGGATCCGCCGGAGTGACTGCCCGCGAGGGAAGTTTCGACGATCCGGCCATTACCGGACAGCTCGACGTTCGCAACGCGGTCCTGGCGGACCTGTTGAAAGAGGCCGGCAGCACGGTGGCGGTGACAGGAACGGGCTCGGCAAATGTCCGCCTGGCGGGAACCGCACGGCGTCCCGAACTGGACGTGACGCTGGATATCCAACGGCCCACGGGTTTCGGCGAGCAGGTCGATCGTGTGCGAGCCGATGCGCATTACCGGCCGGGACAACTGGATATCGCGAATGGAATCGCCAACGACGGGAATGCGGAGCTGCGGTTCAGCGGGAGCTATCGGCATCCCGAGGGCAATTTGAAATCGGGTGACGTGAGTTTCGATGTAAGCGGGCAGAATGTGACCGCATCGCGAATGGAACACGTAAAGGCGTTCACGCCCCCGGTGGACGGTCTGGTGGGCGGACGGGTGCGCGGAACGGGCCGGGTCGCGAACGGGAGTTTCGAACTCACCGGTGCAACGGCGAATCTCACTGCTCAGCGCGTTTCCGTTGCCGGGGAAACACTCGGGGACGTGACCGTCACGGCCGACACCAACGGGAACGAGATGACGGTCCAGGCGGCCGGAAATGTTCGGGAATCGAAGATGCAGGCCAACGGCAAATGGAAGCTGGAAGGCGACGCCCCGGGTGACGCCGTCGTTAAGTTTTCGCGCATCAGTATCGATTCCGTGCAAGCCCTGGTGATGCTGGGGCGCACGGAAAACCGTCCCGCCGATCCACCTTTCGAAGGATTTGTGGAAGGCGGAGCCACGGTTACGCTCGCTTTGCGGAAGCCGGAAGCTTTTCGCGCCAAGGTCACTTTGGATGCAATCCAGGTCAATCCTCGGCCGGGTCAGGCTCTCCCGTTAAATATCCAGCAGCAGGACGTGATCCTGAAGAATAGCCAACCGCTGGTGATAGACGTCACGAGAGATCGGGCGCAGCTCAGCCCAGCGCAGTTTACCGGTCGCGAAACCAACATATCCGCGGAGGGAGTGCTGCCCTTCCGCGGCACGGCTGGCGCGGATTTCTCTCTCAAGGGAAATATCAATCTGATCATCCTGCAATTGATCAATCCGGAACTGGTGGCTAAAGGCGACGCGAATCTACAGGTATCCATTCGCGGAAATCTGCAAGATCCCAACGTGAATGGCCGGCTGCAATTAAGCAAGGCTTCCTTGTCCTATGGCGATCTGCCCTACGCGGTGGACAACGCGGAAGGATCGATCGTGTTCGACCGCAACCGCGCCACGATTGAGAAGCTGACGGCCGAGGCCAACGGCGGCACCATAAATTTCACGGGCAGCGTGGATTTCGGCGCGGCGATGAGTTCCGGAACGTCCTTGGGATATCGATTGCAAGCCGAGGCCCGGCGGGTGCGCATGCGGCTGCCGCAGAATTTGAGCGTCATCTTAGATGCCAGCTTGCGGCTGACCGGGGCCTCGGAGGCGAGCACGGTTTCGGGGTCGGTAACGCTCAACCGGGCTTCTCTTGCCGTGCGCAGCGACTTGTTTCAACTGCTGGCCCAGTCCTCAGCGCCCGTACCGCTGCCGGCGACTCCCAATCCATATCTGCGCGGCATGCGGTTCGATGTGCGTATCCAAAGCGCCTCCACCTTCCAAATGGAGACGTCGCTGACGCGGGACGTGGAAGCGGAAGTCAATCTGCGCCTGCGGGGCACCGGAATCCAGCCGGTCTTGCTCGGCACTGTTTCGGTCAATCAAGGCGAGGTTCAATTCCTGGGCACCCGCTACACCATCAATCGCGCCGATATCCGATTCCTGAATCCGGTGAAGATCGAACCGACCGTGGACATGGATCTGGAGACCAAGGCGAGAGGCGTAACCGTGAACATGACTTTTTCAGGAACGCTGAGCCATCTCAACGTGAACTACAGTTCTGATCCGCCCCTGCAGCAGTCTGAGATCATCGCTTTGCTTACCGCCGGCCGGGATCCCTCGCTGGCGTCCAGTCAGAACGCACCGGGTGTTCCCGCGGGGGGCGCAGGCACATTTGCCGAAGCTGGTACCGGTCTGGTAGGGCAGGCGCTCAACGCCCAGCTCAATAGCGGCCTGCAGCGCTTCTTCGGGTCCACCCGGGTCAAGATTGACCCGACTTTGACGGGGGTCGAGAACTTGCCCCAAGCGCGCCTGACCTGGGAACAGCAAGTATCCAAGGACATCACGCTGACATACATCACCAACCTGAACCGCACGCAGGAGCAGCTGGTCCGGGTGCAATGGGATCTGGATAAGAGCTGGTCGGCGATCGCGGTGCGCGATGCGAACGGGTTGTTCGGGATTGATTTTCAGTTCCGCAAACGGTTCAAGTAGGCTTGTAGCCCAGATGGAGGGCGACGGCTCCGCCGGTCATCCGCTCGAATTCGACGCGCGAGAATCCAGCAAGCTGTATCTGTGTTGCGAGGGCTTCGGCCCCGGGGAACTTGCGAATGGATTCGGGCAGATACGAATACGCGTCGGGAGATCCGGAAATCATCCCGCCGATAGCGGGCAATACGCGGGTCGAAAAGAATCCGTACAGTGCGGCGAATGCGCGATTGGGTGGTTGCGAGAATTCCAGGATCGCGGCCACGCCGCCGGGTTTCAATACGCGCAGCATTTCTTCCAAGCCCCGCTGGTAGCTGGCCAGGTTGCGAAATCCGAAGGCCACTGTGATCAAGTCGAGTGAGTCGCTCGCCAGCGGTAGCGCTAAGGCATCGGCTTCGAAGACGGGGCTGCGGAATCCCCGCGCTGCGATCTTGCGGCGCGCCTCAATCAGCATGGGATGGCAGAAATCGCTGGCGAATACCGGCTGGCGGCCGACGGCGGGGCCCAGGCGCCGAGTCTCGAGCGCCAGCAGCACATCGCCGGTGCCGCAGCATAAGTCGAGCACGCGAGCATCCGGGCGATCCAGAATCGCCGACACGCGTTCTACGGTGCGGGCGCGCCAGCGCTTGTCGAGATTGAACGACAGCAGATGATTCAGCAGGTCATAGCGCGGGGCGATGCGGCCGAACATCCCCCGGACCCAGCGCGCGGCGGCCTGTTCATCGGTTACGCCATGAGGGGTGGTGCCGGTCATGCCAGCGCCGCTTGAATCGATCCCAGCACCAGGCTGTCCTCGACGCCGGAAACGATGGTGACCTCGCCTATCTTCGTGGGCAAGACGAAATGCACTTTACCTTGAACCGTTTTCTTATCGCTGCGAAGGCGTGCGGCCAAGCGTTCCGCATCGAGGCCCTGGACCGATGGGATCGGACCATAGTTGTTGACGACGCTATGGATGGAAGCGGCCTCCGCAGCGCCCAGCCGTCCGGTTCTTTCGGCGAGAATGGTCGCGGCGTGCATCCCCCAGGCGATGGCTTCGCCGTGCAGGAAGCGCTCATACCGCGTCTCGGCTTCGAGCGAATGGCCGAACGTATGGCCGAAGTTTAGGATACGGCGCAGGTCGCCTTCGCGCTCGTCGGCGGTGACCACTTCGGCTTTGATGCGGACGGCCGCGGCGATAATGCGCTCGACGGTGGCGGGCTCCTGCGCCAGCACCGCAGGCGCACACTGATCCATCACGGCGAACAGCTCCGGATCGCGGATCACACCGCATTTGACGATCTCGTATAGTCCCGCGCGATACTCGCGCTCGGGTAGTGTCCGAACCACATCGGGATCGATCAGTACGGCCAGCGGCTGATGAAAACTGCCCAGCAGATTCTTGCCGGAGACCAGGTTTACTCCAGTCTTACCGCCGACGGCGGCGTCCACTTGCGCCAGCAGCGTAGTGGGAACCTGAATCACGGGAATGCCGCGCATGAAAACGGCCGCCAGGAAGCCTGCCACGTCGCCCACGATGCCGCCGCCGAAAGCGATGACTACACTGGAGCGATCGCCGCCGGCTCCGATCATCTGTTCGGCCAGTGCTTCCAGTTGCGCGAGGCGCTTGTTGGGTTCGCCTCCGGGAAAAAAGAGAACCTTGTGTTTGTGGGCGGCATGTTTGTTCACGAGCGCCTGGTGGAGAGTTTTCCCGTGGAGCTTGAAGACGTCGGCTGTGGTGACGACGAACACCATACCGGCGCCGGGTGGCAGAAATTCACCCACGCGTGTCAGCGCGCCGCGCTCGACTATAGCGTCATAGGCGCGTTGCGGCGTTTCCACGCGAAAGCTGGGCATATACGTTCGTTGTACCATGGGCCTGTTGCTCCAACGAAAGGGCTCACCAGTCTTTTTCCTGCTTCTTCTGGCCGTGCCGCTGGCCGAGGTGCATCCGGCCACGGTCTTGTGGGCAGGTCCGGCGATATTGGTGGCCGCCATCGCCATCGCGTGGGCTGCTGAGTCGGCTCAGTTCTTCATCGCACAGGGATTCGCCCTGGCGATTCTGGCATGGCTGCAAACGCTCCCTGAGTTCGCAGTGGAGGCCGTCCTGGCCTGGCATCAGCAGGTCCAGTTCCTGCTGGCGAATCTCACGGGGGCCTTGCGGCTGCTGACGGGCTTCGGCTGGCCGGTGATCTATTTCACCGCCGCCATGTTCCAGCGAAAACGAGGCGGCGAGCCTCTGAAGGTGATTCATTTAAAGGAGCACCATGCGGTAGAAGTATTGGGCCTGGCCGCGCCGCTGCTGTACGTGGGCGTGATCGCATGGAAGGGATCGCTCACCATCTATGACGGCGTGGTATTGATCCTGTTGTACACGGCATATCTGCTGCTCCTGAGCCGCATGCCGCCCGAAGATCCCGAAACCATCGAAGACCTGGAAGCGATTCCGCGCAAGATCGTCACATCGCCGCGAGGACGGCGGATCGCGATCATCACGGGGTTGTTTGTTTTCGGCGGGATTCTGATCTACGCTTCGGCGGAACCGTTCCTGGCGAGCTTACTGGCGCTTTCGGCAGCAGTGGGAATCCCGGCCTTCGTATTCATCCAATGGGTGGCCCCAGTGGTCTCCGAGTTTCCCGAGATGGCGTCTACGTTCTATTGGGCGCGGACCGTGGACCGCGCGCCCATGGCGCTGATGAACATGGTCTCCAGCAACATCAACCAGTGGACGCTGCTCACCGCGATGCTGCCGATCGTGCTCTCGATGAGCGCAGGCAGCGTCACGCCCATTGTGTTTGACCAGGAACAGCGCATCGAACTGCTGCTGACTCTAGGGCAGGCCGTGGTCGGGATGACGTTCTTGGTGCGGATGCGGCTCAGATGGTATGAGGCCACGATCATGTTTGTGTTCTTCTGGATCCCCTTCGTCCATGCCTCTTGGGCGAAACCGGTCACAGTGCTGTATTTCGGTTGGGCTGCGCTGGAGGCGGGGCGCATGCTGGCAGGACGGGGCAAGTTCCTGGCCGTACGGCACTTCGTACGGATCTGGAAAGACCATATCGCGCGCTAGGCGACGGGCCGGGACAACCTTTGTTCCAGATCCTGTTTCACGCGCGGCCATTCCGAATCCAGGATGCTGAAGTACACGGAATCGCGCAGGCGTCCGCTCCAGGTGACCACGTGCTGGCGCAGAATTCCCTCTTCCTGTGCCCCGATTCGGCGGATGGCATTTCGCGAGCGCTGGTTCAGCACGTCGGTCTTCAGCTCGACGCGAATGCATCCCAGGGTTTCGAAAGCATGCCGCAGCATCAGGTACTTGGCTTCCGTATTTACGGCAGTGCGACGCCAAGGCGCGGCGATCCAGGTCGCGCCGATTTCGACTCGCCGATTCGGGATGTCGATGTTCATGAAGCGCGTGCTTCCGATTACCTGACCGGAGGCAGCGTGCACGGTCGCAAAGGGCAGCGCGGTCCGTGCTTCTTGCGCGTCCAAAGCGTTCTGAATGTAGGCGGCCATTTCGTCCGGCGTGGTGACGCGATACGGAATCAGCTCCCATAGCTCGGGATCGAGCCCTATGGCGCAAAGAGCGGCATGGTGGGCGTGAGCCAGTGGTTCCAGGCGAACCGTACGGCCTTCGAGGGTAACTGGTTGCGGAATCAAACGCCGGCCATCTTGAACCAGGCGAGCATCTTCTTCCAGGCGTCTTCCGCATCGTCCTTCTTATAGCTGGGGCGGTAGTCGGCGTTGAAACCGTGCTCGGCCTGCGGGTAGACGATGATCTGGGACGGGTCGTCGATCACC
>Ga0207687_10000613_pt1 | contig 24053 bp, 25 predicted proteins | sample KBSM54metaG_FD_184399 | JGI IMG/M metagenome (GOLD analysis project Ga0207687, IMG submission 184399) | Miscanthus rhizosphere microbial communities from Kellogg Biological Station, Michigan, USA - KBS M5-4 metaG (SPAdes) (version 2) | ecosystem: Host-associated > Plants > Roots > Rhizosphere >...
GGTCGAGAAGATCTCCGACTTCTTCGTCGGGATCGTCGTGTTGCGCTCGATCAGCTTCGTCATCACGCCGCCTTTGGTCTCGATGCCGAGGGTCAGCGGGGTGACGTCGAGCAGCAGCACGTCCTTGACGTCGCCGGCCAGCACGCCCGCCTGGATCGCGGCGCCGACGGCGACGACCTCATCCGGGTTGACGCCCTGGTGCGGGTCCTTGCCGGTCAGCTCCTTGACCCGCTCGCGTACCGCCGGCATCCGGGTCATGCCGCCGACGAGGACGACGTGGTCGACCGCGGCGCCGGCGTCATCGAGCGCTCGTTTGACCGGGCCGACGACCCGCTCCAGCAGGTCCGCCGTCAGCTCGTTCAGCTTCGAGCGCGAGAGCTTCATGTCGAGGTGCTTGGGCTGGCCCTCGACCGCGGTGATGAAGGGCAGGTTGATCTGCGTCTCCTGGGCTGAGGAGAGCTCGATCTTGGCCTTCTCCGCAGCCTCGTAGAGGCGCTGCAGCGAGTTCTTGTCGGCGGCGAGGTCGACGCCCTGGTCGCGTTTGAACTCGGCCACCAGCCACTCGACGATCGCCTTGTCCCAGTTGTCGCCGCCGAGGTGGTTGTCGCCGGCGGTCGCCTTCACTTCGAAGACGCCGTCGCCGATGTCGAGCACCGAGACGTCGAAGGTGCCGCCGCCGAGGTCGAAGACGAGGATCGTGTGGTCCGCCGTCTCCTTGTCGAGCCCGTAGGCGAGCGAGGCGGCGGTCGGCTCGTTGATGATCCGCTTGACCTCGAGGCCGGCGATTTTCCCGGCGTCCTTGGTCGCCTGGCGCTGATCGTCGTTGAAGTAGGCGGGGACGGTGATCACGGCGCTGTCGACCGTCTCGCCGAGCTTCGCTTCGGCGTCGGCCTTCAGCTTCTGCAGGATCATCGCGCTGATCTCCGGCGGGCTGTACTGCTTGCCGCGCACGTCGACGCGGACATCACCGTTGGGCCCTGCCTCGACCTTATAGGGGACGATCGTCTCCTCCTCTTTGACTTCGGCCTCCTTGCGGCCCATGAAGCGCTTGATCGAGAAGATCGTGTTCTCGGGGTTCATCACCGCCTGGCGCTTGGCGACGGTGCCGACGAGGCGGTCGCCGGACTCGCTGAAGGCGACGACGGAGGGCGTCGTGCGCCCACCCTCGGAGTTCTCCAGTACCGTCGGCTCGCCGCCCTCCAGCACGGCAACGCAGGAATTGGTCGTGCCCAGATCGATCCCGATCGTCTTACCCACTATTAACTACCTCCAGCTCTAGTTCGTTCTGCCTAAGAAATCTAAGCGGCAGTATGGCAGATCTCCAGCAGCGTTCCAAGTAGCCGCTTATAGTGGGTTTGCGTTTAGCAATGCCGGGCAGCCACGTGAGAGCGGGGCCCGGTGGGGAGGCGCCTCGACGACTCGACTCGCCGGCTAGCGGCGGGTCGCCAACGAAGAGGAGCCGATGTGAATCACATTCATCTCTGGACCCGGCGGCCGGCGACGCTGCTCGCGATCGCCTCCGCGCTGATCTTTGCCCTGCTGCCGCTCGACAGCGCGGGAGCGCACCAAGGCCACCACGGCAGATCTCATTACGGGCCGCACCATCCTGGGCCCGGCCATCCCGGCAAAGGCCACGGCCACGGCAAGCGCGACCTGACGGTCATGACCCAGAACATGTATCTGGGATCCAGCCTCAACCCGGCGCTCGAAGCGACAACCCCGGAAGCGTTCGTCGAAGCCGTCGCGCGAATCTACGCGACCGTGCAGTACACGAACTTCCCCCAGCGCGCCGAAGCGATCGCCGACGAGGTCGAAGAAAACGAACCGGATCTGATCGGCCTGCAGGAGGTCTCGAAGTGGACGACCGGCGGCTTGAACCCGCCCGCCGGCTACGACTTCCTCGCGATCCTGGAAAACGACCTCGCGGCCCGAGGGCTGCACTACACGGCGGCGTCGATCGCGCACAACGCGAAGATCGGCCCGGCGCCGCTCGCCCTGGCCACACAGGGCTGCGTCCAGCCGGGCCCGACGATCACCTGCTCCGTGGAACTCGAAGATCGCGACGTGATCCTCGTCAACGACAACACGCCAGGGCTGACCTGGAACAACCCGCAGAGTGGGCGCTACGCCACCCAACAGGCGATCGAATCGCCGGTCGGCCCGCTTTCCTTTGACCGCGGCTGGGCCAGCATCGATGCGAGGCTGAAGCACCAGCCGTTCCGCTTCGTCGACACCCACCTCGAAACCGAGGAATCGCCGCTCGTGCAGCAGACGCAGGCGGCTGAATTCCTCGTCGGCCCGGGCAAAGGTGGGACGGTTGTCGTCACCGGCGACTTCAACTCCGCCGCGGACGGCTCGACGACCACCTCCTACGCGCAGCTCACCGCGCCCGGCAAGTTCCGCGACAGCTGGAACGAGGCACTGCTCGGGCCCGGTGTCTCCTGCTGCCAGGAGTCGAACACCCCGCCGCTCGCACCGGGGGCGCTGAACAACCCGGTCTCGACGCTGCGGACCCGGATCGACCTGATCCTCAGCCGCGGCGCCGCTCGCTCAGACGGCGACGACGCCCACCTGATCGGCGACACGCCCTTCCAGGCAACCCCGCCGTTCTGGCCATCCGACCACGCCGGCGTGGTCAGCGAACTGAATCTCGGGGGTTAGCTAGCTGATCCAGGCCAAATCCCGGAAGGGGTGGAGCGTCTTGCACTTTTTCGTCGTGAGCACAGGGCGACAGCCCAACTCCGATCCACCGAAAAAGTTAAGCGAAACCCCTTCCGGGATTTGGCCGCCGCTCAACCCTCTCCCGCGGTATGGGCGACGAATTCGGCGACTTCTTTGGACTGCTGCTTGTTGAGGATGCCGCCCGGCATCCGACCCGGCGTGGTGCTGCTGTCGACGCCGTTTTCAACTGCGTTGAGGACGCGGCCTTCCACCTGCCCAATTTCTTTGCCTGTTGCCGGGCCGGAGGGCGATAGCAGTTCGTCGAGATTCGGCGCGTAGTTGCCGTCGGTGCCGGCGGCGTAGAGCGTGTGGCAGGTGCCGCAGTTGGTCTGGAAGAGGCTCTGGCCGCTCTTCAGGTCCGCGGGCACGTCCTGAGCGCCGCGCGCCGCGTCGCCGTCGTTGCGGAAGGCAAGCCAGGGGATCAAGACCGCCAGGACGACGACCACGAGCCCGAAGACGATGAACGTTTTTTTGCTCATTTGCGCCCGGCACGGTACCAGGGACACATTCGGCGTAGCTCGCACTCGCCGCAGCGCGGTTTCGGCCGGCAGACCTCGCGCCCGTGGCGGATCACGTTCATGTGCAGCTCGTACGCGTCCGCGGGATCGATGCTGGCCTGCATCTCGTCGTGGGCGCGTTCGAACGAGGCCTTCTCGGGAAAGAAGCCGAGCCGCCCGCCGACCCGGTGCACGTGCACGTCGACCGGGATCTCGGGGATGCCCCAGGAGAACATCAGCACGCAGGCCGCCGTTTTGCGCCCGACCCCCGGCAGTGAGTCCAGGTAGGCCATCGACTCGGCCGGCGGCGCGGTCTTGGTCCAGTCAAGGCTGGGGTGCTCGCCGAGCTGCTCGAGGATCGCCTGGATCCGCCGCGCCTTCTGCTTGCCCAGTCCGCCGGGCCGGATCGCCTCCTCGACCGCGCTGACAGGAGCTTCGCGCACTTCCTCCCAGAGCGGGAAGCGCTCACGCAGGGCGGCGAAGGCGCGATCGCGGTTGCGGTCATTGGTGTGCTGGGAGAGCACGGTCTTGATCAGCTCGGCGATCGGGTGCCCGTGTGGCTCGTTCACCGGCTGCCCGTACATCTCGCGCAGCCGGTCGCGGATCGCGCGCACGCGGCGCTTCGGCGGTCGCTTCCAGTCCATGGGGCGGACCCTAACCACGCATATGGTTCGAGCGTGGCCTTGATCGAAGAGGGTGAGCTGCAGGTCGACGGCGTGCGGGTCTTCTACCGGCGCGTCCCCGGTGAGGGGACACCGACCGTCTACTGCCACGGCAACCCGACCCACGGCGAGGACTGGCTTCCCTTTCTCGAACGGGGAGGCGGCCCGGCGATCGCGATCGACATGCCCGGCTGGGGACGCTCGGACCGCCCCGATCCCGCCCGCTTCGACTACTCGATGTACGGGCTCTCGGCCTTCCTCGAAAAGAGCCTCGAGCAGCTGGACGTCGGTCGCCGCAAGCTGGTCGTCCACGACTGGGGTTGCCTGGCGCTGATCGGTGCCCAGCGACGGCCGGAGCTGGTCGAGAAGCTCGTGGTGATCAACGCGGTGCCGCTGCTGCCCGGCTTTCACTGGCACTGGGTGGCCCAGATCTGGCGCCGCCGCGGTCTCGGCGAGCTCGCCAACGCGACCACCACCAAGGCCTCGATGGGGTTGATCATGCGCCAGCTCTCCGGCGATCGCCGGCCGATGCCACCCCAGTTCATAAACATGATCTGGCGGCGGATGGACTACGGCACCAACGAAGCGACACTCGCCCTCTACCGCCACGCCAATCCCGACCGCCTCGCCGTCGCCGGCAAGGATCTCGCCCGCCTCGCCTGCCCCGCCCTAATCCTCTGGGGCGCCAACGACCCCTTCATCAAGCCCCGCTTCGCCGAGGCCTACGCCCGAACCCTCCCAAACTCCACGCTCCAACTCGTCCCCGCCGCCGGCCACTGGCCCTGGATAGACGACGCTCGCGTTACGGGCGACGTCCTCAGCTTCCTCGAGTAGGGACGGCTTTTCTTCGTCGTTTAGCGGCGGCTGGTTGGAAGTGGCGTGGGCCCTCCCAGGAGGCTTGGGAGCGACCACCTTCCGCAGCCGTCGATCCTGCCAGCCGGACGGTCTCCTGGGAGGGCCCACGCCACTTCCCCACCAACCCCGTTAACCGGGGAATTACAATTCCCGTTCTGTGTCTCGTGCCCTCGCCCGCATCGGAACCAAGCTCCCCCAAGGCTGGGGCGACGCCGGCCGCCAGCTCGGGATCCTCGTCCTGGTCGACATCGCTTACGAGCTGGTCCGCGGCATCGCCGACGGCCAGCGTTCCGAGGCGATCGGTCACGGCCAGCAGGTGATCGACTTCGAGCGCTCCGCCCATCTCCTCTTCGAGCCCAGCGTGCAGGCCTTCTTCATGCCCGCGCGCTGGGTGATCGACCTCGCCAACCAGCTCTACCTCAACGCCCAGTTCTCGATTGCCCTGGGCTTCCTGATCTGGCTCTACCTCTTCCGCAACGAGTCCTACTACTTCGTGCGCAACATGTTCGTCGTCTCGATGGGCTTCGCCCTGGTCGGCTACACGCTCTTCCCGACCGCGCCGCCGCGGATGTTTCCCCACGACGGCTTCGTCGACACGATCACCGACTTCTCCAACGTCAACCACGACTCTTCGCTGGCCAAGATCTTCATCAATCCCTACGCGGCGGTGCCGAGCATGCACTGTGCCTTCGCCGCGATGATCGGCATCACCGGGGTGCGCGTCTGCCGCCACTGGTGGTCAAGGGCCTGGTGGGCCTTCTGGCCACTGCTGATCGCCTGGGTCGTGATCGTCACCGGCAACCACTACTGGGTCGACGTCGGGCTCGGCTGGATGGTCGCCGCCGCGTCGGCTCTCGTTGCTCACCGCCTGCTCGCTCGCGCCCGTCCCCACGCTTGGGCCTGGGCCCGCCCCGCTCAACCGCAAGAGGCCGAGGCATGACCTGCCGCGGCCTCGCCCGGTAGCCTCAACTCGATGGAGTCTTCGGCGCCCCCCAGGGCCCCCGGCCCTCGCCGCAACGGTCGCCAGGCACGCAATGGCCAAGAGCTGCGCGCCTACGCCCGCGACCGCCTGATCGAGTCCCGGCTGACCCCGAACGCGATCTCGATCGCCGGCCTGATCGGCAACCTGATCGCCGCCGGCCTGGTCACCCAGCGCTACTTCTTTCTCGCCGGCATCGCCTTCATCCTCGGCTCGGTGATGGACACGCTCGACGGGCGTTACTCGCGCATGTCGGGCAAGGGCTCGCTCTTCGGCGCCTTCCTCGACTCGACCCTGGACCGGATCGAGGAGGGGATCGTGCTCGCCGCCGTGGCCGGCTACTTCGCCGCCAACGGCGAAGACTTCGCCGCCGCGATGTGCGTCGTCGCCGTGCTCGGCTCGTTGATGGTCTCCTACACGCGCGCCCGCGCCGAGGCGCTCGGGGTCGAGTGCAAGGTGGGGTTGGCCACGCGTCCCGTGCGGGTAGTCATACTCTCCATCGGCTTGGTCTTCGCCAAGGGCGCTGGGATTGGCGATTTCGAGCTACTGGCGCCCTCGGTCTACCTGATCGCGGCGCTGACCATCATCACCACGATCCAGCGCGTATGGCACGTCCGAAACCAGCTTTCAAACGAGGGGCCGGACCCAACAGATCTGTAACCAGTCGCGGCCGAGGGTGTCCCTTGCCACCTAGCCCGATCGAGGAAGGACTTCGAATTACATGAGCGATAGCAACGGAGCAAATGGCAGCAACGGCGCCGGCCGCACGGACGAGAAGGTCCGCGTAGCGATCGTCGGCACCGGCAACTGCGCCAACAGCTTCATCCAGGGTGTCCAGTACTACAAGGACGCCGACCCCTCCGAGGAAGTGCCCGGCCTGATGCACGTCGACCTGGGCGGCTACCACGTCGGCGACGTCGAGTTCGTCGCCGCCTTCGACATCGACTCCGAGAAGGTCGGCAAGGATCTCTCCGAGGCGATCTGGTCCGGCCAGAACGACACGATCAAGTTCGCCGAGGTGCCCAACCTCGGGGTCAAGGTCGAGCGCGGCATGACCCTCGACGGCCTCGGCAAGTACCTGAAGGAGAAGATCACCAAGGCACCGGGGGAAACGGCTGACGTCGTCGGCATCCTCAAGGAGACCAAGGCGGACGTGCTGGTCTGTTACCTGCCGGTCGGCTCCGAGGACGCGACCAAGTGGTACGTCGAGCAGGCGCTCAAGGCCGGGGTTGGCTTCGTCAACTGCCTGCCCGTCTTCATCGCCCGCGAGGACTACTGGGACAAGCGCTTCAAAGAGGCCGGGCTGCCGATCATCGGCGACGACATCAAGTCCCAGGTCGGGGCGACGATCGTTCACCGCCAGCTCGCCCGCCTCTTCCACGACCGCGGTGTCCGGGTCGAGCGCACCTCGCAGCTCAACGTCGGCGGCAACATGGACTTCTACAACATGCTCGAGCGCGAGCGGCTCGACTCGAAGAAGATCTCCAAGACCAACGCGGTGACCTCGATCATGGGCCACGAGCTGCCCGCCTCCGACGTCCACGTCGGCCCCTCCGACTACGTCGCCTGGCTGACCGACCGCAAGTGGGCGCACATCCGCCTCGAGGGCAAAGCCTTCGGCGACGTGCCGCTCAACGTCGAGCTCAAGCTTGAGGTTTGGGACTCGCCCAACTCGGCCGGCGTCGTGATCGACGCGGTGCGGCTGATCAAGCTGGCGCTCAACAACGGCATCGCCGGCCAGCTCGACGGGCCCTCCAGCTACCTGATGAAGTCGCCGCACTCGCAGCGTCCCGACGATGAAGCGCGCGAGCAGACCGAGGAGTTCATCGCGGCTAACCGGCGCGGCGCGGGCGCGGCTCCTAAGGTCGATAAGCCTGCAGAAGTCGAGGCGTAGAGGGACGCCGGGGGTGAGTTTCCGGGCCGGCCTTCGGCCGGGAGTTCCCGGAAACCCACCCCCGGCGTCCCAATCCCTCCAATCCCTGCCGGGGTGGGTCCTTATGCTGCTGCCGTGGCCGAAAAGCTCTCGATAGTTCAGGTCACGCCTCATCGGCGTGGTACTGAGAACGCGGTCAATCGTTATGTCGAGCGGGTCTCGGCGGAGTTGGAGCAGCGTGGGCACAGCGTGCAGGTCGCTGGGGTTGGGGATCAGGTCAAAAAGCTGCTGCGGGCCTCGACGGCGGACATCGTCCATGTCCATGACCCGTTTGCGCCGCGGGTCTCCTCGACTGCCTTGCGGCATTCCTCGGCGCTCAACGTCGCTACCTTCCACGCGCCGCAGGAGCGGGTGCTCTCGACCCAGGTGGCGCGACCGCTGATTGAGATCTTCTTCGGCCGGCTCGACGCCCGCACGGTGGCGTCGCCGGCGACGGGAGAACTGTTGGAGCGCTACTTCCCCGCCTCCTACGAGCTGGTCGCGCCCGGCGGGGGCGATCGCGAGTGGTCGCAGGTCGCCGACGAGCTGGAGGCGATCTACCTGCGGCTGGCGGCGCGACGCCACGATCCGCGTGGCAACGAGGAGGTGCGGCGGCGGATTGCCGAGCGGCCGCTGATCGAGGTCGACCTGCACATGCACACCGACCACTCGCCCGATTGCGCGACGCCGGTCGAGGTGCTGCTGGAGACGGCGCGCGACCGTGGCCTCGGCGCAATCGCGATCACCGACCACAACGAGGTCTCGGGCGCGCTGGAGGCGCGCCGGATCGCCGAAGGGATGGACGACATCAAGGTGATCGTCGCCGAGGAGGTGAAGACGGCCGAGCAGGGCGAGGTCATTGGGCTCTTCCTCGAGGAGAAGATCCCCAAGGGCATGACGATGGCGGAGACGATCGCGGCGATCCGTGAGCAGGGCGGCCTGGTCTACGTGCCGCACCCCTTCGACCGCTTCCACTCGGTGCCCGACTACGAGCACCTGCTCGAGATGGTCGAGGAGATCGACGTGCTCGAGGTCTTCAACCCGCGCGTCGCCCTGACCGCCTTCAACGAGGAGGCCGAACGCTTCGCCCGCAAGTACCGGATCGTGCCGGGGGCCGGCTCCGACAGCCACGTCGCCCAGGGGCTGGGCAGCGTGCGGGTGCGGATCCACGACTTCGACGGGCCGGAGGAGTTCCTCGAGGCGATGCGGGACGCCGACATCACCCGCAAGCACAAGAACCTGGTCTACGTGCAGACGCTGAAGCTGCTGCAGACGGCTGGGCGGCCGAAGGCTCCGAAACGCAGCGTTCCCGACGCCAAGCCGGTGCGCGGCGGCCGCCCGCGCAAACGGCGGCCGGCGAGCAAGAGCTGATGCAGTCGGGGCAGGCGAGAGGAGCCGGGGCGGCCTCGTCAAAGAGAGCGCCCAGCCCCATGCCCACCACCGACGACGAGATCAAGGAGAAGTACCTCGAGCGCGCAATCCGCGAGCTCAACCAGCTGACCCACGATCTCCAGTCCTGCCCCCACTGCCCGCGCGGCAAGCTGATGCCGGTGCTCGGCTCCGGCCACCCGCAGGCCGACGTCTTCATGCTCAAGCACGCGCCCGCGGCGGCCGAGATCGAAGAGGGCGTCGCCTTCTACGGCCGCGCCGGCAACGCCCTGATGAAGAGCTTCAAGCGGCTCGGCATCGATCCGCTCGTCGTCTACGGGACCCTCTGCGTCAAGTGCCCGATAGCCGAGCCCGACCTTGCCGCCGAGCCCTGCATGCGCCGCGTGGTCGAAGAGATCGCGATCGTGCAGCCGAAGATCGTCGTCGTCATGGGCGAACCGGCCCTGCGCGTGCTCAACAACCTCCAGGTCCCGCTGTCGCGCACGATCGAGCCCCGCGAGGGCGAGGTCCAAGCCTTCACCCCCACCGTCGACGCGCTTTACACCCCCGACATCGACGACTCGCTGGATGAAGAAGACGCCAAGGCGCGGTTTTGGCGGTCATTCAAGATGCTCGGCGAGTGGTACGAGGACCTTCCGCCCTATTGAGGTGGGGGTCCCTCCTCGACGGCTTAGGGGGAGGCGGCCTCGGCTACGGCCAGCATTGAGTCGACTTTCGCGGAAGCTAGGCCGCGGACGACGATGGTGTCGAGGGCCTCGTAGGCGGCGAGTTTCTTCTGGGCGTCTGAGGCATCAACGGCGGCGACGCCGACGGTGCCCTTGGGCTCGGCCAGGCGGTCGAAGTGGTTGCGGTAGCCGGCGTGGAGGTCGCGGTAGAAGGACTCCTCCTTGGCCAGGCGCTCGGCGGCGTCGGGGCCGACGGCGGTGCGGACATAGCCGAAGACCGGCGGGGTGGGGCGGTCGGCCTCTCGGGCGCCGGCCTCGACCTTGGCGCGGGCGCCGGCGGCGAACTCGGGGGTCATCCAGTTGAAGAAGACGCCATCGAACTCGGCCCCGGCGAGGGCGCACATCTTCGGGCCCATCGCGGCGAGGACGAGGCGAACCCCAGGCAGCTTCTCACGCAGCTCCGGCAGCGACTCGCGCATCCGCGTCAGCGGCTTCTCGGAGAAGCCGGCACCAACGCCGAGCCAGAGCCGGCTGGGGTCGAGGCCGAGCCGCTCGACGTCAGCGGCGATCGCCTCTGGCGGTGTGCGATCGAGCGCGATCACGGCGACGCCGAGGTCGAGGGCCGGTGCGGCCGCCCCGAACTCGGCGAGCGTGTCCAGGCCTTTGGCGCCTGGATGGTCGTTCGACCACATCGAGCCGTAGCCAAGCTCCGCGCAACGCTCGGCCAGCGGGCGTGCGACCCCAGGGTCGAGCCCGGCGGCAACTCCGAAGCCTCTGTTCCGTTCGTCAGCCACGAGCGAAGCCTATTGGCTGGCATTTGCGCGGATCTCGTGACACTTTCCCAACCTGGACTCAACCACAGACAACAAGTTTCAGGCTAGCTTGGCATCATGGAGGCAATGGCGCGGGAATGGAATGACGATCGGCTTGACGGTCTCAGTGAAAGGGTCGACCTCGGCTTCAAGCATGTCGATCGGCGCTTCGAGGAAATCGACAGGCGCTTCGAGCAAGTGGACAAGCGCTTCGACGAGGTCGACCGGCGCTTCGAACAGATTGACAACCGCTTCGAGAAGGTTGATGCCGATATCCGCGAATTGAGCGGCGAGATGTCGGAAATGCGCCGCACGATGACTCAAGGGTTCGTGGGGCTCGCCGGAGTGATGCTGACCGGTTTCGTCGGCCTTTTCACGCTAGTCGTTGTTGCTCAGCTTTAGGCCTGCTTCTCCAGCAGTGCCACGCACTCGATGTGCGGAGTCTGGGGGAACATGTCGACCGGCTTGACGCGGCTCAGCTTGTAGCCGGCCTCGACCATCTGGGCAGCATTGGGGGCAAGCGTGGTCGGGTTGCAGGAGACGTAGACGATCTTCTTAGCCTCGCACTCGAGCACGCGGCGGACGATCTTCTGCGAAAGGCCGGCGCGGGGCGGGTCGATGATGACGACGTCGGGTTTGCCGGCCTTCTCGATCAGCGGGCGCACGCCGGTGCGGGCGCTGCCGGCCATGAAGTGGGCGTTCTCGATTTTGTTGCGCTCGGCGTTGCGCTCGGCGTCGGCGATCGCCTCGGGGACGATCTCCAGGCCCCAGACCTCGCCGGCCCGCTTCGCCATCGTCAGCCCGATCGTGCCGATGCCGCAGTAGAGGTCGAAGACGCGCTCGCTGCCGCTGAGGCCGGCGAACTCGGCGGCGATGGCGTAGAGGCGCTCGGCCATCTCGGTGTTTGTCTGGAAGAAGGCGCCGTGCGACATCTCCAGCTTCAGGTCGAAGAGCTCCTCGCGCAGGCGTTCCTCGCCGAGCACGCCGGTTGGCCCGTCGGTGCCGCCCGAGTCGCCCTCGATCGCCGTGTGCAGGTCGACTGGGGGTTTCGGGAATCGCGCCGCTGAGGTCACAAGGCGTGTCTGGATCTGGCCCGTGCGCCAGCCCTCGCGCACCACAAGGTTGCGCAGCACCCCGGTGCGCTCGCGGCCGTCGTAGGCAGGAACCGACGCCAGTCGCGCCCAGTCGCGGATGGCGTTGCGTGCCGCGTTGCCGCGCTCGGAGGCAAGCTGGCAGTCGTCGACGTCGACGATCAGGTCCCAGCGGCCACGGGCGTGAAAACCGAGGATCGGGTCGCCGTCGCGCTCGCCGAATGAGTACTCGAGCTTGTTGCGGTAGCGCCACTGCTCGGCCGCTGGCTCGATCTGCTCCAGCTCGTATCCGTCGAGTCCGCCAATCCGCCGCAACGCCTCCTCAACCTGGGCGCTCTTCTCGGTCAGCTGGCGCTCATAGGCGAGCCCCTGCCAAGGAGCGCCGGGGCAGGGCTCGCTCTCGTGCGTGCAACGGTCGGCGATGCGCTCGGCACCGGGACTGAGCAGCTCCACAGTGCGCGCCTCGGCGAAGCGCTTCTTAGCTTTCGTGATCTCGACCCGGACTCGGTCGCCCGGCAGCGCCCCGGAGACGAAGACGACCAGCCCGTCTGCCCGCGCCAGCCCCCGCCCGCCGAAGGCGAGCGAGTCGATCTCTACCTCGAGCTGCTCGCCCCGATGGCGGCGGACCGGTGCCTCACCGGTGGCTTGCTCCACTAGGGCAGTTTCTTACGGGCGCGTCGTGCGGCCTGCGTTGCCTGTTTGCGCACCGGCTCGGCGCGGCCGCCAACCTCGCGGCGTGCCTGTTTGACCAGTCGTTCAAGTTCTTTGAGCAGCGAGTCGGTCTGGCGGCGGCCCTTTTTGACCAGTTCGGAGAGCATTTTCTCGGCGTCGCTGCGGGTCATCCGGCCGCGTTTGACGGCGTCGTCGACGACCTCTTGCAGGCGGTCGCGGCTGACCGTGACGTTGCGCTCGAGGCTTTCGCGGAACTGCTCGACGCTCTTGTCGAGCCCCGTGGTCGCGCCTTTGGTCGCCGTTTTTTTGGCTTTGGCTTTTTTCGCGGCTGGTTTCTTAGCCGCGGCTTTTTTCGTCGCCGTTTTTTTGGCGGCCGTTGTTTTGGCACGCGCACCGGCTTTGGCTTTTTTCGTCGCTTTGCCGGTTGACTGTTTTTTCGCGGCCATTTACGTCATCGCCTCCTGGTCGTTTGGGCGGGAGTTCTACGCTTGACTATCGCATTCCTGCCGATCGAGCGACTATGGGCCACCCGTTTTGAAGCGAGCCTTGACCGGGGCGTGGTCGGAGAGGCGGAGCCGGACGCCGTCCCGGGGGAGCTCCCGTCGCTCGGGCGGCCAAGCCCTTGGCGGCTCGGCAATCTCGAGATTGCGGGTGAGCAGGTGGTCGATCGCGCGGGGGTGGGTGGGACCATCGAGTCCGAAGCGCTCGCGCAGCGCCTCGAAGGCATCGGGGTTCTCGGCGGGTCGCAGGTTGAGGTCGCCGCCGAACAGTAGGGGCGAGTCTCCCGCCCACTCAGTCGCGGCTCTGGCGGCGCGCAGGACATCGGCCGCGGCCAGCTCCGGCTGATCGTTGGTCGCGTGCAGGTTGGCGATGCAGAGGTCCGCGCCCTCGTCGAGATTGACGCGGGTGAACGCCATCGCCCGTCGCTCTGGCCACCCGGTGTGGATTGCCAGCTCCCGCCGCTCCATGACCACGCCGCTCCGGTGTGCCTTTTCCCCGTCATGGGCGGATAGGGCACAGCGGAACGGAGATCGCACCAAGGTCAGGTTCGAGCCGCCCTCGCCGGAGGCGATCAGGTCGGGATTGCGATGGGCGATGAAGGTGCGCAGGGGGCTGAGCGAGTTGCGCGAGGTGAGGACCCGGTGCGCTTCGGCGCCGCACGCTTCGGCCAGGGGGGCGGCAAAGCGGGGCGGGCACTCCTGCAGCAGGGCGACGTCCCACTCGGCGCCAGCCAGCAGCTCGGCGAACTCGCCAACCAACTCGCGGTTGACCTGGACGTGCCTTTCGTTTCGCTCCTCGATCCGAAGCAGCCGCGAGCGCCAGGTGAAGAGAGCCGGATCCGGCGGGAAGTCGCGGCCGTGGAAGAGGTTCCAGCTGACGGCGGTGAATTCCACCGCCGTAGTATCCGCTGCTTGAAGCGCGACTTCCTCACAGGCGAAGAGCTGGGCGCCTTCGAGCTCGGCAAGCTGCTCGATCGCGCCGCGGCGCTGAAAGCGGGGCGCGGCGAGCGCCTCGGTTCCGACTCCCTGGCCGGCCGCAGCATCGCGCTCGTCTTCGAGAAGCCCTCGACTCGCACGCGGATCTCCTTCGAGGTCGGGGTCGCCGAGCTCGGCGCCAACCCGATCGTGCTGCGCGGCGACGAAATGCAGCTCTCCCGTGGTGAGTCGCCGGCCGACACCGCGCGGGTGCTCTCGCGCTACGTCGACGCGATCGTGATCCGCTCCGGCTCGCACGAGACGGTCGCGGAGCTGGCCGCCGGCGCCGAGGTCCCGGTCATCAACGCACTGACGCCGCTCCACCATCCTTGTCAGGCGCTCGCCGACCTGCTCACCATGCGCGAGCGCCGCGGAGAGCTCGCCGGACAGCGGCTCGCCTACGTCGGTGACGGCAACAACGTCGCCCGCTCGTTGACGATCGCCGGTGAGCTGGCCGGGGTCGAGGTCGTAATCGCGGCGCCATCCGGCTACCAGCTGGAGGAGGGGCACGAAGCGAAACTGACCGCCGACCCGCGTGACGCCGCGGCAGGCGCTGACGCGATTTACACCGACGTCTGGGTCAGCATGGGCGACGAGGAGGAGGCGGCTCGCCGCCGCGCCGACCTGGCGCCGTTCCGGGTCGACGCCGACCTGCTGGCCGCCGCTAAGGACGACGCGATCGTCCTCCACTGCTTGCCGGCGCACCCCGGCGAGGAGATCACCGCCGAGGTGCTCTACGGCGATCGCTCGGCAGTCTGGGATCAGGCCGAGAACCGCCTGCACACCCAGAAGGCCCTGCTCGAGCTGCTGCTCGCGGGCTGAACGATGTACCCCGAGCTGCACATCGGGCCGCTGACCTTGCAGACCTTCGGGTTGATGTTCGCGCTTGCCTTCCTCGCCGCCGGCGCATTGATCGCCAAGCGGCTGAAGGAGATCGGCAAGCCCGTCGACTGGGCCTATGAGATGGGCTTCGCGGCGCTGATTGGCGGCATCGTCGGCTCGCGGATCTACTTCATCGTGCAGAACTACAGCAGCGTCAAGAGTGACCTGATCGGCAACCTCTTCTCCGGCTCGGGACTGGTCTGGTACGGCGGCGCGATCGGCGGCGCCCTCGCCGTTCTAGCCTGGGCCTGGTACCGCGACTTCCTCAGCTTCACCCTGCTCGACCTCGCCGCGCCGGCGCTGGCGCTCGGCTACGCGATCGGCCGCTGTGGTTGCCAGCTTTCCGGCGACGGCGACTACGGCAAGCCCTGGAACGGACCCTGGGCGATGTCTTACCCCAACGGGACCGTGCCCACCGATCGCACCGTCCACCCGACGCCGATCTACGAGACGCTGGCGATGGGCTTTGGTGCCTGGATCCTCTGGCAGTTGCGCGATCGCTTCCGCACCGGCGTCCTCTTCGCGATCTACCTGATCTACGCCGGGGCCGAGCGCTTCCTGGTCGAGTTCCTGCGCCGTAACAGCGACGTCGCCATTGGCCTAACCACCGCCCAGTTCGAGAGCCTGGGGATGATGGCGATCGGGGCGATCTGGATCCTCGCCGTGCGGCGCCGACACGGTAGCCTTTCGAGCGTGGCTGCCAGCGAACCGATCAGACCTGTAGCGGGCCTGTAGCCGTGGGAGCCCAGACGGAGGGAGCGCCGGCAGCGGCGAGCGCCGCCGAGATCCTGGCGCAGGCAACCGAGGCGATCGCGGCCGCCGGCTGTGAGACGCCCGAGGCCGACGCGCGACTTTTAGTCGCCAAGGCGCTCTCGATGCGGGTCGAGGAGCTGGAGCGCGACGGCACCACGGTCGTCACGCCCGCGGCCCAGGCGGAGATCGAGCGCTTCGTCGCTCGCCGCCGCGAGCGCGAGCCACTGGAGTACATCCTCGGTAGCTGCCGCTTCCGCGAGATCGAGATCACGGTCGACGAGCGGGTGCTGATCCCGCGCCGCGAGACCGAGCTGCTGGTCGAGATCGGTGCCGAGCTGCCCGAGGGCGCCCGCGTGCACGAGGTCGGCACCGGCTCCGGCGCGATTGCCCTGGCCCTGCTCAGCGAGCGGCCCGACCTGCGTGTCACCGCTTCCGACCTCTCGCCCAAGGCGGCCGATAAGGCGCGCGAGAACGCCCAGCGGCTCGGCCTCGCGCTCGAGGTGACCGTTGCCCAGGGGATCCCCGACCACGTCGAGGAAGTCGATCTGCTGATCGCCAACCTTCCCTACATCACCAACACCTCGATCGACGAGCGCTCGCCGGAGATCCGCCGCGAGCCGCGGGTCGCCGTGCAGGGGGACCCCGATGCCGGCGATGCCGGCGAGGACGGGCTCGACATCATCCGCGGCCTAATCGAGGAAACGCCGAGCGGCTGGCAGATGGCGCTCGAGCACGACACCCATCACGGCCCGGCGCTGCGCGAGCTGCTGCGCGAGGCCGAGACGCGCACCGACTACCGGGGCGACGAGCGGGTCACGGTCGGCCTGGCGCCGTGATCGCGGAGCGACCAAGCGTGCATATCTGGTTCTTCGCGCCGGGAGCGAAGCGGAGCACGTGATGTCGGGCGACGGAGCACCCGCGAAGGCCGAGCCTTCGCAGGGCTCGACCGAGAGCGTCCGCCGCGAGAAGCTCGAGCGGCTGCGGGCGGAAGGGATCGACCCCTATCCCCACGAGGGCTTCCCGGATCGCGACAAGATCTCGGCGATTCACGCCGCGCACGATCCCGAGCAGCTCGAGGAGGGCGCGCAGGACGGCTTCTCCTACCGGATCGCCGGCCGCGTGGTGGGCCGCCGCGGCCACGGCAAGACGATCTTCCTCGACATCCGCGACCTGACCGGCTCGATACAGGCCTACGCTCGCGTCGACGCCATCGGCGAGGAGGCCTTCGGCCGTATCGACGCGCTCGACATCGGCGACGCGGTCGGCATCGAGGGCGACCTCTACGTGACCAAGCGCGGTCAGCTGGCGCTGGCGGTGCGCGAGTGCACGATGCTGGGCAAGGCGCTGCGCGACCCGCCCGACCTCTTCCACGGCATCTCCGACCCCGAGGTCCGCTATCGCCAGCGCGAGCTGGACCTGATGGCCAACGAGGACTCGCGCAAGATCTTTGCGATGCGGGCGAAGCTGGTTGCGGCGATCCGCAGCTACCTCAACGAGCGCGACTTCGTCGAGGTCGAAACGCCGATCCTGCAGACCCTCGCCGGCGGCGCCGCGGCGCGCCCGTTCACCACCCACCACCACGCGCTCAACCGCGAGCTGTTCCTGCGCACCGCGACAGAGCTCTACCTGAAGCGGGCGATCGTCGGCGGCTTCGAGAACGTCTACGAGCTGAGCAGGTTCTTCCGCAACGAGGGCATCTCGCCCAAACACAACCCCGAGTTCACGATGCTCGAGTGGTTCCTCAGCTGCGCCGGCTACGAGGGCGTGATGAGCTTCGCCGAGCAGATGATCTCGACCGTGGTCGAGCAGGTTCTGGGGACGACGGTGGTCGAGCGCGGCGATCGCAAGATCGACTTCAAGGCCCCGTGGAGGCGGATCAGCCTGCGCGACGCGATCCGCGAGGAGACCGGCGTCGACATCCTCAGCGCCAGCCGCGAGGAGCTGGTCGAGCTGTTAGGTGAGGAGGTCGAGCCGGACACCGACTGGGCCTGGCTCGTCGACGGGATCCAGGGCAAGCTGATCGAGCCGAAGCTGGTTCAGCCCACCTTCCTCGTCGACCTACCGCGTGAACTCTGGCCGACCGTGAAGCCGGTGCCCGAGTACCCAGACCTGCTGGGGGAGGCCTTCGACGGCGTCGTCGACGGGATGGAGATCATCGGCGGCGGCACCGACACCAACGACGCGGATATGCAGCGCGAGAACTTCGTCCGCCAGCGCCAGCGCCGGCACCCCGAGAGCGAGGAGGCGCCCTACCCGAGCGATGACGAGTTCGTACGGGCGCTCGAATACGGCTCGCTGCCGGCGGGGGGCTCGGGCATCGGCATCGACCGCTTGACGATGATCCTCGCCGGCGTCGACAATTTGCGGGATGTCATCCTCTTCCCCTCGATGCGTCCAGAGGCCGGTCCCGGCAGGGGTTCCGCTTAACTTTTTCGGTGGAGAGTCTGCGGGCTGACGCCGCTAGCTCACGACGAAAAAGTGCAAGACGCTCCACCCCTGCCGGGACCGGCCTCAGAAGGCGGAGCGCAATAGGCCACCGTCGATCGGAATGACGGCGCCCGTTACGTAAGCAGCTCTATCTGAGCAGAGGAAGGCGACCAGGTCGCCATACTCCTCGGGGCGGCCCAGGCGGCCGGCGGGCACTTCGGTCTTAGCGGCCGCTTCGGCGCCCGCGAGCGAGCCGCCGGCGTCGGCGAGGCGCTCTGTGGCGAAGCGGCCGGTTGCGACGGTGTTGACGGTGATTCCGTCGGCGGCGACCTCGCGGGAGAGCGTCTTGAGGAAGCCGACCGCGGCCATGCGATGGGCGTTGGAGAGGTTGAGGCCGGGGATCGGCTCACGGGTGGAGCTGGATCCGATGTTGACGATCCGCCCCCAGCCGCGCTCGCGCATTCCCGGCACGACCGCACCGGTCAACAGGCGGGGGGCGAGGACGAGCGAGCGGTAGGCGCTCTCCCACTCGTCGAGCTCGTGGTCGAGGGCGCCGCCGAAGGGCGGGCCGCCGGTGTTGAGAACGAGGATCTCGATCGGGCCGAGCTTGGCCTCGACCTCGCTCGGCAGGGCGGCGAGACGATCGAGGTCGGCGGCGTCGGCCGTAAGCGGCATTACGCCCTGGCCGATCTCCGCAACTGCTCCCTCCAGCTTCTCGGCCGAGCGGCTGGCGATTGCCACTTTGGCGCCTTCGCCTGCCAGTACCGCCGCGATCGCTTTGCCGATGCCGCGGCTGGCGCCCATCACCAGTGCAACCCGGTTCTCGAGGCCGAGCTTCACGGCCGCAGCTCGAGCCCGGTTTCGCGCTCGGAGACCTGCCAGAGCTTCTCGATCGCCCGGCTCATGCCGAGCCGTCGCAGCACCGGCTTGCGTATCGGCGGGCCGCTGTTGACGAAGAGGGGGCCGTAGAACTCGCCGCCCTTGGCGCTGGGATCGGTCGCCGCGCGCAACTGCGAGAGCGCGCCCTCGCCGGGGGACATGCCGACCGTGCGGGCCAGCACCAGGAAGAAGCGCTGGGACAGGCCGCCGCCGGTCTCCTCGACGCTAACCGCCTGCAGCTCGGTGTTGGAGAGGCCCGGGTGGGCGACGAGGCTGGCCGCGGGGGCGCCGGCGTGGCGAAAGAGACGGTCCAGGCCAAGGCCGAAGTGGAAGTTGGCGAGCTTGGCCTGACCGTAGGCGCGCCAGGGCCCGTAGCGGCCCTCGAGGTTGGGATTGTCGGGGTCGACGGCGCGACCCATGTGGTGGGCGGTGCTGGTGACCGTGACCACGCGCGCTGCCGCTGCCTTCAGCAGCGCTGGCAACAGCCGGGCCGTGAGCGCGAAGTGGCCGAGGTGATCGACGCCGAACTGCATCTCGAAGCCGTCGGCGGTGCGGCTCTGGGGAATGCCCATGACGCCGGCGTTGTTGACGAGCAGATCGATCGTCTCGTGGGTGGACAGCACCTCTTCGGCTGCCGCCTTGACCGAGTCAAGCGATCCAAGGTCCAACCTGACGAGCGTCAACTTGGCGGCGGGGATCGCCGCCTGGATCCGCTCCCTCGCCTCGGCGGCCCGCTCCTGGTTGCGCGCCGCGATCACGACCTCCGCCCCGGCGGCGGCCAGGGCCCGCGCTGTGGCAAGTCCCAGCCCACCGTTGGCCCCGGTGACCACTGCCGTGCGCCCGCTCTGGTCGGGGATGTCGGTGACGCTCCAGCTCACGAAGCAACTCGCCCCGCGTCCGTACTCATCGTGGCCTCAGGCCGGCCAGGCGGAAATTGATCGCGCAGAGGTAGGCAAAGAGACCGACGGCGACCAAGGCCCCCAGCCAGTGCTGGCCGATCAGCACGGCGAGCAGGCTGACGACCCCTGCCAGCATCGCCCGCACCAGGGTCGCCTCTACCTCCAGTCCCACGATCCTCGCGGTCAGCCAGGCGCAGCCAAGCCAGGCCAGGGGACCCACCAGCCAGCCCCAGCTTTCGAAGAAGCCGTGGGAGAAGATCAGGGCGAGCAGCAGCGAGAGCAGCGCCACGGCAATCAGCTGCACCAACGCCACCCGCCAGAAGACCTCGAATCTCACGGCGAGGATTCTCCCATTCCACCGACCGCGCCACCTCCTCCTCCCCCGTGTTCCATAATCAGAGCGTTGCGCCTGGGCGGTTAGCTCAGCTGGGAGAGCACCTGCTTTACACGCAGGGGGTCACTGGTTCGAACCCAGTACCGCCCATCGGGTCCTGCCGCGCGACCTTAACATCGATTTGTGACATGTTCGCTATCTTGAGATTTGGGCAAACGGGAGGGGAAGAAGGTCTATGAAGAAGAGGATCGCCCTAGTAACTGTGCTGGCGTTGCTCGTCGCCGCCGCAACGGCTAGTGCAATCAACGTGCACGTCGTGGTCGGCAACTTGGTGCTCGATGCGCACGGTGATTTCTCGCCGAAGGCGCTGCCGAAGCACGAAAACGCGCCGATAACCACCGAAGGCGGAGGAAAACTCTCGACCCTGACGGGCGAACTGCCGCCGGTTCTCGACAAATTTATGCTCGAATTCGACAAGCACGGCGCCCTCGACACCACCGGACTAGCCGTCTGCACCAAAGGCAAACTCGTCGCTACCGACGTGCCCGCCGCTCGCAAAGCTTGCGGGCCGGCGATCGTCGGAGAAGGCTTCGGAACCGCCGTGGTCAAGTTCCCCGAACAGGCACCGATCAAAGTCGGCTCGCCGATCACCCTCTTCAACGGTCCGAAAAAGGGCGCCGACGACACGCTCATCGCCCACGCTCACCTCGACTATCCCGGTCCGACGACCTTCATCATCCCGATCGTGATCGAAAAAATTCACAAAGGCTCGTTCGGCTACCGCGTCAACGTGAAAATCCCCAAGATCGCCGGCGGCTACGGCCACCCGATCGAAGGCTCGACCAAAGTCGGGAAGAAATGGACCTACAAGGGCAAGAAGCACAGCTACATCAACGCCCGCTGCGAAACCGGACACTTCGTCGTCCACGGCTCCTTCAGCTTCAAAGGCAGTCCGGAAGAAACAGCCGAACAGGCGGAAGAGGCGAAGAGCACGCTCAACGCCACCTTCCTGTTCCCCTGCCAGGTGCGTAACTAGGAGGAGGGATCGGGATGAGGGGACAGCGGCGGAAGAGTTTCCTCATCCTCGGCCTGCTTGCCGTGGCGGCGCTTGCCCTGGCCGCCACGGTCGTCTCCGCCCGTCGCGACAACGACACGGTCAAACTCCACGTCGGCGACCTGGTGATCAACGGCCGCGGCGGGTTTAGACCGGAAACGCTGCCGAAGCACCACGACGCGCCGATCAAGATCTACGGCGGCGGCAAGGTCTCGACGATCTCCGGCGACCTGCCACCGATCCTGGAAACGCTCATCTTCGAATTCGACAAGCACGGCCACGTCGATACCACCGGTCTCGAAGTCTGCACCGCGGCGAAGCTGCAGGCGACCACCGTGCCCGCCGCCCGCCGCGCCTGCCCAAACGCGATCGTCGGCAAGGGTTACGGGACGGCGACCGTCGCCTTCCCCGAACAGAAGCCGTTCCCGGTCTCCTCGCCGATCACGATCTTCAACGGCCCCAAGGTGCACGGCTTCGATTCGGTTCTCGCCCACGCCTACACGACGGTGCCGGTGGCAACCACGTTCATCGTCCCCGTCGTGATCGAAAAAATCCACAACGGCATCTACGGCTATCGCGTCAAAGCCAAAATCCCCAAGATCGCCGGCGGCTACGGCCACCCGGCCTCGGGCCACGTCACGATCGACCGCAAATGGACCCTTAAGGGCAAGAAGCACAGCTACGTCAACGCCCGCTGTGAAACGGGGCGCCTGCAAGCGCGCGGCGAATTCCTCTTCCAGGACGGCACCTTCCTCACCGGAACCTTCTTCCGGCCCTGCAAGGTGCTGCCGGGCAGCGGCTAGCCCAGCTTCGCTCGCAGCCGCCGCCACAGCGAGGGCGGCCGGGGTTGCGTCTGCCGCCACTCTTCCTCGGTCGGCAGGTTTCCCGCCTTTCGTTCGCGCATGACGCACTCGGTGTGAGCGTGGCGGCGCCGGCTGCGATCGTCCTCGGGGGCGATCAGGACATGCTCGCTCATCGCCGCCAGGTGCTTGCCGCAGATCGGGCAGCGATAGGTCGCCGGCTTCATGTTCTGGGCGCGGCGCATCGACCACCAGCGGACCGGCGGGCGCTTGGCCGCTTGCTTGCCGGCCATCCGCTCAGGCGCCGGCGTGTAGCTGCGGTGTCACGGTGCCGCCGCGCTGGTGCTCGGTCTTGCTGACCACGTCGAAGAAGACGTCGTTGCGGCCGCGGCGCATCTTGCGCGGGAAGTAGCCGCGGGCGCGGCGGTGGGCCGCGGCCATCGCTTGGAAGCTGCGCTCGTGGGCGGCGCTCCAGCGGATGCCAAAGATCTCCCGCACCCGTGGCGGCAGGGTGCCCTTGATGATGTGATTCTGAGCGACGATGTTGCCCCGCGCCGCTCGTGGCACTGGTTGTTCGAAGGCGACCAGCGGCGCCATCTCCAGTCCGTGCGCGGTCGCCTGTAGGTCGGGAGAGGCGAGGCATTCATCCCACCAGGCGCTGAACTCCCGGTAGCTGCCGGGGACCTCGCTCGCGGGCAGGCCGAAGAGCTCGCCGAAGCGCACGTAGTCCTGCCAGAGGCCCTCGCGCTCGGCCTCACCGAGCGGCCGCACCATCGTCTCGTACATCGCCCGGCCGGAGTCGGCGATCACCGCCAGCGTCCACAGCATCAGCTTCGGGTCGAAAGCCGAGTAGGCGGTGCCGGCCGGGTGGATGCCGGCGTCCTCGGGCAGCGTCCCCTTGACCCGCTCGTGCAGCCGCTGCACCACCGCCAGCGCCTTGTCGGCTTCCTCGCGGGTGCCGAGCAAGATCGTCTCCTGGATCTTCGCCGTGCGGGCGAGGCGCTGGAAGGGCCGGTTGGCAGAGCGGGTGCTCATCATCGTGCCGGTGTAGGTGAGCGGCTCCAGGGCGCCGATCAGTAGGGCGCGCTGGCCGTAGAGCAGGCCGACCGAGCGCTCGCCGTGGACCATCCGCGCGATCGAGCGGCCGGGGGGGAAGTAGTGGGATTCGGGGTCTGCTGGGGGTGCCATCTCCGCCGAGAATGCTAACTCGGCTCCGGCGCCTCCGAGGAAAGCGCGGCAACGGCGCGATCGAGCATGCCCGAGCGCGAGGGGGTATGCAGCTCGTGGGCGGCGAAGATCTCGTCGAGGTCCTCGCGCGTCAGCGTCTCGCGCTCGAGCGCATTGGCGGCGAGGTTGTCGAGGCATTCGCGGTTGCCCGCCAGCAGCGCCCGGGCGCGGCGGTGTGCTTCGCGGGCGAGCACCATCGCCGCCCGGTCGACGTCTCGGCGGGTCTGGTCGGAGACTGCGTAATCGCCGGTCGGCAGCGCGATCGGCGGCGCCCCGTCGGCGTCGATCGAGACGCCCATGCCGAATTCGGCGGCCATCTGCTTGCAGACCGCGTGTACCCGGGCGAGGTCGTCGACGGCACCTGAGTAGGAGTTGTTGAACACCTCTTCCTCGGCGGCACGCCCGCCGAGCAGGGTGACGACCTCGTCGATCAGCTCGTCGCGCGACTTCAGGTAGGTGTCCTCCTCGGGCGAGTGGCCGACGAAGCCAAGCGCCGGGCCGCGCGGGACGATGCTGAGGATCTCCGGCGGGTCGAGGCCGAGCAACCGGCGACAGAGCGCGTGGCCGGCCTCGTGATAGGCGACGATGCGGCGCTCCTTCTGGTTCAGGCGCCGGGCCTGCTGGGAGCCGACTGACTGGCGCAGCAGCGCCTCGTCGAGATCCTCGCGCGCGGTCGCCTTGCGCTCGGCGCGGCCGGCGATGATCGCCGCCTCGTTGAGCGCGTTGGCGAGCTGAGCGCCGGTCATCCCGGTCGTCTTGCGGGCGACGTCGGTGAGGTCGAGGTCGTCGGCCAGTGGCTTGCCCTTGGCGTGGGCGCGCAGGATCGCCTCGCGGCCGTCGCGGTCGGGCGGGGAGACCAGCACCTGGCGGTCGAAGCGGCCCGGGCGCAGCAGCGCCTTGTCGAGCTTGTCGACGTGGTTGGAGGCGGCGATGACGATCACCGTGCCGGGATCGCGCTCGAATCCGTCGAGCTCGACCAGCAGCTGATTGAGCGCCTGCTCGCGCTCACTAGAGCCACCATCGCCGCCTCCACCACTTCGCGCTCCACCGACGGCATCGAGCTCGTCG